>Ga0209698_10004362_pt1 | contig 15532 bp, 14 predicted proteins | sample LitLauG_LLR_2012_FD_187203 | JGI IMG/M metagenome (GOLD analysis project Ga0209698, IMG submission 187203) | Freshwater sediment microbial communities from Pennsylvania, USA - Little Laurel Run_MetaG_LLR_2012 (SPAdes) (version 2) | ecosystem: Environmental > Aquatic > Freshwater > Creek >...
GCGCTCTGCGGTGGAGTCGCCGATCATCAGATTCTCGCGCCTGCGCAGATACTGAATGATGGCTTCGTCCATCTTGTCGCCCGCTTCGCGCAACGAACGCGACCACACAAGCCCGCCCAAGGAAAGCACCGCGATTTCAGTGGTGCCGCCGCCAATATCGACAACCATGCAGCCTGAGGGATCGTCGATTTGCAGACCTGCGCCAAGCGCTGCGGCAACCGGCTCTTCGATCAGCTTCACGCGCCGCGCGCCGGACGCTTGGGCGCTTTCCAGAATCGTGCGGCGTTCAACCGGAGTGGCGCCGGTGGGCACGCAGATGACGATCTGGGGAGAAATCAGCGCCGGGCGCGGCAGCACCTTGCGGATGAATTGCTTGATCATCTCCTCGGCTACATCGAAATCGGCGATGACCCCGTCGCGCAGCGGGCGGATGACTTCCATGTTGCGATGGGTCTTGCCGAGCATCGTCTTGGCTTCCGAGCCGACCGCGTAGACGACCTTGCGGCCGCCTTCATTCACGTAGGCGACCACGGAGGGCTCATCCAAGACAATGCCGCGCCCTTTGACATGGATCAGCGTGTTCGCCGTCCCCAGGTCGATGGCCAAATCAGGCGCTACCAGACCGAACATATTGCCGAACATGCGCCCGAAACCCTCGCCGCTGGAGACCAACCGAATCAGCCCGCTCCTGGGCTTAATGCGGCAAGTTTAACAATCCTAAGATGGCGACGGCGCAAAGGCCGAAAAGAGGCGTGCGGGGCGTGCGCGCATCGTTAAATAGTGATGCGCTCCAAGCCGCCGACCGCCCCCGTCGCCGACGGATGAGGACTTGCCGCGATGGCCCGCGGGATGCAAGGGGCGGGCCGCAGAGCTGCCGTGTCATCGCCGCAATTGTTCCGCGCCGGCAAGGTTGATGCTGGCGCAATCGCTTGCCGTTGCGAGGACGGCGCCTAATGATCGCAAAAGCTGCCGAATAGTACGCGCGGCCCGGGGAGCGGCTTGATCGCAAAAGCATTAAGGTTATTGGCGGCGGCGTTTGCCTTAGCGCTGACGGCCACTGCCGCGGCCCAGCCGGCGCAAAACAGCGTCGAGCAGGCCGAGCGCGCGACTGTGCGCGTGGTGGTCATCCTCGATACCCCCGAGGGGCGCATGCTGTACGGCTCGGGATCGGGCTTCGTGGTGGCCCCCAATTTGGTGGTAACCGACGCGCACGTGGTCTCCGCCGCCAAAGAACGTCCCGAGTACGGGGTCGCTATCGTGCCGCCGGAAGGCGATGGGCTGTTGCCTGCCCATATCATCCGCTTTTCACCGATGAACGAATTGGCGTTGTTGGAATTTTCCGGCGGCCCCGCCATGCCGCCGCTGGCCATTTCCACCGTCGATTTGCACCCCGGGGACGATGTGGTGGCCCTGGGTTACCCGGATGTGGATTATCAAGGCGCCACTGGCGCCGACCTGCTGCGTCCCGCCCTCGCCTCGCGTACCTCCGGCCAGATTGCGGCCCTGCGGGCCGACCATTCGCCCAACGGTCTTCCGATCCCCACCATCAATCACACCGCTGTCATATCTTCGGGGTCCTCGGGGGGCCCCCTCCTGGATGATTGCGGACGTCTGATCGGCATCAATTCCTGGCACGTGAGCGGCGCTGACACCCGCGAAACGCGGGGCGTCGCCACACGCATGACGCAATTGCTGCAATTCCTGGATGAGGCCGGCGTCAGTCCAAATGTCAGCGACGACAAGTGCCTTTCGCTGGCCGAGCGGGTCGAGGCCGATCGCACCGCCACCATCAACGCTCTTCAGACCCAAAACCATGATCTGGCCGGCAAACTCGAGCTTGCGGATCGATTGACCAAGCTTGCCGTCGTCATCTTGATCGGCGGCACCCTGGCGCTGTTTGTCGCAGTCTGCGTTTTGGGGGCCGTGCTGCTTGCCCGGCGGCGCCCGCGCGTTGTCGAGCGGGCCTCGATGGAAGTGGTGGAGACCTCCCCGCCCGAGCCGTTCGAACCCCAGCGCCGACACATGGGGGTGCTTGCGGTGGTCGCCGGCGCTGCGGTGGCGGCCTTGCTTATCGTGGGCGCAGGCATCGCCCTCCTACGCGTGCACCAACCCGCCGCCAGCGGCGCCAGCGCTTTCGACGGCCCGTTGTCATGCACCCTCGACCGCAACGCCAGCCGCGGCGCCATCGGCGCTGCCGACGTCAGCTTCTCGGTCAGCGGCCAAATGTGCGTAAACGGTCGCACGCTCTACGCGCCGAGCCGCGACGGGCGCCGTTATGAGCGTACGATTTTGTCGTCGGAGACGCACGCGCTCGACGTGCTTACCATCGATCCGACCACCGGCGAGTTTCGTCGCGAGCGTTATCCCCTGAGCGATCAGGCGTTTGATGCCGCCCACGCAACCATCACCGGCTCCGACAATGCGCTGAGCTGCGACGAGCCCGAGGCGCGCACCGCCGTGCAAACCAGAAATGATACGCTGATGCGCTTTGCGACGGGACAGCCATCGCAGCGTTTCGTTTGGAAATGCGAGAAGCGTTAGCGCATCGAAGGCGCAACGCGCCAAACGATATTGCCGACATCATCGGCCACGAGAATGGCGCCGGTCTGATCCTCCGAGACGCCCACCGGCCGGCCCTGGGCTTGTCCTTGGTCGTTCAGGAACCCGGTCAGGAAATCCTCGATCGCCCCGGTTGGCCGATGGTCGGCGCCGAACGGCACGAATACGACTTTATAGCCGACCAATTGGCTGCGGTTCCAGGAGCCGTGCTGGCCAATGAACGCGCCGTTGCGATAGTGTTCAGGCAACGCAGCGCCCCGATAAAAATGGAGCCCTAAAGATGCGGTGTGTGCGCCAAGTGCGAAGTCAGGGGTGAGCGCGCTCGCCACCAGCGCCGGATTTTGCGGTTGAACGCGCCCATCGACGTGTTTGCCCCAATACGAATAGGGCCAACCGTAAAAGCCTCCAGCGACCACGTGGGTCATGTAGTCGGGCGCCAGATTGTCGCCCAGCATGTCGCGCTCGTTGACGCTCGTCCAAAGCTGGTTGGAGCGGGGATCAAACTCAAGCCCCGCGCCGTTACGGATGCCGGCTGCATAAATGTGCGCATGCGAGCCGTCGGGATTGAACTGCCAGATCGCGGCGCGGCCACGCTCATCCTTCATGCCATAGTCGGCAATGTTGCTGGCCGAGCCGACCGAAACAAATAAGGTCTGATGATCTGGCGCAACCGCAAGCGTGCGCGTCCAGTGGCCGTTGTCGCCGCCGCGATGGGGCAAGCTCAAGATGAGCTGACCGCCGCTGATGCGGGTCGCCCCCGATTGGTAGGGAAAACGCATGACCCCGTCAGTATTGGCGACATAGATGAAATTGCCGAGTTCGGCGACGCCGAAGGGTTGATTGAGGCCGCTTGCGAAGGTTCCCCGATAGTCGACAACGCCATCATGATTGGCGTCGCGCAAAAGGGTGATGATGTTGCCCCCCTCGGCCAACGCCCCAGCGCCGCGCTGGATTTCATTCTGCACCCAATCGACCACGCCGCTTCCTGTGGAGGCCTTGGTCGAGGACTGCACCACCAATACATCGCCATTGGCGAGCAAATAGACAAAGCGCGGGTGCTGGAGGCCTTCAGCGTAACGGGTCACGGTGAACCCGGCCGGCGCGCGCGGGCCGTTACGGGGCGACCAACCGATTACCGGCGCGGTGTGAATTGTCGGGATCAAATTGTGCTGCGGGCGCGGCAGCTGGGGATTGGGGCCGTAGCTCTGGTTCGATGACGCCGGATCGCCCCGTCCGCAAGCGCATAAGGCCAGGGCAAAACAAGCTGTAACGAGTGCGCGCATGCCTTGATCTATGTCGGGCAAGATGCAGGTTCCAGCAAAACAGCAGGCTTCAGGCAATTTTTCCCCGACGTCGCAGGGACAGCAAGGCCTCCACGGCCAGATGCATTAGGTCTGTACGCCTGCCTCCTGCGCGGGCGCGGGCTCGCCATGCTTTCGGCGTTGCTCGCGTCGGCGCAATAAGCTGCGCACCACCAAAACGCCCAACAACCAAATAAAAATGGCGGCCACGCCTGCGCCAACCGCGGCCCCGACTTTACCTTGCATGGCGTCCAAAATGACGTCGAACCCAAATGCCACGATGGCGGTCTTGGGCAGCGTCCCGATCGCAAGCCCGGCAAGGAACGCCCAAAAATTTGCACGCGCCACGCCAAACGCCATGTTGACGACGATGAAGGGCGCTGCGGGCACGTTGCGAATGAGCGCGCTGGCGAGAAATGTGTTCTTGCCCATGAAGTGCGTGAAACGTCCCCCGGTCGAGCCGGAGAAATGCCTCTGCGCCTGCGTGCGCGTCACATAGCCGATCCCGTAATTTACGGCGCCGGAAACGATCGTGGCGATCCACGCATACCAAAAGCCGTGTTCCGGTTTGAACGCGACAACGCACGCTGAGATCAATACGAACTGCGGGGCGCCCACCAACGAGGTTAGGGTGAAGACGAGGATGGTCGCCCACAGACCCCAATGGTGGCGATTGGCGTCGCCGAGGGTTGCATCGATGAAGGCGCTGATCTGATCGCCGAAATAGAGCCGCCCTACAATCAACATGACGCCGGCAATCGCCAACAGCGCCACCGAGGCGGCGATCGCGCGCCAGGCCCGCTCGTCCAGATTGGCGAAGAATTCGAGGACGCGCCCGCGCAAGTCAGATGGCGGCGGCGGTCCAGGCTCGGCCGGGTCGCTCATGGCGCACGCTATGGACCGCCTGGACGGCGGCGGCAATCACGCGCCTGCTATAAGGGGTGCTAAGCCCGGTGGGTCCTGAAGCCCCCGAACCAATTGCGCGCGCCGAACCAGTTTTTCAGCATCGCGTAGCGCTTGGCTTCCTGCTTCTTGTTGGCGCTGCCCATCTCGGCGTCGTTCATCACCGGCATCAGGCCCTTGATCAGATCTTCCTCAACCCGCTGACGATCGATTTCGTCACGAATGGGATGCAGAATATAGCGCTCAGTAGCGCCGTAATACCAATAGGCTCGACCCCACTTTTCGTGACCCAGCAGCCGATTGCGAATGTCGTGGGCTTTGCCGACATAGAGCGGCTCCAAGAAGAACGCCCAACGGCGGCGGATGAACATATAGACCCCGCCCACGCCCGCTGGCGGCATGCTGTTCTTGTCCAGCACGCATTTGAATTTGTAGCGCTGGCCGCTCTCGCCGCGCCAAGTGTGCGTGTCGAAGAAGAACATCTCAGACGCTCCATTCTAGCGCCGGGGACGCTCAATCGCGAATCGTAAATGCCACGTTAAGACATTGCGCCCAGTTTCGGGCGGAGCGAGCATCCGACTCATGGCTCTTGACGCCCTGCCCGCTCTTTCCCTGCGCGACCAGCGCGCCGACCCTCAAGGCTTTGCCCGCGCCATGGGCCAAAGCTACGCCCGTTTCGGGTTTGCAATCGTGCGCGACCACGGGCTCGACGCCGACGCCATCTTGCGGGCAAATAGGGCGATGAAGGCGTTCTTCGCCTTACCGCTCGACGTGAAAATGAAATACCGCCTCGAAGGCGGCGCAGGTCAGCGAGGCTATGTGCCCCTCAAACAGGAGACCGCCAAGGGCGCTCCAAGTGCTGACCTCAAAGAGTTCTTGCACGTCGGTCGCGAGTTAGACGCAGATCATCGCTATCGCGCGCTGATGCCGGCCAATTTGTGGCCGCGCGAAGTTCCCGGTTTTCGCCAAGACCTGCTGGCGCTTTATCACGCGCTCGATGCGATCGGCGGCGAGCTGCTGACTTCAATTGCGCTATTTCTGGGCCTCAAGCCCGGTTATTTGACGGGCGCGGTGAAAGACGGCGATTCGGTTTTGCGCCTCCTGCATTATCCGCCGATGGCGCCTAACCCCGATGGCGTTCGCGCTGGCGCGCATGAGGACATTAACGTCATCACTTTGTTGCTTGGCGCCGAAGAAGCCGGATTGCAGCTGATGACGCGCGAAGGCAGCTGGCTCGACATCAATCCCCCGGACGGCGCGTTGGTGGTGAATATTGGCGATATGCTGTCGCGCCTTACAAATGAGCTGCTGCCTTCAACCACCCACCGCGTGGTCAATCCCGGGGCGGATCGCGCCCACCTGGCCCGTTACTCGATCCCTTTCTTTTTGCATTTCGCGCCGGATTTTCTGATCGAGACTGCGCCACCCTGCATCAGCGGCGAGAACCCCAATCGCTACCCTACGCCCATTACCGCGCGGGACTTCCTGTTTGAGCGGTTGCGCGAGATCAAACTGGCCTAAGCGCGCCTCAGCCCAGCAGCGTGTGCAGAAACTCGGCGTCTGACCAGCGTGGCGTGAAGCGCATGCCAAGAAAACTGGCTTGGCGCACGACCACGAGTTCAAGGCCAGGAATGATGTAGAGGCGCTGATCGCCTGCGCCCGCGGCCATGGAGATGACGCCGTAGCGCTCAGACATTGCCGCATCGATTTCCACACCCGCCATTGGCCCAGGCGGAATAAGCCCCTGCCGCAGCAGCCACCATGACATGCCATAGCCGGGATTAGCGTCGCTCGGAGCAAAGCACTGGGCCAGCGCCGCGTGGTCAACCAGAGCGCCCCCGCCGCCACGCACAAACTCGCCAAACTTCGCCCAGTCGCGCGCGCTCAGTGATGCCCCTTGCGGCATTAGCGGCATGCCGTCGCCGCCACGGCGCCATTGGGTGGGGGCAATGGAGAGCGGATCCAGGATGCGGCGCGAAAGGTAGTCGAGCGGGTCGCCATTGGTTTTCCGGCGCACAATTTCGCCGAAGACCTGAAACGGCGCCGGGCCATATTCAAACTTGGTCCCCGGCTCGTATTGCGATGGGACGGCAATGGCCTCGGAATAGGTTGGCGCACGCCCGATGACGCCAACTTGCAAACCGCTTTCCAGCGAAAGCAATTGATGAATGGTGATGCGGCGCTTTCGTTCGTCGCGACGCCATTCCGGCAAAGTGTCGGCGGCGCGCTCGTCAAGATGCAACAAGCCATCCTGCACCGCAGCCGCAGCGATCACGCCGGTAAAGCTCTTGGTGCCCGACGCAAGCTCCCAGCCTTGGCTTGCCCCGCCGCGATTTGGGTAATCCTCGAAGAGGATCTCGCCGCGCTGCATGATGATGAGCGATTGTCCACGTCGGGGGCGCGAATAGGCTGCAGCGGCTTGCGCATTGAGGATTTGGCCCAATGCCAGGGCGGGCGCTGCGATCGTCGTCGCGGCGGCGCCAAGAAGAAAAGCGCGGCGGTTCATGCGCCCATAACGCGGAGCGGGCGTTTTTCCATCCCTGGTCAGATCGTAAACGCGACGCCGGTCATTTTCTCGCTGAGCGCCCAAAGCCGATCGGCAATCTGGGGATCGATCGCCCAGGGTCGGACGCCTGCAAAGCTCTTGTCGTCGGCGTCCAACTTTTTGGCGATGTCACAATCCTCGCAATAAACGCCGCCCTTGCCTTCAAGTTGCATATTGGCTGCGCACCAAACGCTGGTGGCTGCGCCTTGGCTAGGGGTCTTGAAGCGCTCATTGAGTTTGCCGTTCTCATCGATCCAACCCATGGCGCGTTTTTCTTCTTCGGGCATGAAGCGCTGCAGGTCGGTCATGATGCCGCCCGGATGCACCGCAAAGGCGCGCACGCCGCGCTTTTCGGCCCGTTTGTCGAGGCCCACGGCAAACAGCGCATTGGCGGATTTGGCCCGCCCATAGGCTTCCCATTTGTCATAGGGCGTTTGTTCGAAATTCGGATCTTCTAGATTCACCGGCGCGCGACGATGGCCGATCGACGACAGCGACACGATCCGCGCGCCATCGTTGAAAGCCTCCCAAAGCCGCGCCGTGAGTTGGAAGTGTCCTAAGTGATTGGTCGCAAATTGCGCCTCATAGCCGCGTGCGTCTCGCATCAGCGGCGAGGCCATGATCGCAGCATTGTTGATCAGAATATCGATCTTGCGCCCCGAGCCTGCGAAATCCTTGGCGAAGGCGTCAATCGAACCGGGATCAGCAAGATCGAGCGCCGCCTGCTCCGTCAAAGCGACGCCAGCGAGCGCCGCGCGCGCCTTCTCTGGGGTGCGCGCGGGCACAATTACCCTTGCGCCCGCCCCGGCCAGGGCTTTGGCAGTTTCAATGCCGATGCCGGAATAGCCGCCGGTGACGATAGCTAATTTGCCATCGAGGCGGCGACCGCCCAGCGCCTCGCTGGCCGAGGTGCGGGCGCCGTAACCTGAGTTGATGGGCGCTTGCACGCTGGTCATGAGGGGCCTCCCGCCCAAGCCTAAGGCAGGGCTTGCGCCAGCGCTAGTCGAGATCAAGCCGTTTGAACGCCGCGCTGGCGACCTCGCGATTTTGCGGGGCCGCGCCAGCTATTTTCAGCGCTTCTGGCGCGAAATGCGCAAATGGCGAGGCCTGCCAAATCAAAGCGCCAAGCTGGCAAGAACCAACAGCAAGGGCAATCACGCTCAACGCCAAAGGCGGCGCGCTGCAGGCTTGGCGCACCCCATCTCACAGCCGCGCATTTTTTTGGGCCGGCGCGGGAATGGACAGTCTGGTCCATTGCCGTTGCGCCAAACTGGCGGAGAAAGCCTCGTTATGGGTTTGGTTCGGGTGCGACGGGCCGCACCAACGATGCCGCCTTGACCGCGCGCGCACGCGCCTCTTCGGTGTCGCGCCCGCGCGCGACAGCCACGCCCATGCGCCGTTTTTTGAAGCTCTCCGGCTTGCCAAAGAGGCGCACTTCAGTCTCTGGCGCCGCCAACGCTTCTGCAACGCCGTCAAAGGCCACGCCTTTGGCTTCCAAGCCGCCATAGATCACCGCGCTCGCCCCGGGCGCGCGCAACGCGACATCGACGGGCAAGCCCAGGATCGCGCGCGCGTGGAGCGCAAATTGGCTTTGGTTTTGCGAGGCCAGCGTGACAAGCCCGGTGTCGTGGGGTCGCGGACTGACCTCGGAGAACCAGACCTCGTCTCCTTTGACAAACAGTTCGACGCCGAAAATGCCGTAACCGCCGAGGGCGGAAGTAACCTTGCCGGCGATGCGCTGGGTCGTTTCAAGCGCTGCGGCGCTCATGATTTGGGGCTGCCAGCTTTCCACATAATCGCCGTTCACCTGCAAGTGGCCAATTGGTTCGCAAAAATGCACCCCGCTTGCGGCGCGAACAGTGAGCTGGGTGATTTCAAAATCGAAATCGATCTGCCCCTCGATGATCACGCGGCTCTGCTTCACCCGCCCCGCTGACATGGCGTAGTCCCAGGCTTTGACGACCTCCCCTGGCGAGCTCACCCGGCTTTGGCCCTTGCCTGACGATGACATGACCGGCTTTACAAAACTCGGGAACCCGATCCGCGCGATGGCGCTTTGCATCTCTTCGAGCGTTGAGGCGAAGGCGTAAGGCGAGGTCGGCAATTGCAGCGTTTCAGCCGCGAGCACGCGAATGCGTTCGCGGTTCATGGTGATATGGGCGGCGTTGGCGGTTGGGATGACGGCAGCGAGCTTGTCGGCTTCAATGCGCACCAATTCATCGGTCGCGATGGCCTCGATCTCCGGCACGATCAGATGCGGCGCCTCTGCCTCGACCAAAGCGCGGAGCGCAGAAGCGTCGGTCATGTCAATCACGTGCGCACGGTGGGCGACTTGTTGGGCGGGCGCGTTGGCGTAGCGATCAACCACGATGGTCTCCACCCCCAAGCGCTGAAGTTCGATCACAACCTCCTTGCCAAGCTCGCCGCCGCCCAGAAGCATCACTTTGAAGGCGTTGGCTGAAAGCGGCGTGCCGATGCGAATGCTCATGCGTTCTTGCCTAGCATGGCCCTGACAGCGCGTCCCGCCGCTTCGATCGGGTGCTGGGCGGCGGCCTCGCGCGAGCTCTTGAGGTTTGGGGCGCCCGCTTGGCATTCCCCCATCCATGCGCGCGCGAATTTGCCAGAGCGCACATCGGCCATGACAGCGCGCAAGGTTTCCCTCACCCGCTCGTCAATGATGCGTGGGCCGGAGGCATAACTGCCATATTCCGCTGTGTTGGAGATGGCCTCGTGCATCCCGGCAAGGCCGCGCGCATGTATGAGGTCGGACAAGAGCTTCACCTCATGCAGGCAATCGAAGTACGCAAGTTCAGGGGGCCAGCCGGCTTCGACCTGCACCTCCCAAGCGGCGCGAATGAGGCTCGCAAGTCCGCCCGCCAGCACGGCTTGTTCACCGTAAAGATCGCCTTCGGTTTCGATTGCAAAAGTCGAAGCGATCATGCCAGCGCGCCCACAGCCGATGGCTGCGCCATACGCATAGGCGAGCGCTTCAGCAGAGCCGCTTGGGTTGGCGTCTACAGCCACCAGGCACGGCAGACCGCCCCCCCGCGTGAAGGCTTCGCGCAGCGCCTTGCCCGGCCCTTTGGGCGCCACCATGGCCACGTCGACCCCCGGCGGGATATGGATGAAGCGGTAGTGCACCGCAAAGCCGTGCGCAAACATCAGGGTTTGGCCGCTGCGCACAAAGGGCGCGATCTCTGCAGCGTAGAGATCTGGCATGACTTCGTCGGGCGCGGTCATCACCAAGAGGTCGCGCGTCCTTGCAGCATCGCAAACCGACACGATTTCAAACCCCGCGGCGCGGGCCTCGCTGCTGCGCCGCGCCGCAGGGTGGAGGGCCACCACCACATCGACCCCGCTATCGCGTAGATTGAGGGCGTGTGCGTGGCCTTGGGCGCCGTAGCCGATCACGGCCACGCGTTTGGCGCCAATCAGGGCGATATCGGCGTCGCGATCGTAGAGAACATGCATGCTAGGCCTCGCTGAGGTCTTGCGTCTCTAGCCTGCGATGCGCACCTTCGCAAAGCAGGAGACGCCGATGAGCGCCCCAGGTGAAATGGTGCGCTTCTGGCGCGACGCGGGCCCCAAAGCGTGGTTCGCAAAGGATGAGACCTTCGACGGGCGCTGCCGCGCATTCGAGAAGGCCCACTTGGCGGGGTCGCGTCACGAATTAGGCAGCTGGGAGGAAAGCTCCGAAGGCGCACTGGGGCTCGTGCTGCTGCTCGATCAAATCCCCCGCAACATCTATCGTGGCTCGGCGCACGCTTTCGCCACAGATTTGCTCGCACAGGGCGTCGCGCAGCGCGCGATCGCCCGGGGATTCGATGCGGCCATCGAGGTTGAATTGCGCCAGTTTCTTTATTTGCCGCTTGAGCATGCCGAGGATTTGAGACTTCAAGACGATTGCGTGCGCTTGATGACCGCGCTCGGCAACGATGAGTACGCCCGCTACGCGCGCCTGCATCGCGAGGTGATCGGCCGTTTCGGCCGCTTCCCGCATAGGAACGCCATTATTGGCCGCCTGAGCACGCCTGAAGAATTGTCGTTTCTCGCAAGCGGCGGTTTTGCCGGCTAACCGGCGCTCGCATCGATGAGATATTTCCAATTGCCGTCAATGTCGCGCGTCCAAATCGAGATGTAGCGTCCGGTCGTGCGGGCGCCGTCGGGCGTTGTGTAAGTGGCGTTTCCCCAGGTCCAGCCCATGTCGCCACGATCGGAAACGCGTCCTGCCACCGGCGCCCAGCTTATGTGCTGGCCCTCGGGCCAATGCGCGAAACGCGCAACGATGGCGTCATGGCCTACAATATTGTCGTGCTGGCCTGACAACATGGTGGCGTCGTCGGCGGCGTAAGCCACAAATGCCGCGCCTACGCCATCGGTTTGGGCTTTGGCGGCGAACGCGCGATCGACGTCGAGCAACTCGTTGAGCGCAGCGGCGTGGAATTCTTCGTCGTCGCGGGAGCCCGCGATTTCGGAAAGCCGCAGCGCCAGGCGTCCGGCCGCATCATTTGCGGACGTACAATTGCGGGTAAAGCTGGTGGCGCGTCCCGCGAGCGCCACTTCCATGAATACTTGCTCGCCGCCCGCGCAAGTCTCGCCAGAGTCATTTGCGCCGAGCGCGCCCCCGACCCCCATGGCGGAGCGCGCGAGAGCCGCGATCTCCAGACCTTGGGCTGCAGGCACGGTGCTGATGCGAGGCGCGTCGGGGCCCCATAACCACCAACCCGTTTCAGGATGGCCGGTGAAGCGGTGTAGGAAGAGCTTCAAATCCTCGCCGCGCGCCTCATAGCGGATAACGCGCGCCACACCGCCGCGGGCCGGCATGATGGTGACGCGCACGCCAAGATCGACGCCATCTTCGGAGAGCACTGCGCGCCCCCCAGTGGTCGCGATGATATCGCTGCCGAGCAGCGGCAAAGCCCATGGCGGGGCCCGCATCGACAGGTTCTGCGCCAAACCCGTCGCGGCCAACAAAAACGCCGCGCCGCAAAACGCGGCGGCGAAGCCGACCCATTTCATTGATCCCACCCTCAAGTCGTCCCGATGTCGGCGATATTAGGCGCCCGGCGTGGCGCCGGCCAGCCCCCTTGGGCAGCGCAGCGGTTGGCTATTTCGCCGTTGGCGCGATTGGGCGGGCCACCCACGCTTCGGTGTGGGCGACCCGGTCGATTTGCTGCTCCAGCGCAATCACCCCTTGGGGCATGCCCACCGAGGCGCCTGCATAATCTAGTACCCTTTTGGTATGATGATTGCGGGTAAGGGTGACAATTGTGGTGGGCAGGTCGGTGGCGTTTGCCCGATAGGCGTCGCGCAATGAAAAAAATCTTACAGCGTCGAAAGCGCGCAGCAGCGCTGCGACGTCTTGGCTCGACGCCTTGGCGTGCTGCTCTCCGGTCACGGCGACAAAACGTCCGCCATTGTAGGTGACGTTGCCCTCGCCATCGATACTGACCGTGTAATCCGGGCAAAAGCCAAAACAGGGCGTGCGCTCAAGCGTAATCAATACCGGCGCTGCATCATGGGGCGCACCCGTTGTTTCACATGCCGAAAACCCGATCGCACAGGCTGAGATGAGCGCCAACCGGCGCCAGTTCATTTTCGCAAACTCCTTTGCCGCTGTTGGACCATCGCCTCGCGGGCTGCAACCCATGCCGCGTCTCGCTTATCGATCAGAAAGCCCGGATAGCGCGCTTCGATCATGTTGCCGAGTTCGGCGGCTAAGGCGAAGCTTGATTTGGCGTCGTCCAGTCGCCCGATCGCCAATTGCTGCAACATCTGACCACGGCGACGGGGATCGAGCGCGTTTTGCGCTTCGGAGACCAGCAACCGGCGACAACGCGTCAGCACGCGCTCGGCCTCCGCGTCACGCTCGCCTTCTGGTTCAAGCCGTGAAAGCTGGCCGCACGCAAACACCACAGCGTCCAGGATCGGCTGCCGAAAGCCTTGAAATGCGCCTTCCTTATGTTGACCGTGCGTGTCGGGGGCTTCATTGGGAAACAGCAATCGGCCCCGATCAGCAAGCGACGACAGTTTGTGGGCGGTTTCAAAGGCGCGTGTGCGGAATTCATCCGGGGGATAAATTTTCCCGCGCCCGTCGGCCAGCGAGATCGCGTCGCTGACAGCGTCAATCGCTTCATGCACCCAGGCGAAAACCTCGCCGTCCATTTCCATCTTGAGGGTCTCGAATTGCAGCGCTGTTTGGCGGTTTACGACCACGCTGTTGAGCACCAGCGACACCAGCGCCAACGCCGCCGAAATCACCGCGACCCATTCGTTGACGCCCCAATGCATCCAACGTCTCCTGAAGCAGCCCAGCGTCGCTAGCACGTCCTGGCGCCATCAAGAAGATCTTCCCAAAGCCGCCAGCGTCTGTGTGACCCTCGTCTCTAGGTCTGGCGCGCTGATCCGCGGCCAGTCTGGCATCTGATTGGCGATCCAAGTGAATTGGCGCTTGGCGTAATGGCGAGTGTCGCGCTTGGCGATTTCCCTGGCCTGCGCCAGCGAAAGTTCGCCGCGTAGATGCGCCATGAGGGCGGGCGCGCCGTGCGCCCTCATGGCGGGCGAGGCGGGGTCGAGATTTCGCGCTGCAAAGGCCCTGACCTCGTCGAGCGCCCCATCGGCCAACATTTTATCGAAGCGCGTCTCGATCGAAGCATAGAGTTTTCCGCGCTCTGGCGTCAGCGCCACGGCGCGCCATTGCCGCGGCGCCAACGCAGGCTTGGTCTTGGCTTGCAAGGCGGTGATGGTTTTGCCCGTCGTCTTCAGCACTTCCAGCGCGCGCAAAATGCGGGGCGCGTCGTTTGGCGCAAGCCGCGCTGCGGTGACGGGATCGCCCTCGGCGAGCTCCGCATGGAGCGCCCGCGCGCCATCCTTATCGACGCGTGCGCGCAATTGCGCCCGCAGCTCAGGGTCGCCAGGGGGAATGTCGGCAAGCCCTTTGGTCAGCGCCATGAAGTATAGACCAGCGCCGCCCACCAGAATGGGCCAGCGACCACGCGCTTGGATATCGGCGATTGCGCCAAGCGCCTCGCTGAGCCAGTGGCCTGTCGAATATTGCGCGCCGGCGTCGACGTGCCCATAGAGGCGATGGGGGCTTTGCTTTTCCTCTTCGTGGGTCGGGCGCGCGGTCAGAATGCGGAGATCGCGATACACTTGCAAGGAATCAGCGTTGACGATTTCGCCCCCGAGACGCTGCGCCAATGCCAGCGCCAGCGCCGACTTCCCGCTTGCGGTAGGCCCCATGATGAGCGCGACCGTCATGATCCGCTCAGCCCCTCACGGGCGCCGAGCGCCGCCGCCGTCGACCGGCGCTGCGCTCTGCTTGTGGATCGATAGACGGCGCATGGACAATCTCTGCGCTCAACCGCCAGCTTCCTGAAATATCGCGCCCAGCGCTACACTCGGCGCTGAGCGCCCTGCCCGGGTCCCCAAGTCATCGATCAATGGCATGGGGTAGCGCTGGCTCCAACGCTAGAATGGCGCCTTTCTTTGGCGTTCTCCACTAGCGCTGCAGCAGCGAATGTCGGAGGCTTCGCCACATGCGCGCGCACGCCCTCGTTTTTGTCGCCAATCGCGACGACAAACCCGCTTATCGCGAAGCGCTTTTGATGCTTGGACGCGTAGCTTTTTCGCGCAAGCTGACGCCGCCCACGGTGCTTTCCGGATGGGAGGCCGCGGAATGGATCTATCCTGAGCGCGATAGCGAGCTGCATCAGGAAGCCGCGGCCGCGGTGGCCGAAATCCCGGTGGATTGGGTGCTCGCGCCGCTTGAAGGACGGCGTAAGAGGCTCTTGGTCGCTGACATGGATTCCACCATTATCGGCTGCGAGTGCCTCGATGAGCTCGCCGACTTCGCCGGCGTCAAGCCGGAAATTGCCGCCATCACCGACCGCGCCATGCGGGGCGAACTGGAGTTTGAACCAGCGCTTGTGGAGCGCGTCTCCAAACTCAAAGGTCTGTCGGTTGACGCTTTGCAGCGCTGTTATGACCAGAGGGTGGCGCTCAATCCTGGCGCAGAGACGCTGGTAAAGACTATGGCGATGCACGGCGCACGCTGTGTGCTGGTGTCCGGCGGCTTCACCTTCTTTACCTCGCGGGTTGCGGCGGCGGCGGGTTTTCATGGGCATTTCGCCAATACTCTGCTTGATGACGGAAATACCCTCACCGGCGAAGTGGCGCAGCCGATCCTTGGGCGCCAAGCCAAACTTGCGGCGCTGCAACAGGA
>Ga0209698_10004364_pt1 | contig 15528 bp, 12 predicted proteins | sample LitLauG_LLR_2012_FD_187203 | JGI IMG/M metagenome (GOLD analysis project Ga0209698, IMG submission 187203) | Freshwater sediment microbial communities from Pennsylvania, USA - Little Laurel Run_MetaG_LLR_2012 (SPAdes) (version 2) | ecosystem: Environmental > Aquatic > Freshwater > Creek >...
CTGTCACTCTGAGTACCGTCACAGGCACGCCGGAAATCGTCACCTGCACGAGGGCGGGATTGCCAGCCACCGACGGATCGACACCTGTAACCGTCACCGAGAGGACGTCACCGGCGGAAGCAAGGTTCCTGGCATCCAGCGGACCGGTTGCGTTGGCCACTTGCGTGATTACCGGCGGCGCGTTGTCGATCTGTATTTCGACCGGTGGCGAAGTCGAGGAGCCATTGCTCACCTTCAGGACTGCAAGACCAACCGGGAACCCGGAAGGGACCACGAAATTGATTTGACCAGGGCTGGCAAATAAGACGTTCACTGCCTGGTCGTTCAGCGTCACCTGCGCGGTGTTCCCTAGATTCGATCCGTACACGGTCACTGTAGCGCCGGGGAACAGGATCGGCTGATTAAGGTCCGCGTTCGCGATGGGCAGCACAATGGCGGGAAGTGCCGGATTGGCCGCCTGCGTTTGAAAGGCGGCAGGTTGGGAGGCGATCTGGAAGCCCGAGATTACGCTGACTTCCGAGGAGCCAATCGCCGCGCCGGGTGCGACCGCCACATTGGCGATCAGGCGGGTCGGGCCCAGCACCCAAACGCGGCGAACCGATACATCCGAGGTCCCGAATCCCACGGTCATCTGGCCGTCCGCAAACTGCGTGTTCGCTCCGTCGATTTCGATCATGGAGGAAGCGTTGGCCGGCAGCGAAGGCGCGCTCACCGTAATCTGCGGCGAGCCAGTGGTGGGATACGTATAGACCGGCGGATTCTGCAACTGATAGAACGTCGAATTCTGCCCGTCGCTATTGAAAACGATCACGCTGGCGATTTGGCCGCTATAGCCTGGCGGCGGAATGACGGTTAGCGAACCGCCGCCGTTGTTCTGCATGGTAGCCGGCTGGCCATCGAAGAAGACCGTGCTGTCGTTGCCGAAGCCGCTGCCGGCAATGCTGACGGTGCCATCGCCGTTGGCGGTTACCGCGTTGATGGCGGGCGGGTTCCTTTGCACCAGATTCACGGCATCCGGCAGAACGTAAATATCGCCATTGGGGAGCGTGAAAACCATGTGCCGCGGGCCGGTGGCAGCGCCCAGAGGTATGTTGAAATAGATGGCCAGCGCATTGCTATAAGGCGAGAAACAGGGCATGATGCCGCAGGCCGTCGCAGTCGAAAAGCCACCCAGGATCGTGACGGACTGCGGAATCGGCGTGGCACCAAAATTCGCCTGCGCCACGACCGTGATCTGCGCGGCCAAACTGCTAACGTAGGCCGGGGAGATGGATGCCGTGCGGCTCTGGTTGTAGCTGTAGGTGACCATGTCGTACATCGACACCGTACTCTGCGGTGTCACTGAAAAATTCTGGCCGGCTATCGCCGTCCCGGGGGTCACGTTAAAGCTGGCCGGCTGCTGCGGATTGGTCCGGTCGGGTTGAAAGAATGTGCGAAAAGCGCTGCCAAAGGGCGGCAGAGGCTGATTATTCTGGTCCACCGGCAGGCGCAATCCCAGGTTGTTGCCGACGATGGCGTCGGGCGGCAGCGGATGCACGTAAAGAAGATAAGTAGCAGGAGGCAGGCCGTTGATGGTATAAGTGCCGTCGGGATTGGTCAACGCACTGACTGCCGGACCGGTGGGAGGAATGGCCACCACGGAAGCCAGCGCCACGCCCTGGCCGTTGGCGGTGACACGCCCGGAGATGGAACCGTAGGCCGCGGCCCAATTGTTCTTCCCGTAGAGAACCGAAAGGCCCGCCCGGTCATCGGCATCCAACGGCCGCGCGCGGGAGGTATTGCGGATGACATCCTGCGACATGGCGGCTGACGTCCAGGTGTGCTGCAGGCCCAGCGCGTGTCCCATCTCATGCACCGCGGTCGTGAAAAAGCTCTCGAGGTAGCTGGGGCCGGGTGCTCTGCTGGTATCGTTGGTGAGCAGGATGGTGGAGCGGACTACCGGAATGAAGGGACCGTTCGGACCATTCACGGGAGCCGCCGCCGGGGTCACTCCGCCGAGTCCCAGAACTCCCGGCGGCAGATCGGTCAAGATCACGTCGCCGGCGGCCGTCGCCCCCACCTGAGCCTGCGACTCCAATCCGCCAAAGGCCACGCGCAGATCGGAGCTATCCACCGAATTCCAGGCGAGGGCGGCCTGCCTTACCTGGCTGAGGACGGAAGCGAAATCGTCGTTGGGCCCGTAATTCGCCGCACCGCCGTCGACCACCAGAAACGTCAACGTTTTATTGGGAAGGGCGGCAAGATCGAACTTTTCGTAAACCGGAGTATTGCCGTTCAGGTAGTGAATGTACTGATAATAAGCTTCTGCCGGCGCCGCCACCAGGGCCACCATCGCGATCAAAACCTGGAGCCGAAGGCGGCGCATCACCGGTTCGCACTCCCGCCCAAGGTAGTCGCAATACGTGTGCGCAATTCGCTCAGGCTCATCACCAGGGTCTGGTCCTTCACCTGACGAGCGGTGCCTGGTTCCAGCATCAATTCCTTGCTGGCGGCACGGGTCGCGACCATATCCGCGGAAGGCCCGGCGGAGAGCGCGAACAGTCCCTGAGTCAGACCGATGATCTGCGTTTGTCCGGAGCGGCCGGCCCACAGGAAGAAGACGAACTCGTCGCCCGGGTTCAGTTGCGGCGTGCCGGGAAACGCCTGCCGCAGATTGCCCACGATTCCGCCTGGAACCACCACGTCCACCGATTGCTGGGGCGCGCCCTTAAAGCTCTCCGCGACTTGAATGGCGTAGTGCGTGTAGACAATGGGCCCGGCGGCCACAGCGTAGGATCCGGTGACCTTCCCGCGGACGATCGCCGTCGATTTGGCGATCATATCGTCCAGGGAAAGCCGCTCCAAAGTGGCGCTCTGGAGCGCCGACAGGCAGAAGGTCAGCACTAGGGCGAGTTCCAAGCAGCGCTTCACGCGGTTGGGAACAGCACGTGGTATACCAAGGAAAATCACTGAGAACATAGAAGTTAATCCAAAAGGAACACGGTGTTCTGTGTTCCGCGGACACGGCTTTGGGACAGCCTGCCCCATCGGCCGCTGCGAGGCGCTAGGTCTTGCCCGGCCTCACGATCAGAATCGGCACCTCGAGGTTGTGACGCACGGGATTGATGGTATTGCCGAAAATCAAGTCCTTCAAGCTGCCATGGCCGTGGGCTCCCATGATGACCAGGTCGGGATGAATCTCGCGCGCGTAGCGGACAATTTCGCGGCGGGGGGAGACCGAATGGGAGACCGACGCCTGTACCGTAAGCCCTTGATTGCGCAGAGCTTGAGCGATTCCTTCGAGGTACTGTTCGCCGGCTTCGACTTCCGCGGTGGACGCGTCCGGTCCATAAATCTGGCTGGTGACCCCTTCCTCGACGTGGAGGAGGAACAACTTGGCACCGTGGATGGCGGCCATGGCGGAAGCGTGGCTTACAGCCAGCTTGTCGAGTTCGGTATGGTCCAAGGGAACCAGGATACGCCGATAGACCGGGGCGACAGACGCGGCGCCGGCGGTTTGTGGCAGGGTGACCGGAGCGCGGCCAAACCCGCCCGTCCAGCGTCGGACCAGCGGCTCCAGCGCGACCCACAGCAGGAGCAGTAGTAACAGGATGGCGATGGGAACGGTCATGAGCCAGACCCACGTGCGCCAGGAGCCGGCGCGATCGAGCCAATCGCTTAAGGCGAGGCCGGCCAGCCAGGTGTTCAGCACGACGATCACGGCGGCGGCGATCCAGGCCAGCAACCGGACCCACGGCGGGTTGGAGAAGGCGCCCATGCGACTCCGATCGCTGGTGAAGTGAATGAGCGGGATGACGGCGAAGGGCAACTGCATGCTGATGATCACCTGGCTGAGCAGCAACAACTGCAACGTGGATTGTCCGCCGGCGAAATAAATGGTGAGAGCCGCGGGTATGATCGCCACGGTACGCGTGATCAGCCGGCGCAGCCACGGGCGCATGCGGAAGTTGAGATAGCCTTCCATCACAACTTGGCCCGCCAGGGTCCCAGTCAAGGTGGAGGATTGGCCGGAGGCGAGCAGCGCCACGGCAAACAGGATGCCGGCCGCGCTGGTGCCCAGCAGCGGTACCAACAGAACGTGGGCTTGCTGAATCTGCGTCACCACGATGCCGCGTTTGAAAAACACCGCCGCAGCCATCACCAGAATGGCGACATTCACCAGCAAGGCGCCGTTCAGCGCCACTACCGAATCGATCAGATTGTAGCGGCAGGCCATGCGTTTGGCCGCGACGCTCTGCCCGATATGCCGGGTTTGGACGAGGGCCGAGTGCAGATACAGATTGTGGGGCATCACGGTGGCTCCGATGATCCCAATAGCGATATACAGGGTGTCGCGGCCGATGTGCGGCACCAGGCCGGTAAACATTTCCGCCGCCGCGGGCCGGGCCCAAAAGATCTCGATGCAGAAACAGGTGGCAATCACAGTAATGAGCGCCAGCACGAAGGCTTCGATGGTGCGGATGCCCAGGCTCTGCAGCCACAGGATCAGGAGAGTGTCGGCCGCGGTCACCAGGACCCCGATCAGTAGGGGGAGATGGAACAGCAGGTTCAGCGCGATGGCGGCACCCAGCACTTCGGCCAGGTCGCAGGCAGCGATGGCAATTTCGCACAATCCCCAGAGAGAGAGATTGACGGCACGGGGGTAAGTCTCGCGGCAGGCCTGCGCCAGGTCGCGACCGGAGACGATGCCGAGCCGCGCGCTCAAGGTCTGGAGCAGGATGGCCATAGCATTGGACATGACCAGGACCCAGAGGAGGCGGTAGCCGAAACGGGCGCCGCCCTCGAGGTCGGTGGCCCAGTTGCCCGGGTCCATGTACCCGACGCTCACGAGGTAGGCCGGCCCGGCGAAAGCGAACATGCGCCGCCAGAATGAGATCTGCGCTGTGCCCACGCTGCTGTGAACTTCGGACAACGAGCGGCCGTCGGTGGCGGCGGGTTCCGTGGGCGGCATCTGGACTTAACTATAGTTAACTTGGGGGTGTGCAGTCAAGGCAGGTGCATAGTTCGGGTAGAGACACCCATTCCGTAGCCCGGGAAAAACTCGCGGGTATGGGGCCGGTTTGCCATCGCGCGGCGTTCCGGGAGTGCAGCGGGCTACTCTTCCGGCAACACTCCGGTGTCTTCGGCGCGGTTTTCGAACTTGGTTTGGGCGTGGAGGAAGACCAGGTTCACGGTGCCCACGGGGCCGTTGCGCTGTTTGGCGATGATCAGCTCGGCCAAGCCGCGCAGGTCTTCGCGCTCGCGGCGGTAGACCTCTTCGCGAAAGATGAAGCCGACCAGGTCGGCGTCCTGCTCGATGGAGCCGGATTCGCGCAGATCGCTGAGCTGCGGCCGGTGATCGCCCTGGCGGTTTTCGACGGCGCGGCTCAACTGCGACAGCACCAGCATGGGGACGTTCATTTCCTTGGCGAGGAGTTTCATGCCGCGGGAGAGGGCGCTGACTTCCTGGTTGCGATTCTCGAAACGGCCGCGGCCGCTCATCAACTGGAGATAATCCACCACCACGAGTTTTACGTCGCGCTCGGCTTTGAGGCGCCGCAGCTTGGCGTGCATGTCCATGAGGTGCAGGCCGGGACTGTCGTCGATATAGAGCGGGGCTTCCACCAGTTCGTGCAGGGCATGATTGAGTTTGCGGCGATCTTCCTGGTTGAGGTAGCCGGCGCGGAATTTCTGGCTGTCGACGCGCGCGGTGGCACACAGCATGCGCGTAAGCAGCGACTCTTTGGACATTTCCAGCGAGAAGATGGCTACGGTCTGCTTCAGCTTGAGCGCCACGTGTTGCGCCATGTTCAACGCCAGGGCCGTTTTGCCCATGGAGGGGCGCCCCGCCAGAATCACCAGATCGCCGCCGTGCAGGCCGCCGGTGTACTCATCGAACTTGGTGAAGCCGGTGCTGATTCCCTTGATCCGCTTGCTGGGGTCGAGGAAGGCGTTGATGCCGCCCTCGTAATCCTGCAGGATCTGGTGGGTATTGAGCAGGCCCGCCTTGACGCGCGCTTCGCCCAGCTTGAGCAGCGTTTCTTCGGCGCCGGCGAGGATTTCGCCGGGCTCCTCTTCGCCCAACAAGCAGCGGTTCATCATGTGCTGCGAAGCGAAGATGATGCGCCGCAGCACAGCCTTATCCTTCACGATGCGGATGTAGCTGTCAAGGTTGGGAATGCGCGGCAGGCCGTCGTCGAGCGAAACCAGATAGCTGAGACCATCGCAGGCTTCCAGCTCGTTGAACTTCATCAGCTCATTGGCTACGGTGACGCGATCGACCTTTTCGCCGCGCTCGTGGATGTCGCCCATGCGGCGGAAGATGCGGCGGTGCTTCTCGAGGCTGAAGTCGTCCGCCTCGAGAGAGCCGGCGGCCTGGACGTACAAGGCGTCGTCGAGGAGGATGGAGCCGAGGACGAAGCGCTCGGCGTCCAGATTCGTCGGGAGTCCTTTTTCAGTGATAGCAGGTGCGGACATGTGGCGATTGACCTAGCTTAGCCCCGTGGGACTTCGATTTCGCGGGAAGAATTACGCTGCCTTTTGAATCGCTTAGCCTTTGGATAAACCATGGCAGCGGACCCTGCCAACGGCTGTCTCCCAAACCGTTTCGAATGAAGCGGTGGAAACAGCTTGTGCACAAGTATCCGAGAAAATTCACAGCTCTTGAACAGGACAAAACACGGACTACTCTTTCTGTTTTAAAAGATTTTCGCCGCCTAGGCCAGCACTTTCCTTGCAAGCCCACGGAATCCGGCGATAATTCTTCTTTGGAGGAAGCGCAGATGCCGGAATGGATCGTTTCTCACAGCATGTGGAAGGACATTTTCGAGGTCATGGTACCGCTGTCGGAAAAGGTGCTGCGTCCCATCGTGGTTTACCTCGCTCTGGTGATTCTGCTGCGGATTTTCGGGAAGAGGGAACTGGCGCAGCTCAACCCCTTCGATCTGGTGGTGTTGTTGTCGCTGTCCAACACCGTGCAGAACGCTATCATCGGCAACGACAATTCGCTGACCGGGGGGCTGATCGGCGCAGTAACGCTTCTGGGCATCAACTATGGCGTAGTGCGGTTCCTGTTTCGCCACCGCCGGCTGGACCAGTTATTTGAAGGCAAGCCGGCGGTATTGATCGAACACGGGCACGTAGTCAAGAAGAATCTGGCGCGCGAGCTGATGACCCGTTCCGAGCTGATGACGGTGCTGCACCGTCAGGGCTTCTACGATCTGAGCGAGGTGGAGCGCTGTGTTCTGGAGCCCGGCGGCGGATTTGCGATCAAACGAAGGGAACCACCCCCGGCCGAGCTGCGGTATGCCGAAGTGATCCAGCGATTGGATGCAGTGGACGGCAAGCTGGAGAGGCTGCTCGGTTCGGGGTAATTTCGGGGACAGGCTACAAAACCCCCAAATTCATTGCCCCCGGGGCGCTCAGAATGTGTACAGCAGCGTTCCCGGCGCCGGCTCGGCTGGGGCTCCGGCCGGTACGGCCTCGCCTTCGGTATTCAACGGGCGGTAGTAGATCCCCGTATCGCCGAGGTACACTTCCAGTTCCGCGGGGCGCGGCAGCGTGCCCTGGATCAGGGACTCCGAAAGCGGATCCTCGATGTATTTCTGCAGCGCGCGGCGCAACGGCCGGGCGCCGTAACTGCGGTCGCCGCAGGTCTTCTCGAGGATGTACTTCGAAGCCTCCGGGGTGAGCCGGATCTTCACCTGCTTGGCCACCAGGTTGCTATTCACCTGGCCCACCATCAGTTCGATGATCTGAATCAGGTCCTCATCGTTGAGCGAGCTGAACAGGATGATCTCGTCCAGGCGGTTCAGGAATTCGGGATTGAACGCCTTCTTCACTTCGGCCCGCACCATGTCTTCGATCTTGCTCGGGAATCCTTCGCCGGCGGGCGCCGAGAATCCCAGGTGGCCGCGCTTCTCCAGGAAACGCGCGCCCAAGTTCGAAGTCATGATGATGATGGTGTTCTTGAAATCCACCTGGTTGCCGAGGCCGTCGGTCAACTGCCCGTCCTCAAATACCTGCAGGAGGATGTTGTAAATGTCCGGGTGAGCCTTTTCGATCTCGTCCAGAAGAATGATGGAGTACGGGTTGCGCTTCACGCGCTCGGTGAGCTGGCCGCCTTCTTCGTAACCCACGTATCCGGGGGGCGAGCCGATGAGCTTGGAAACCGAATGCTTCTCCATGTACTCGGACATGTCGAAACGCACCAGGCTCTTTTCGCTGCCGAACAGGAACGCGGCCAGGGCGCGCGCGACCTCGGTCTTGCCGACGCCGGTGGGCCCCAGGAACAGGAACGAACCCGCGGGGCGGCTGCTCGACTTCAGGCCGGCCCGCGAGCGCCGGATCGCCCGCGCCAGCGCCGAGATCGCCTTTTCCTGGCTGATGATGCGCTTGTGCAGCTCCTCTTCGATGCGCAGCAGCTTGGTGATCTCTTCTTCCTTGATGGAAGTCATGGGCACGCCGGTCCAGCGCGCCACGACTTCTTCGATGTCGTCCTTCGTGACACAACCGGTCGACGAGTCGTCCAGGTTGTACTTCTCGCGAAGCTGCCGCATGTTCTCGCGTTCTTTGCGCTCCTCGTCGGAGTAGAAGCGCGCCTTTTCGAACTCGTGATTCGCGATGGCGTTCTCCATCCGGTGGACGATGAACTTGATGCGCTTCTGGATGTCCGCCAGATCGGAGGGCAGCGTGGTCTGCCGCAGTTTCACGCGAGCTCCGGCTTCGTCGATGAGGTCGATGGCCTTGTCCGGCAGATAGCGGTCGGGAATGTAGCGGCTGGAAGTGTAAACGGCGGTCTCGATGGCATCGTCGGTGTAGGCCACGGCATGAAACTTCTCGTACCGGTCCTTGATGCCGAACAGGATTTTGACAGCGTCGGCTTCACTCGGCGGAGGGACTTTCACTGCCTGGAAGCGGCGCTCCAGCGAGCGATCCTTTTCGATGGACTTGCGGAACTCGGAAGGAGTGGTCGCGCCGATACACTGGATCTCGCCCCGGGAAAGAGCGGGCTTCAGAATGTTGGCGGCATCCAAGGACCCTTCGGCCGAACCGGCTCCCACCAGCGTGTGCAGCTCATCGATGAAGATGATCGCATTCTGGTTCTCCATCAGCTCTTTCATGATGGTCTTCAAGCGCTCTTCAAACTGCCCGCGATACTTCGTGCCCGCCACGATCAGGGAAAGATCCAGCGCCAGGATGCGCTTGTCGGCCAGAAAGGAGGGAACGTCGCCTTCCGCGATCCGTTGCGCCAGCCCTTCCACGATGGCCGTTTTGCCTACGCCCGGCTCCCCGATCAGTACCGGATTGTTCTTGGTGCGGCGGCAGAGGATTTGGACCACCCGCTCGGTCTCGTAATCGCGCCCGATCAGCGGATCGAGCGTATTGTCCATGGCGGCCTGCGTGAGATCGCGGCTGAACTCCGCCAGTAACGAACTCTCCTTCGGCCGCGCGGAGGCCACTTTTTCGCTCTGCGAACGCGCCAGTTCCTCGCGGATGGTGGAAAGCCGCAGGCCCCGTTCGTGCAGAATCTCGGCAGCAAAACACTTCTCCTCGCGCAGAAGGCCCAGCAAGAGGTGCTCGGTGCCGATGTGCTTGTGGTTCAAGCGTTCGGCCTCCTCGGCGCCATACGCCAGCACACGCTTGCATTCGTGGCTCAGGGGGAGGTCTACGGACGTGGAAACTTTCTCACGGATGGTGGTGTGCCCTTCAATCTGCTTGCGAATGGATTCGACAGCGGCATGCGAGCGCAGAAAGCGGTTCGCCAAGGCCTTGTCTTCCCGCAAAAGTCCCAGCAGCAAATGTTCCGTCTCGATATAGGGGCTACCGAACTGGCTGGCCTCATACCTGGCAAAGAAGATTACTCTGCGGGCCTTCTCTGTGTATCGCTCAAACATATAAAGTGACGCCCCCTAAGACTAAAGATACTCCCGTTATGGACTTGGTTGCGAACCGTTTGGGTTGCCCGGTACCAGACCGCCTTTTTCCATGCTCAGGATTCGATCGCAACGCCGGGCAAACGAAAGATTATGAGTAACAAAAATAGAGGTGAGCTGGTGGGTCCGGTGCAGACCCGCCAGGAGGTCGAAGATCATTTCGCCTGTCCGGAAATCCAGGTTGCCGGTTGGCTCATCGGCCAGCAAAACCGACGGCCGGCCGACCAAAGCCCGGGCCAGCACCACCCGCTGCTGTTCTCCACCCGATAACTCGCCGGCACGGTGCGCCGCCCGCGCATGAAGACCCACCTCATCCAACCTCGCCCCTGATTCCGAGGCCGCCTTGCCCTGAGACCAACCCCGGATCAGCAACGGCATCATCACATTCTCCAGAGCCGTAAACTCTGGAAGGAGATAATGGATTTGCCAGACGAACCCTATTTCCCGATTGCGAAAATCAGCCTGCTCCGAGTCCGCGAGTCCTGAGATCTCTGTACTTCCGTAGTATATCGTACCGTCAGAAGGCCTGTCCAGGCCGCCTAAAAGGTGGAGCAGCGTGGACTTACCCGCTCCCGACTCTCCCACCAGCGCCAGCATCTCCCCGCGCTCCACGTCCAGGTTCAGGCCCGCGAATACCACCAGCTTGGAAGTCCCGGAAGGGTAGACCTTGGCCAAGTCACGGGCGCGAATGTAGGCTTCGGGCATCCTTCCGCTACGATATCGCAAGTCGCCTGGGAAGTTGCGCTCGGATTCGGCGGCAAAACCCGTTTCCCAGGATGGGTACATGGCAACCATGGACCGAACTCAGCCATTTCTTTACATCCAGGAGGCCGCCGCCGCGCCCGCCGCACATCGAGCAGGTTTGTGTTGTCCAGCGCCGTCGGCTTGCGGAAACGCCTTCGCATTTTTTCTCGTCCAACCACCAAAGGCGAGGAGACCGGTATGCAGTTGTTACGTCCCTTTTCCGGCGGCGCTCTGCTGGCGCTCGTTACTGCTCCCGCGTTGGCAATGATTCCAATGCACTTGGCCAGTTCGCCGATGCCGGTCGGGACAGGGCAGGAGCTTACCCTTTGCGCCGCAAACGTGGGCAGGAATAACGCTCGAGTGACGTTGACGTTTGTCAACGTCCGTACCGGCGCAATCGTTTCGGAAAAGTCCCTCCTCTTGCCGGTACCCGGCGTGCAGGCCACTTCGGGCGACCCGTGTCTGTCCACTACTGCCGAAGCGATCGCCGCCGCCGGAACTCAACCCGGGGCTGCACCCCCATCGAGTGGACAATTACTCGTGGTGGGAACGGTTACGGTCCAGAAGGGGAACCCCTTCTTTGCGCGCGCGCCGCTGGTAACGGCGTCGATCCAGGTCCGAAACCGCGGCTCCGAGCAGGCCGTGGAGACCATCCCACTGACTCCGGCCAACTTCGTCAACCCGGACGGCCACAAAGTATCCTTCGCGCCGGCACCGTGATCGAAATACGGAAGCGGCTCAAAGGCCTCGTCGATCCTTACGGTCCAAACCTGGCCCGGAACTCGGGCGCCACCACAGGGCACGCCGACTCCGGCGCGGGCAGAAGCCCATGCCGCACATGAGCGATGAACCGGTACACGGCATCCCTGATACCCGCCGGTACCATGCGCCCCACGATCGCCAGCACGCGCCAGCCGCCGCCCAGGCGCTCCAGAATGTGCAGCACCGCCGAAGACCGGGTCAAAATCCGGCCTTCTCTCGTCAGAACCAAGATGCTCGCCGGCAAGGCTTCCGTTCGCTCTTGAGCAACCAGCGACCGAAACGTCTCGCCCTTCCGTGGCGCAAACCGGAACGCCCGGCCGTCACGATCAAACTTGACGAACAGCCGGACCCAGCGGTGGCAAAAGCCACAGTCGCCATCGTAGAACACCCATTCGGTTTGCATACCGCGCACTTCCATTTCAGCACGACTCAAGCCGCTGCCGCGAACGCGCCATCCGCTGCCATAGGCCTCACGATCAGGGCACGCGCGACGCGATGTACGCCACGAGATCGATCATGTCCTCGATATCCAGCTTTGCGACCAGAGGTGTCATCGTCTGGCTCTTGCGTGCGCCCTGCTTCATATCCCACAGTTGGCGCATCAGGTAACTCGCGGTCCGGCCGGCGATCCCCGGCACGCTGCCCGTCCCCTTCAGGTCCGGCCCGTGACACAGGCCGCACTGTTTGTTTTTGTCGCCTGTCGTGGCGAGCGCCTCTCCCTTCGAAATACTACCAACCGGCACGTAGGCAATGAAACCGGACCGCGGATCGCGCATGAGGTCGGTCCGCTCCGGATTCTCCGGGACCTCGATGATCCGATCTCCGAGTGGAATCGGAGCCCCTTCTGCGATGGGCAGAAACAAGCCGTTGGTCGTGCTTCGGACGGCGGGCGCCAGAGCAGCCTCGACGACTTTCACCCAGGGACGCCATTTCGTCGATGCGAAGTAGTTCGCCGCCGCGTTGGCTTCGTCGTCGGTAAGCAGCCGGGCGATTTGCGCCATCTCGTTCGTGTTTGCCTTGCGCGGATCGGAACTGCGCCGGGTACCGTTCTTGAATTCCCGCAGTTGACGGAGGATGTATGCGGCGGGCAGACCGGCCACGCCGCCGTTCTCCATCTTCCCCTGTCCGTTCGGAAAGTGACAGAGCGCGCAGGCGCGTATTCCTGCCGACTGCTTCCCCTTCGCAACGATATCGGGCATCCGCGGGTGATCGCCGGGATACCAGTCGGCGGGGCCGTAGTCGAAATAGGCCTCGCTGCGCGAAAATTTGTAGGCGGCGCCGGGCAGTTCCCGCTTGACCCCGTCCTCGGGCGCCGGAGCCGCCGGATAGGCGCAATCCGGGAACGGCCGGGCCGCTGCCGGGCATGGCGGCCCCACTGGATCGCTTGGGCCCAACGGCTTCAGATAGCCGTAAGCCCAGTCGGGCGCCATCAGGCCGGTGTCCGACGCGACGAGCAAGCCGACGCTAAGCAGGCCGAGTACGCCTAAAGTACCGGTAAACCGCTTCATGTCATGACTCCTGGCTGGATAGTAATCATGGGAAGAATACCAGAATCTCCCGATCGAGGTGCGGCCGTCGGGCGAGGATGAGTTGCAAATTGTAGACCTATCGATTTTAGAGGCGAGCATTGCGCCTGCCATTTTCGATTCCGGCATCACGCCTGAGCGAGGCAACGAAACCACGTGGGCACGAATGTCTGGGCTACTGGCGCGCGGCGAAGTAGTTCGCAGTCAGTTCGGCCACGCGCCCGATGGCTTCCTCCAAGGTGTCGCTCGCGCCGAAATGGTTGGCCGTGAAGACGCTCATGACGACGTGGCGGGAGGGGCTTTCCAGGATTCCGACGTCGTTGCCGATATACGGCAGGAAGTCGCCGGTTTTGTGCGGAATTTGAAATCCCGCGACGAAGCGAGGTAAGCGCGAACGGTAGACTTGGCCGCGCATGATCTGAAGCATCAGGTCGCTTGATTTCTTGCTTACCGCTTCGCCTTTTTCGATCTTCTCGAGCAGCCGGCCCATGTCGCGCGGCGAACTGAGGCCGAACGGTGTTTTGGCTTCGCGGTGGAATACCTCTGGCGACGGCGCCGTCCGCAGCGCTTCGAACCAACGGTCCGCCGTTCCGGTGGCGCGGACTGACTTGAGGCCCCATATCTCCATCAACCGGTTCACGGATCCGGTGCCGCCGACTTTGTCGTAGATCAAATCTGTGGCCGTGTTGTCGCTGACGACGATCATCAGCGTGAGCAGGTCTTTGACGGTGAGTTGGACGCCCGGGTCGAACATGCGGATAATCCCAGTGCCGGGGCGTTTGGCGGCTTCGGTAAGCGATACACGATCGGTGAGAGCGAATTTGCCGGCTTCGATCTGCCGGAAGGCCTCGACCATCAGCGGGATTTTGATCACGCTCATGGTGTCCATCGGCTGGTCGGCATTGACTGCGATCTCTTCGCCGGTCTCGAGGCATTTAATATAGATGCCCCACGTGGCATTGAGCGAACGGGTCACCCGCTGGATTCCGGCTTCCAGCACCGAGATGGGCGTTCGCGGGATTGGTTGCGCGCAAGCCAGCATTGCCACAGCCAACAGAGACCAAAGCTTCATCCGGCACCAAAGATATCACGGTTTCGCGAGGGGGGCACGGGCGATAACGATGCTGTCGGACTGGGATGCGCCCAGGTGTGTCACAATGACAGGAATAATGGAGGGTTTTGTGAAACATCTGCTCATGTTTGCGGGTGTGGCCGTATGGTTGAGTCCGTTGGCAGTTACGGTGGTTAGGGCCGAATCCGCGGCGGATCAGATTGCGGAGGCGGTTCTCCCGCTGCCGGAAGATCTTCGCGCGGGGGCGACGGTATTCGTTTACGATCCGGCGACAGGCGACCGAAAAGTGCTGCGCGAGGGGAACAATGCGGTCGAGTGCTCGCCGAAGAACCCGGAGGACGGGTTCACGCGGTGCTGGAGCAAGGTTACCGGCGCGCGGCGCGACTATCAGGCCAAGCTGAAGGAGCAGAGGAAGTCCGACAAGGAAGTTCAAGAAGCGATGGCGGCTGCCGAGAAGGCCGGGATCATCAAACCGGCTCCGTACGCGAGCATGTCGTACCGGCTGACAAGCAACGACAAGCAGATCAAGCTGCTGTGGATCATGTCGGTTCCCAACGCCACGCCGGAGTCGCTGGGCGTTTCGACGGTGAGCCAGCGCGACGCCGCTCTGAAGGGGCAGGGGATTCCGTGGATGATGCTTCCGGGCACGCCGGGCGCCCACATAATGATCCCCATTCGCCAGTAGGGCCTGCCAGTGAGGCGGGGCTCTGGAAGCGCCGGGAATCCCGGGTTAACTCAAGCCTAGCGGGGATCATTTATGTCTACCTACGTGCTGGTTCATGGGGCGTGGCACGGCAGTTGGTGTTGGAAACGCGTCCGCAAGGCGCTCCAGACCCGAGGTCATGAAGTCTTCACACCGGCCCTGACCGGTGTTGCGGACCGGCTGCACCTGATATCACCGCGAGTGGACCTCGAAACGCATATCACCGATGTGGCCAACCTCTTCCAATGGGAGGAACTCTCGGATGTCGTGTTGTGCGGCCATTCCTATGGGGGCTGCGTGATCAGCGGCGTAGCCGATCGCATTCCGGATCGAATTAGTGCGCTGGTTTACCTGGATGCCTTTGTTCTGGAGAACGCCCAAAGCCTGCACGATACTCTTCCGGCCGAGATGAGCAATGCGCAACTCGAAGGGGCGCGGCAAGTTGGAGATGGTTGGAAGGTGCCGCCGATCCCCGCCGAAGCGTTCAACGTCAATGCCAAAGATCGCGATTGGGTGAACCGGCAGTGCACCCTGCACCCGCTGGCCACATTTCGGCAACCCATCCACCTGACGGGGGCGATCAACCGGATTGAGAATATCACTTTCATACTGGCGAACGGCTGGGCGCCCTCGCCGTTTTCAACGTTTTACGAGAAGGCGAAAGCAAATGGCTGGAGGACGTGTACTATGGCTTGCGGCCATGATGTGATGCTGGACCAGCCGGAAGAGCTCACTCAGGAGCTCTTGGCCGTCACTTCACGGAGCGCTCCCTCGGCAGATTGAAATTGAAACACCCCGGGGGAAGGG
>Ga0209698_10004365_pt1 | contig 15528 bp, 15 predicted proteins | sample LitLauG_LLR_2012_FD_187203 | JGI IMG/M metagenome (GOLD analysis project Ga0209698, IMG submission 187203) | Freshwater sediment microbial communities from Pennsylvania, USA - Little Laurel Run_MetaG_LLR_2012 (SPAdes) (version 2) | ecosystem: Environmental > Aquatic > Freshwater > Creek >...
GGTCTGATCCGTCGGCCCGGCCTACGGGTGGGACGGCGACGGTCCCACGCCGTCCACCTCGAACGCCAGGTCGTCGACGTAGCACCACCACCAGTCCTCCCCCGGCTCGTACGAACGGATCAGGGGATGCTCGGGGTGGGCGTGGAAGTGGCCGGTGGCGTGCCGGTTGGGCGAGTTGTCGCAACAGCCGACGTGACCGCACGACTGGCACATGCGCAGGTGGACCCACTGGCCGCCCGTGCGCAGGCAGTCCTCGCAGCCCTCGCTCGACGGCACCACGTCCGCCACGGTGCCCAGGTGTGTGCAGCTGTCCGCCATGTCCGTGCTCCTCGCCGTCGACGACAGTCACACCCAACCTACCGGTCGGCCCGCCGGTCCGTGCCGGGAATGTTTGACCGCCGCCGACGTTGGAACGTCCCCACCGATGTGGCTAGCGAAGGACCGATGCACATGCCCCACGACAACCTGCCCCTGCTCCCCCTGACCTCCGGCGTCCTGCTGCCGGGCATGGTCTTCACCATGGCCCTCGAGTCCGACGAGGCCGTCGCCGCCGTCGAGGCTGCCGAGGCTGCCGGCGGCACCCTGGTCATCGTGCCGTTCATCGAGGGACGCTACGCGTCAGTCGGCGTGGTGGCCGAGGTGGCCGAGCGGGGCCAGCTCCCCGGCGGCATGGCCGCGGTCGCCGTCCGCGGGGTCCAGCGTGCCCGCCTCGGGACCGCGGTGCCCGGCACCGGCCGGGCCCTGTGGGTCGAGGTCGAGCTGGTCGGGGACGAGGCCGCCGGTGACTCGACCGAGGCGGTCGAACTGGCCCGTGAGTACCGTGCCGTGGTCGAGAACATCCTGGTGTCCCGGGGTGCCGGCCGTCTGGCCGAGCAACTGCCCGCCGCCGCCGAGCCGGGCCGCGTGGCCGATCTGGCTGGCTACTCGCCCGATCTGGGACTGGACCAGCTGGTCGCCGTCCTCGAGACCGTGGACGTGGTGGAGCGCCTCCGGCTGGTGCTGGGCTGGGCACGCGAGGTCCTGGCCGACATCACCCTGCGCGAGCGCATCAAGACCGACGTGGAGGAGGGCATGGAGCAGACCCAGCGCGAGTTCCTGCTCCGTCGGCAGCTCGAGGCCATCCGCAAGGAGCTCGGCGAGGACGCCGGCGACGAGGCGGGCCCGGACGACTACCGGACGCGTGCCGCCGGGATCGACCTGCCCGAGCCGGTGGCGGCGGCCGTCGCCCGCGAGGTCGCCAAGCTGGAGCGCACGTCGGAGCAGAGTCCCGAGCAGGGCTGGATCCGGACGTGGCTCGACACCGTCCTGGAGCTGCCGTGGGGCGTCGAGTCCGAGGACCGGGTCGACCTGGTGGAGGCGGCCCGCATCCTCGACGAGGACCACGACGGCCTGTCGGACGTGAAGGAGCGGGTCCTCGAGCACCTCGCCGTCCGCAAGCTCCAGCTGGAGCGCGGCCTCGCCCCGGTGGGCGGTCGCGGTGCGGGTGCCATCCTGGCGCTCGTCGGCCCCCCGGGCGTCGGCAAGACGTCGCTCGGCGAGTCGGTGGCCCGGGCCCTCGGACGCTCGTTCGTCCGGGTGGCACTCGGCGGAGTCCGCGACGAGGCCGAGATCCGCGGTCACCGCCGCACCTACGTGGGGGCCCAACCGGGCCGGCTGGTGCGCGCCCTGCGCGAGGCCGGCTCCATGAATCCCGTGGTCCTGCTCGACGAGGTCGACAAGCTCGGCAACGACTTCCGGGGCGACCCGGCCTCGGCCCTCCTCGAGGTGCTCGACCCGGCGCAGAACCACACCTTCCGCGACCACTACCTCGAGGTGGAGCTGGACCTGTCCAAGGTGCTCTTCCTGGCCACGGCCAACGTCCTCGACACCGTGCCCGGTCCGCTGCTCGACCGGATGGAGGTCATCCGGCTCGACGGGTACACCGAGGACGAAAAGGTGGCCATCGCCCGCAACCACCTGGTCGCCCGGCAGCGCGAGCGCGCAGCCCTGACCCCGGACGACGTGGTCGTGACCGATGACGCCCTGCGCACGGTCGTCGCGGACTACACCCGTGAGGCCGGTGTGCGCGGGCTCGAACGGGAGCTCGGCGCCCTGATGCGCAAGGTGGCGGGAACGGTGGCGGGCGGTGGCGACCCCGTGGTCGTCGACACCGGCGACATCCGCACGTGGCTGGGTCGCCCCCGGTTCGAATTCGAGTCGCTCGACCGGACCTCGGTGCCCGGCGTGGCGACCGGCCTGGCCGTGACCGGGGCCGGGGGGGACGTCCTCTCGGTGGAGGTGACCATGATGGACGGGTCGGAGGGCCTGACCATCACCGGGCAGCTGGGCGAGGTCATGCGGGAGTCGGCCGAGATCGCCCTGTCCTACGTCCGCTCCCACGCAGCAGATCTGGGCATCGACCCGGCGGTGTTCGCCGGCAAGCGTCTGCACGTCCACGTGCCGGCGGGCGCGGTGCCGAAGGACGGCCCCTCCGCCGGCGTCACCATGACCACGGCACTGGTCAGCCTGCTGACCGGCAGGCCGGTGTCCCCGGTGGTCGGCATGACCGGCGAGGTCACACTCCAAGGTCGGGTGCTCCCCATCGGTGGCGTCCGCCAGAAGGTGCTGGCCGCCCACCGGGCCGGGCTCACCACGGTGGTGCTGCCCGCCCGGAACGGCCCGGACCTCGACGACGTGCCCGAGGCGGTGCGCGAGGTGATGACCTTCGTGCTGGCCGCCCATGTGGACGAGGTCCTCGACGCGGCGTTGACCGGCACGGGCGCCGCGGACGCATCAGCACCGGTGGCGTCGGTCGAGGTCACGCCGGCCGCCGAGGCGGCGTGACCGGGCACGCCTGAGCCAGACTGACACGCACGACCAGGAAGGCACACCATGACCAGCCCCGACCTACTGACCGACGCATTCGACCGGGTCCGCGACGCCGTGCACCCGGCGACCAACGGATTGACCCGTGAGGAGCTGGCCTTCCGGCCGGACGCCGAGTCCAACTCGATCGGATGGCTGGTGTGGCACCTCACCCGGGTCCAGGACGACCACGTGTCCGCCCTGGCAGGGGTGCCGCAGGTCTGGCTGGCCGGCGGGTGGGCCGACCGGTTCGCCCTGCCCCTCGACGTGTCGGACACCGGCTACGGACACGACCCCGAGGCCGTGGCCACCGTGGTGGCCGACGCCAAGTCGCTCCTCGGCTACTTCGAGGACGTGCATGCCGCCACCGTCGCCTACGTGGCGACGCTCGACCAGGCCGACCTCGGCCGTGTCGTCGACACCAGCTGGGACCCGCCGGTCACGCTCGGCATGCGACTGGTGAGCGTCATCGCCGACGATCTCCAGCACGTCGGCCAGGCCGCCTACCTGCGGGGGCTCGTCCAGCGCCGCTGACCACGGCGGGCGGACGACGCGGTCGGCCCACGGCACCCGTCCCACGGCGTCCACCTGCACCCCACCTGCACCTGCGTTCAAGTTCCCGTTCCACCGGGCCGACATACACGTTGCCGGGAGTATCCGGTCCGACGCGATGAGGGGACGATGGCCGACCAGGCGAGCCACCACGAGCCAGAGGAGACGGAGGAGGTGCCCACCGGCACCCCGCCGGCCGCGCCGCGTCTCGTGAACCCCACCACGCTCGGCTACCTCATCGGCCCCGCCGCGTTCGTGGCCATCGTGGTGCTGATGCACTTCGGCTTCATCGAACGGGTATCGGTGTGGACCTGGCTCGCCATCTTCATCGCGGTTCCCGTGTCCAACCTGGCCGTCGACCGGTTGCACGCCGCACGGCCGACGCTGGCCACGCTCCACCTGCGTGTGGCGGTCCAGGTCGCCGCCGTCACCGCGGTGATCTACCTCACAGGATGGGGTCCGGTGCTGTGGGGCGCCTACGCCATCGTGGCCCTGACCGTCATCGCCGGCAGTGAGTCCTGGGCGTGGCGGCCGGTGGCACTGTGGAGCTTCGTCGGCATGGGCATCGGCGAGCTCGGCATCCGGATGGGCTGGCTCCCCTGTCGCCTCACCTTCGCCCGGTCCACCGCCCTCACCATCATGGGCGTGTTCGTGCTGTTCTTCATCATCCGCATGGCCGGAGCCACCACCGAGCAGAAGGAGGAGGCGGACGCAGCCGTCCGGCGGAGCGAGGACCGCTTCCGGTCGCTGATCCAGAACTCCTCCGACGTCACCATGATCATCGACGAGGAGGGCCTCTACCGCTACCTGTCGCCGGCGGTGTCGGAGCTGCTCGGTTACCAACCCCGCCAGCTGCTCGGCACCCGGGCCACCGACTACGTCCATCCCGACGACTGGGACCTGTTGCGCCGCCGGCTCGGCGCCGAGTTCCAGGCCTCCTCGGACACCGCCGTCCTCGAGTTCCGGATGCTGCGCAAGGACGGGACCGTCCGCGACGTCGAAGCGGTCATCTCCAACCAGCTGCAGCGGAAGTCGGTGGACGGCTACGTCATCAACGTGCGCGACGTCACGGAGCGCAAGAAGTTCGAGGAGCTGCTCAACCACCGGGCCCTGCACGATCCGCTCACCGGACTGGCCAACCGGCAGCTCATCATCGACCGGGCCGACCGCATGCTGGTCCGGGCCCGGCGCGACGGCCAGCCGGTGGCGGCGTTCTTCGTCGACCTCGACAACTTCAAGGATGCCAACGACTCGCTGGGTCACGAGGCCGGGGACCGCCTCCTGCAGGCGGTGTCCAGCCGACTGGTCGGCCTGCTCCGGTCGAGTGACACCGTCGGGCGCCTCGGGGGCGACGAGTTCGTCGTGCTGGCCGAGGGGATCTCGCTCGCCGACGGACCCAAGGCGATCGCCGAGCGCATCCGCCAGGTGCTGCGCCCGCCGTTCTTCGTCGAGGGCTTCGAGACGATCCCGATCACGGTGACGGCGAGTGTGGGGATCGCCGTGGGCGACCGTCAGACCGCCCAGGACCTGCTGCGCGACGCCGACATCGCACTGTTCCGGGCCAAGGGCGCGGGCCGCGACCAGTCGGTGGTCTTCCAGGAGGCGATGCACGTCGCGGCCAGCGACCGCCTCACCCTCCGGACCGAACTCGACTCCGCCCTCGTCCGCAACGAGTTCCGACTCGTCTACCAGCCCATCGTCGAGCTCGAGCGGTTGGAGATGCAGGGGGTCGAGGCGCTGATCCGCTGGCAGCACCCGACCAAGGGACTCCTCACGCCGGACAAGTTCATCTCCGCCCTCGAGGACTCGGGTGACATCGTCGACGTCGGCCGGTGGGTCCTGGGCGAGGCGTGCCGCCAGCTGGCCGTCTGGCAGTCGGCCGGGCACCGGCTGACCATGTCGGTCAACGTGTCGATGCGCCAGCTCGACTCGAACTCGTTCGTCGACGACGTCCGCGCCACGCTCGACGTCCACGGACTCGACCCCAGTTCGCTGATCATCGAGATCACCGAGTCCGTCCTGATGAAGGACGCCAACGTCACCGTGACCCGTCTCAACCAATTGAAGGATCTCGGCGTACGGCTGGCCATCGACGACTTCGGCACCGGGTACTCGTCGCTCGCCTACCTGCGCCAGTTCCCGGTGGACATCCTGAAGATCGACCGGATCTTCGTGTCGGAGATGAGCGGGTCGCCCGACGCCGCCGCACTCATCCACACGCTGGTGGAGCTCGGTCGCACACTCGGCCTGGTGACCCTGGCCGAGGGCATCGAGCAGACCGGCCAGATCGACGGGCTCCGCACCGAGCGCTGCGACCACGGGCAGGGCTACCTCTTCTCCCGCCCGGTCGCCCCCGCCGAGATCGAGCGGATGCTGCAGGGGGTCGACCGGACCGGCGAGCTCCTGGCCGCCGCTCCCGCACCCGCACCCCTCCCGTAGCCCGGACGGGTCCACGGCCTGCCGGGCGTCCACGGACGTAGGGTGGACCGTGACCCCCGACCGAGCCACGCCCGCCGTGCACGGCCGCCGTCCGCTCACCGGCTTGCTCCGCGCCTGCCACTTCCAACCGACGCTGGCCGTGGTGGCCGTCACCACCGCGCTGGCCGCGCTCGCTGGTCGCGGGCCGGCCGGGTGTACGGCCGTGGCCGTGGCCGTGCTCGCCGGCCAGCTCTCCACCGGGTGGAGCAACGACTGGTTCGATGCCGGGCGCGACCGTGCCGTCGGGCGGACGGACAAGCCGATCGTGGCCGGCGACGTCTCGGTCGCGACGGTGCGGGCCGCCGCCTGCACCGCACTGGTGGTGGCCGTGCCCCTGTCGTTGCTGTCCGGGTGGCGGGCCGCGGCCGTGCACCTGGTGGCCATCGGCTCCGCCTGGGCCTACAACCTCGGTCTCAAGGGCACCGTGATCAGTCCGCTCCCCTACGCCGTCTCGTTCGGACTGCTGCCCGCCTTCGTCACCCTCGGACTGCCGGGCCACCCGTGGCCCCGCCCGGCCGTCATGCTGGCCACCGCCCTGCTGGGGGTGGGGGCCCACTTCGTCAACACCCTGGCCGACCGTGAGGACGACGCACGCTCGGGCATCGTCGGACTGCCCCAGCGGATGAGCGCCCGGGGGGCGCTGGTCACCGGAGTGGTGCTGCTGGCCTCGTGCGCGGTGGCGATCCGACTGCTCGGCGGCGGCGCAGGCGCTGCGCAGTCGGTCCTCCTGGTGGTGACCCTCGGCGCGGCCGCACTGGTGGTGGGCACGACCCTCCGTGGCCGCCCCCGGGCGGCCTGGTCGTGGACGCTGGTGACCGTACTGGGCTGCCTGGCCATGTTCGCGGTGGCCCGTCCCCCGCTGGTGGCCGGCTGAGGGACGTCCGGTCCCGGGTGGCGGCTGCGGCGGCCCCGCGCGCCGTGCCCGGGGGTGTCGGTCAGATGCCCGGGAACACCGCGCGCAGCTCGTCGAGGTCGACGGCGCCCTCGACCGGCGGCACGTGGTCGGGGTCAAGCCGGCCGTAGACCAGTCGGACCAGTGCCTCGGCCGGGAGCACCAGGTCGGGCACCCGGTCCCCGTCCCCCGGGGACAGCTCGACCTGGTCCGGGCCGAGCGTCGCCACGAAGGTGCGCGCCGGGTCGGTCGTCACCAGCGTGACCGTCGTGGCTCCGGCCACCGGCCTGCCCGAGAACCGGATGATCATGCCCATGTTGTCGACCACCGCCCCGACCGAGTCCGTCGCCACCGTGGCGGTCGGGTCGAGGGCCACCTCGATGTCCCAGACGTGCAGGGCGTGCTCGTTGAGCCGCAGTCCCACGAACCCGTCGACGTCGAGTGCCATCGGGCCCATGGTGAACCGGAAGCCGCGCCGTTCGTCGTCGGTCATCCCCTCCAGCCGCTCGAGCAGGGCGCGATCGGCGACGAGCGCGTCCGCCGCCTGGTCGGCCGGCGGCTTCGCGTTCCATGCGTCCCACACGCCCTGGGCGGCGTCGTCGGGCGTGGCCGTGCCGGACAGCGTGTCCTCCAACCGGCCGAGCAGGATCACCGCGCCCGAGCCGAGGTGCGACAGCACGTCGGCGATGGTCCAGTCCGTCGGGTAGGCCGGGTCGGTCAGCCGGGTGGGGTCGAGTCCCGCCACCGTGGACCGGAGGCGGTCCACCGAACGATGGAGTGCTGTGAGCCTGTCCGTCATGGGGAGTCCTCCGTCGGTCGGGGCCGGTGCGCCCCAACGGAGGGTAGTGGGGACGACCTCCGTCCGGATCGCACAATCGGGACCTTGGCCTCTGCAATCCGGCGGTCCCGATCCCTACAGTGGGCGGTGAGGGATTCGCCAGGGTCCCGAGGAGGCGCCTATGCGATGCAGCAGAGGTTGCCCGCTCTGAGAGCGGGCGGTGAGGGATCGACGGTCGTTCGACCGTAGGCCCAGGTTCGTCCGGAGTGCCCGGCCCGCAGTGTGGGCGGCACCATGACAGGAACGTCTCGAGTTCCCTGGATGCCATTCCCGACCACCGCCCATCTCGGAGTACACCAGGAGCCGAGCGCCCGATCCCCGACGATCCGTGGGACGGGCGCTTGCTCGCGCCCGGGGACGGCGTGCCCCCGGGCGGACGCGTCCGGCCGCGTGCGTTGACTACCGTGCACCCATGCCCACCTGTGCGTCCCGCCCGACGCTCCCGCCCAGTCCTACGACCCTGCCGTGACCGGCGTCCCACCTGCAGGGGCACTCGACGGGAAGGTCGCCGTCGTCACCGGCGCGGCGCGGGGCATCGGGGCCGCCACCGCCGCCCACCTGGCCGTGCTCGGGGCACGGGTGGCCGTGACCGACAAGGACGGCGAAGGCGCCCGTGCCGTCGCCGACGAGCTGACGGCCGCCGGGCACGACGCGCTCGGACTGACCTGTGACGTGGCCGAACCCGACGTGGTGTCGGCGACCGTGGATGCCGTGGCGGACCACTTCGGCGGCGTGGACCTGCTCGACCACAACGCGGCATGGACCGACTTCCGGACCGACCGCGACGCCGAAGCGGTCGACCTCGACACCTGGGACCGGGTCCTGCGCATCAACGCCACCGGCGGCCTGGTGCTGGTGCGCGAGGTGCTGCCCCGGATGCGCGCACGCGGCGGTGGCGCCATCGTGCTCATCTCCTCCGGCTCGGCCTCGATCGGCGAGCACCGCAGGGTGGCCTACGGCGTGTCGAAGGCCGCCGTCGAGCAGCTGGGCCGGCACGTGGCGGCCCGCTACGGCCGCGACAACATCCGGTGCAACGTGGTGGCCCCCGGGTTCATCCTGACCGAGACCGCGGCCCGCGGCGTGCCCGAGGCGGGGCGGGCCCGCCTGGCGGAGCAGAACCCGCTCGGCCGTCTGGGCACGCCCGAGGACATCGCGCAGGTGGTCGGCTTCCTGCTGTCCGACAGCGCCTCGTTCGTGAACGGCCAGGTGCTGCGGGTGGACGGTGGGCTGACCATCGCCCCCCGTCTCGCCGGGGTCGACTGACGGCGCCGCACGGGCCCGCGTGACACCGGCCGGAGGCGGGGGTCCCGTAAGCTCCTGGCCCGTGACGCCCTCCTCGACCCTCCGTGCCGCCGCGCCCCACCGTCGCACCGTCCGCCGGGCCCGTGCCGGCGGGTTCGTCGCCGCAGCGCTGCTGCTGGCCGGCTGCTCGTCCGGCGCGGCGGCGCCGGCCACCACGACGACCACCGTCCCGCCGACCACCACCACCACGACCGAGCAGCCGGGCTGGACCGTGGTGTCCCGGTCGAACGGGGCGATCGCCGTGGACACCGAGACGGTGACCGAGCCGACCGGCCACACGGTCACCCTCTACCGCTTCCGCACCGGCCAGACCCATGTCGGACTCCACGTGGGGAGCAACGACCCGCCCCGCGGGTCCGCCGTCGTGTCGGCCGACAGCGGATCGGTCATCGGGCCGAACGAGACGGCGTCGCTGCTCGCCGCGTTCAACGGCGGCTTCGAGGCGTCGGCCGGGGCCGGCGGGTTCGAGCTGAACGGCCAGGTGCTCGTGCCGCTGCAGCCGGGGTACGCCAGCCTGGTCATCGACACCGACGGGACCGGCCACGTCGGGGTGTGGGGCCAGTCGGTCCCGGCCAAGGGCGAGCAGGTCGCCAGCGTGCGCCAGAACCTGCCGCCCCTGGTGGTCGGCGGTCAGCCCAGCCCGAACATCGCCGACGTGCCGGCGTGGGGGGCCACGCTCGGCGGGGGCAGCTCGGTGGCGCGCAGCGCACTGGGCGAGGACCAGGCCGGCAACCTCCTGTACGCCGGCAGCATGACCTCCCTCCCGAGCGATCTGGCCGGCGCCCTGGTGTCGGCGGGCACGGTCACCGCCATGGAGCTCGACATCAATCCCGAATGGGTGCAGATCGCCGTGGCCCCGGCACCCGGGGCGCCGCTCGCCACAGGCATCCCCGGCCAGAACCGACCCGCCAACCAGTACGTGGCCGGATGGACCCGTGACTTCGTGACCGTGCTGGCCGCCGGCTGACCGGTGGACGCCCCGGTCGACGCACCGTCGCTCCGGGTCGGCGTGGTGGGGGCCGGCCCCTGGGCCCACCTCGTCCACGCCCCGATGTTCGCGGTCCACCCCGGGACCACCCTGACGGCGGTGTGGGGTCGACGGCTGGACGCGGCAGAGGAGGTGGCCGGTCCGCTCGGAGCCGTCGGGTACGACTCGTTCACCCGCTTCCTCGACCAGGTCGACGCGGTGTCGTTCGCCGTACCGCCGGACGTCCAGACCGAGCTCGCCGTCGTCGCGGCCCGGGCCGGCAAGGCCCTGCTGCTGGAGAAGCCGGTCGCACTCGACACCGCAACCGCCGAGACGCTGGCCCACGAGGTGGCCTCCGCCGGCGTGGGCACCCAACTCCTGCTCACCTGGCGGTACCGGCCCGACGTCCGCGCCCTGCTGACATCGGTGGCCGGCGCCGAGGTGCTCGGGGGCCGGGGCCGGTTCCTGTCCGGTGGTTTCCTGGGCGGTCCGTTCGCCACCCCGTGGCGCCTCGAGCGTGGGCCGCTCTTCGATCTCGGCCCCCACGTGGTCGACCTGCTCGACGCCGCACTCGGCCCGGTCGTCGGCATCCGGGCCCACGGCGACCCGCGCCGCTGGGTCGGCCTCCTCCTCGACCACGACGGAGGCGCCGTGAGCGAGGCGTCCCTCACCGGCCACAGCCCGTTCGACGAATCGCGCGCCGGAATCGAGGTGCACACGTCCGACGGCGTGCTCGAGGTCGACACCGCCGGGTTCGATCCCGGCATCCTCACGACGGTGGTCGACGAGTTCCTGACCACCGCCACCGGCAGCCCCCACCCGCTCGACGTCGGCCGCGGCCTGCACCTCCAGCGGTTGCTCTCCCTGGCCGCCGACGACCTGGCGTGGCGATGAACGGGCGACCGCACGGAGCCGGAGGCGCGGACGAGGTGCGCCGGACGGCAGCGGACGTCGACGCCGGGTGGCTGACCGGGGTGCTGCAGGCCAGGGGGCTCCTCGACCGGTCGGCACGGGTGGTCGGGGTCTCGCCCACCCCGGTGGGCACCGGACAGATGGCGGACACCGTCCGGTTCGCGCTCACCTCTGAGCCGGCCGGGGCCGGTCCGGCGAGCGTCGTCGGCAAGTTCGCCTCGGAGGACGAACAGAGCCTCACCACCGGTCGGATGATGCGGGCCTACGAGGTGGAGGTGCGCTTCTACGCCGAGGTGGCCCCGCGCGTGCGCGCCCGGATCCCCCACCTGCTCTTCGCCGCCCTCGACCCCGTCGAGTCGTGGTTCACCCTGCTGCTCGAGGACCTGGACGCCGCCTCCCAGGGTGACGAGATCGAGGGGTGCGACGCCGACGTGGCCGCCGCCGCCCTGGGCCAGCTGGCCGCCCTCCACGCCCCGTGCTGGGAGGACCCGGCCCTGGCCGCCAACGGCTGGCTCGACCGCTCGTCGCCGGCGGGTGACGAGTTCACCGCGGCACTGGCCACCGGGCTGTTCCCCGGCTTCCTCGACCGCTACGGCGACCAGCTCGAGGCCGACCACCGGGCCCTGCTCGAGGCGTTCATCCCCCGGCTCGCCGCCTTCCTCGCACGGCCGAAGGGCCCGCGCACCCTCGTCCACGCCGACTTCCGGCTGGACAACCTGCTGTTCACGCCGGACCGGCCCGAGCCTGCCGTCGTCGACTTCCAGACGGTCAACTGGGCCGGTGCCGCCTACGACCTGGCCTACTTCGTGGGCGGCAGCCTCGAGACCGACGTGCGGCGGGCCGCCGCGGACGACCTGGTGGCCGGGTACCACCGGGCCCTGGTGGCCGGCGGGGTGCACGACTACCCGCTCGACCGTCTGCGCACCGACTACCGGCGCGAGGCCTTCGGGGGGGTCCTGATGGCGATCGGTGCGTCGATGGTGGTCAAGCAGACCGAGCGGGGGGACCGGATGTTCCTTACCAACGTGCGCCGGCACGCCCAGCAGTCACTCGACCTCGACGCCCTGGCCCTGCTCGACGACTGAACACGCCCTGGCCTGAACCACCCGGGCACCGGCCACCACCCAGGATTACGGTTGACCCACCGACGAACCCCCGCCCCTGCCGGGGCCGGGACCGACTGCGAGGAGCACCCATGGACCAGGCCCGTGACCACCGGCCCGCCCCGGCCGGCGGCCCCGGTTTCGAGTTCCGCGGCATCAACCACCTGGCCCTGGTCTGCCGGGACATGGCGCGGACCGTCGACTTCTACACCCGGGTGCTCGGCATGCCGCTGATCAAGACCATCGACCTGCCCGCCGGCATGGGCCAGCACTTCTTCTTCGACTGCGGCGGGGGCGACGCCCTGGCGTTCTTCTGGTTCCCCGATGCGCCGGACGGGGTCCCCGGTGTGTCGGCGCCGAGTGGACGGCCGGACCAGGGCAGCCTGACCAGCGCGGTCGGCTCCATGAACCACGTGGCCTTCGCGGTGCCCCCTGAGAAGATCGACGAGTACCGCGACCGGCTGCGGACGGCCGGCGTGGCGTGCACCGACGTGGCCAACCATGACGACAGTGAGTGGGGCATCAGCGCCGACCTGCACCCCGGCGTGTTCGTCCGCTCCATCTACTTCCAGGACCCCGACGGCGTGCTGCTCGAATTCGCGTGCTGGACCCGCGAGCTCGGACCCGGCGACGTCAGCCACACCCCGGCCCGGGCGGCCGACCGGACGGCGGTCTGATCCGGTGCCCCGCCTGCGACAGGTCCCCCGTTCCGAGGCGGAGGCGCCGATCGTCACCGTCATGTACGACCTGTTGTTCGAGGGTCGTGACCCGGTGTCCGAGCCGGGGACCTCGGACGGCACCCCGGGTGACTGGTGGACCGTGTTCGCCCTGGTGCCCGACGTGCTCGAGCACGCCGTCCAGGGGTTCGGGCTGTACCAGAGCCCCGGGCGGCTCCTCGACCCGGTGCTGCGGGAACTGGCCCAGGCCCGTGTGGGCTGGGCCTCCGGCAGCCAGTTCGTCTTCTCCCAGCACTGCAAGTCGCTGCGGGCGCTCGAGGTGCCCGAGGCGGCGATCGCCGCCGTGCCCCACTGGGCCGCCGCCGACTGCTTCGACGAGGTGCAGCGCCTCGTCCTCGCCTACACCGACTGCCTCGTCCTCGACCTCGGGAGGGTCCCCGACGGGCTGTTCGACGCGCTGCGGGTCCACCTGCCCGACGAGCAGATCCTGGAGCTGACCTACATCACCACCCTGTACCTGCAGCACGCGGTGATGTCCCGTGCCCTCCGTACGGAGTTCGACGACCGTGACGAGCCCGTCGTCGAGGTGGTCGTCGACGGCGCCGACAACACCGGTGCCGGCCGGCCCGGGCACCGGCCCCGCCCGCGGACCGGCCATCCTCCTAGGTGAAGATGATCTGGCCGCCGGCGGCGATCTCGTAGAACTCGCCCACGGTGATGATGCCCTGGACCTGCTCGATGAAGTCCCCGGCGACAAACCCGAACAGGTCCACCGACGCCTTGCACGCGTAGACCCCGCACCCGGTGTCCCCGATCAGCTCCATGAATTCGGGGATGCCCGGGATGTCGAAGGCCTCCATCTTCTTCTCCATCATGTGGGTGGCGATGGCGGACATGCCCGGGAGGACCCCGACCAGGCTGGCCATGTGCATCCCCGGGTTCCCGACGGCGGCCACCTTGATGTGCTCGAGCCGCGTGGCATGGATGGCGTCGAGACCGAAGAACGTGAAGAACAGGTTCGCCTCGATCCCCTCCGCCCGGGCCCCGTTGGCCATGATCAGGCCCGGATAGATCCCCTCCAGGGATCCCTTGGAGATGATGATGGACACCTTCTCGATCGCGTCACCCATGGCGCACGCTCCTCTCGCTCGTCCTCCGGATCGGTCCGGGACGGTCGCCCGGACAAGTTGACGCTGCGGTCCCCGTGGTAGTTGGCCCCGTTCCGCAGCGTCAGATGCAACCCCGCGGCTTGGGGATGCCGGCGATCTTGGCCGCCAGCTTGGCCGGGCCCTTGGGGAACAGCTGGTAGAGCTCCTTGACCGGCACGCCGGACGTCTTGCCCAGCACCCGCACGGTCGGACCGGTGCCCTTGGACTCGTACTCGGCCCGCATGAACCGCACCACCTCCCAGTGCCGGTCGGTCATCGGGTCGATGCCCTCCCGCCGGGCCAGTTCCGTGGCGATCTCCTCGTTCCACTGGGAGGGGTCGGTCAGGAACCCCTCCTCGTTCACGTCCACCGGTGTCCCGGCAATGGTGTCGACGGTCATGACGGCTCCTCTCTAGGCGTCCGCAGGCTGCCGTTTGCCTGCGGTCGGCATGGCGCTGTGCACCCCGGGGACGTCCCGCCCCGGCAGCAGGCTGTGCCAGTAGATCCACTGGAACATGAGCTTCCCCAGATGGTTGAGGTGCGACTCCTTCAGCAGCGGCAGGCCGACCTGGCCCGGGAAGTGTCCGGGGAGCGGCTCCACCTCGTAGTTGAAGTCGATGAGCATGGCCTTGTGGAACCCCGTCTCGATGAAGCAGTTGGCGTGGCCGTCGTACGAGGCGTCGAGCGGCCGGCCGGCCAGGAAGCGCTGGACGTTCTCCACCAGGACCTCTCCCTCGAAGTGGGTCACCGATCCGGCCTTGGAGATCGGGAGCGAGGCGGCGTCACCCACGGCGAACACCTCGGGGGCCACCGTCGACTGCAGCGTGTGCTCGTCGGTCGGCACGAACCCCAGCACGTCACCCAGGCCGGGCGAGCGTGCGATGCAGGGCGCACCGTTGTGCGCCGGGATCACCACGGCCAGGTCGAAGGGGACCTCGCGCTCGTCGTAGGAGACCAGCCGGCCGCCCCGGCCGTCCACCTCGCCCGTGTTGAACTCGGTCACCAGCTCGATCCCCCGCTCGGCCAGCATCCCACCCAGCTGGCGGGAGGCCACCGGCTTGGTGAAGGCGGCGTCGAGCGGGGTGACGTAGGTCAGGTCGACGGCGTCACGCACCCCCCGCTCCCGCAGGAACCAGTCGGCCAGGAAGCAGAACTCCAGTGGGGCGACCGGGCACTTGATGGGCATCTCGACCACGTTGACCACCAACCGGCCGTGGTCGAGGTCGCGCAGGGCCGATTCGAGACCCGCCGCCCCTTCCGGCGTGTAGAAGGTGAAGACCCGCTCCATCCAGCCCGGACCGGTCAGGCCCTCGGTGTCCTCGGGGGCCAGGACCGAGCCGGTGGCCACCACCAGGACGTCGTAGGGGAGTGACGTCCCGTCGGCCAGGACCACCGACCGGCCGCCGACGTCCACGTGGTCGACCCCGGTGGTGCGGTACCCGATGCCCGCCCGCAGCTGACGGCCGCGGGGACGGGTGAGGTCCTCGGGCTGGGTGAGTCCGAAGGGGACGAACAGCAGGCCGGGCTGGTAGACGTGGGCATCGTCCTGGTCGACCACGGTGATGGCCGCCTCGTCCCGACCGTAGGCCCGGCGCAGCCGGTTGGCGGTCAGCGTCCCCCCTGTCCCCCCTCCCAGGATCACGATCTGGTGCATGACACGCCTCCCAGGATCACGATCTGGTGCATGACACGCCTCCTCCGGCGGGATCGGTCACGGTGGACCCGGTACCATGTAATACCCAATGGGGTATGCTGAACAGGGCCGAATTCCCTTAGTGAGGACAGTGACCATGACGACGCAGGACGACAGCGGAC
>Ga0209698_10004367_pt1 | contig 15526 bp, 12 predicted proteins | sample LitLauG_LLR_2012_FD_187203 | JGI IMG/M metagenome (GOLD analysis project Ga0209698, IMG submission 187203) | Freshwater sediment microbial communities from Pennsylvania, USA - Little Laurel Run_MetaG_LLR_2012 (SPAdes) (version 2) | ecosystem: Environmental > Aquatic > Freshwater > Creek >...
CTGCTCACTCTTTCCATTTATGCATCGGAGGATGCTTTCCAGCATCTGAAAATTCACTGGATGTGGTGGCCGGCGATTGGCGGACTGGCGATCGGCGTTGGCGGGCTGATTTTTCCGCAGGCCCTCGGGGTGGGCTACGACACGATTGGTGCGTTGCTGCAGGGCAGCGTAACGACAAAAGTGATTCTGGGAATTCTGATCGTGAAGTGGCTAATTTGGGCGATTTCACTGGGCTCGGGGACATCCGGAGGTGTGTTGGCTCCTTTGTTGATGATGGGCGGAGCGCTGGGCGGGATTGAGGCGATGTACCTGCCGGACGGGGGCGCGGGTTTCTGGCCGCTGATCAGCATGGCGGCAGTGCTGGGCAGTACGATGGGGGCGCCGCTGACGGCGGTGATTTTTGCGTTCGAGCTGACACATGACGCGAATGTGCTGCTGCCGCTGCTGATCAGCACGATGGCGGCGTATGCGTTCACGGTGCTGACCCTGAAGCGATCGATCCTGACGGAAAAGATCGCGCGGCGTGGATATCACTTGAGCCGCGAATACGCGGTGGATCCACTGGAATTGCTGTACGTACGCGAAGTGATGGAGACGGGGATCAGCACGTTGCGGGAAAATGAGCGGATCCGGGAAGTGCTGGGTTCGCCTAGATTGATTGACTGGCTTGTGCAGCGATTGCTGCCGGTGGTGGACGAGCAAGGCCGGCTGGTGGGGGTAGTGACATCGGGTGATCTCTACGCATGGCAGAAGGAGGGGAGCGATGAGGGGGGGAGGTTGTTGCACGACGTGGTGCGAGCGGAATATGTAGGTGCTTCGCCGGACGAACCACTGCGGGCGGCGGTGCACCGGATGGCGGAGAGCGGAGTTACGCGATTGCCCGTTGTGGAGGCGGACACGAAGAGGGTGTTGGGGATTGTGTCCCTGGATGACTTGTTGAAGGCGAGAACACGGCATTTGGAGGAGGAGCGGAGAAGGGAACAGGTGCTTCGTTTTGACTACTTCAACGGAACGCGGCCGGCTTCCATGAATCGGATCGCAAGCAAATGATGGCACGAACAAAAAGGGACCGGTCGTCCACGGGCAAGGTGCCCCTTTCGAGATGGAAAACAATGATGGAGGACCGGGAAGAGCAGATTTTCCTGGCATTGTCGCTGGTCATTGGGGCCTTGGTCGGGTTGGTTGTAGTTGGGTTCATCGTGCTAACGGGGCGCTTTGCCGCGCAGCTTTTTCCACCAGGTGGAATGGCCTGGCGCACATTTTTGATACCGGTTCTGGGCTCGCTCGTGATGGGCTTCCTCCTCTACAAATATTTCCCTGACGCACGGGGGAGTGGAGTGCCTCAGACCAAGGCAGCGTTGTACGCGCGGGGAGGATACATCAGTTTGCCGACGGTCCTGGGAAAGTTCTTTTGCACTTCCGCAACGCTGGCCAGCGGAATTCCGCTGGGCCGCGAAGGGCCGGCGGTACAGGTGGGAGCGGGGATTGCATCGGTGCTGGGGAGGAAGTTGGGACTGCGTGCCGAAAAGGTGAAGTCGCTCTTGCCAGTGGGAGCGGCTGCGGCGGTGGCGGCGGCATTCAATACGCCGCTGGCTGCCGTGCTGTTCGCCCTGGAGGAGGTGGTGGGAGATTTGCATGCGCCCGTGCTGGGCTCCGTCGTGCTTGCTTCGGCGACAAGTTGGGGAGTGATGCGGCTGTTGCTGGGCAACGATCCGCTGTTTAAGGTGCCGCAATACCAGCTCTTGAATGCATGGGAATTGATCTTGTATGGGTTTCTGGGGGTGGCGGGGGGAATCGTTTCGGCGGCGTTCACGCAGTTGTTATTGCGGGCGCGCGTCTGGTTCAAAAAATTGCCGAGAAAGACGATCTGGTTTCAGCCGGTTGCAGGGGGACTGCTGGTGGGCACAATGGGGCTGTTCGTGCCGTCGGTAATGGGTGTGGGCTACCAGCATGTGGGGGATGTGCTCAATGACAGTTTGACGCTAAGGCTGATCGTGACACTCCTGGTATTGAAGTTGGTGTCGACGGCGATCAGCTATGCCTCAGGGAATGCAGGTGGAATATTTGGACCGAGCCTGTTTTTGGGAGCGATGCTGGGAGGGGGAATCGGAGGCGTGGCGCATAGGATATTTCCGCACTACGTTGCCTCACCAGGTGCATACGCTTTGGTAGGAATGGGGGTGACTTTCGCTGGAATCGTGCGGGCGCCGATGACTTCCGTGGTGATGATTTTTGAGATCACGCGGGACTACGCGGTGATCGTGCCGCTGATGATTTCGAATCTGGTGAGCTATTTCATCGCTTCGAGGATACAGAGGGAGCCAATTTACGAAGTGCTGGCGGAGCAGGACGGCATTCACTTGCCGCGAGCCGGGACGCGCCTGGAAGTCCGGGAAAGGCAAGTTGAACAGGCGATGAAGCCGGCAGGCGATTTGCTGGACGCCGAGGAAACGGCGGAAAGCGCAACGGCGAAGATGGGGATTGCGAACGAGCGCGCCCAGTTGGTGCGGGATTCGCGTGGGGTAATTGGGGTTGTAACGAAGGAGCAGTTACTGAAAGCCGACGCCGAGGGCGGAGCCGCGAAGAGTTTGCGAGAGATTCTAGGGGAAAGAGAATTTCCACACGTGCATGTGGACCAGTCGCTTGAGCTGGCCCTGGCGCGGATGGGGGAGTTGCGCACGGACCTACTGCCTGTGGTGAGCCGGGCGGACGTTCATGAGTTGCTGGGGATCGTGAGACTGCAGGATGTGCTTGAGGTGTATGGCGTGGATCAGAAGGTGGAAGGTTAGGTTAGAAGGCGTCGCCGCCACCGCCGCCGAAGCCACCGCCTTCGAAACCACCACCACCGCCTCCGCCATCACCACCGAAGGCGGAACCGCCGGAACTGCGCGGGGCGGAGGTCATGGCGGTGCTGGCCATGGAGGACATGGAGTTGAGGTCGTTGGCGAACATATAGGGATAGAAATTGGGACCGTAGCTACTGCCCTGATACCACTGGGGAGGCTGGGTGTAGATGCCCTGGAAGGCTTTGCTCCAGTTTTTCTCGACGCCCAAGGCCATGGCGAAGGGAAGAAATTTTTCGAACATCTCAGGCGTTTTGATCATGCGATTAAAGCGATCGGACTCGACGTGGGCGAGGAAATCCTCGAAGCCGAGGACGCCTTCGAGAGCGCGTGCGCCGGCCTGGGTACGCGCGGGCATGAACCAGCCGAAGCCGCAGACGATGATGCCGCAGAGAATTCCAGAGACGATAAATGGGATCGGGGCCATGCCGAAATGCTGAGAGAGCCAAACGCCACCACCGATGCCGATGACGCCGACGACCACTCCGAAACCGATGTAGGCGGCGCGAACTGTGTCTGGGCGATGGGTGTAGTAGCCATTGCCGAGTAGTGAAGCGAATATCTGATTCCTGATGTCGGGAATGTTTGTGTAGAAGGTGTTGTGAAGATCGTCGAGAGAGACGGAGTCACCGGCGTTGCCGGTGGTGAAGAGGCCACCGAGGAGAGATTTTTCGTGAGGCTTCAGGGAGTTCCATTCACCAACGGATTTTTTCAGGTGGAAGACGTAGTCCTTGCTGTGGGTGAGGCCGAGGAGTTGGTCTTTCTGTTTTTCCTCGATGGTGAGGAATCCACGGACGGCGAGATCGACGATGGATGCGGTGATGTCGCGCATATCCACGGAATTGTCCACTAAGGTGCCGACTTCGCCGGGGGTGAGCTTATCGGGAGGATCATATTGCGCGGCGATGGGGCGTAGGCGGGGATCGCGGCCACGGGTCCACCACCACCAGAACATGAGGACGAAGGCGGCGATGGGGAAGAAGAACGGCCAATTGCTGCGAAGGTAGCGAGAGAGTCTGGAGAGCGCTGTAGGTTCGCGGACGGCCCCTTTATCAAAGGCCACAGCAACGGTGAGGCCCTCGTGCATGGGGAGGGCGGCGTTGGTCTGGACGTCTACACCGGTGCCGGCGATTTCGACGGTGGCCTCGTTGCCGGAGGAGCGATACGCGCCGGTGAAGGCTTTGGCGCGGAGATTGGAGGCGCTTTCGGGAAGGACGATGTGAGCGCTGGCGGACTCGATGGGGATCGCCCACTCGTCTCCAGTGACGTTCCAATAGAACTCGTCGTGATCATCGAAGAATTTGAGGGCGTCAGAGACGGTGTAGTTGATGGAGATGGTGCGGGTGCTGTTGTCGGCGTTAGGGATATAAATTTTGAGATTGAGATAGTGGCGTTCGCGGCTGGAGTCATAGCGAAGTTTGGCGCCGGATTCGTTGGTGATGCTTTTGACGTCCAGGAAGAGCGAGTAGTTGAGGCCGCGGGGGCCGGAGTATTCGATGGGGATATAGCGATTGATGCCGTGCCACGGGCCGCCAATGAATTCGAAGGTGATGTTTTCGGTGACGGAAACGGTGCCGTCGGGGAGGACGACGATATCGGCGGAGAATTTCTTGAGGTGGCGGTCTTTGGCGGCGGCCGGTGAAGAAAGCGTGGCGGTGAGCAGGAGTAGAGTGGTGACGACACAGAGCAGAAAAAGCAGGTTCCTCGGGCAATCACCGCCCTCGGAATGACAACGAGGAAGACGCTTCGGGTTGGTGGCTGAAGGCGAGGGCATGGTTGGTGTGCCGTCGCTAAATCAGGCTGTAGGGGCACCGGGAGTGCCGAAGCTGACCTTGGGGGCTTCGCGCTCGGCGGCGGCAGTGACTTCGAAGAATTCACGCTGCTTGAAGCCGAGCATGCCCGCGAAGATGTTGGTGGGGAATTGCAGGATCTTGGTGTTGAGGTCGCGGACGACGGCGTTGTAGTAGCGGCGGGCGTTCTGGACGGTGTCTTCGATCTGGGTGAGGGAATTTTGCAGAGACGTGAAGCTCTCGATGGCGCGGAGCTGCGGATAGGCTTCTGAAAGGGCAAAGAGGCTTTTGAGCGCGCCGGAGAGCATGTTCTCGGCTTCGGCTTTGTCGGCGGGGCCGGTGGCGGTCATGGCGCGATTGCGGGCGTTGATGACGGCTTCAAGGGTGCCCTTTTCGTGGCCAGCGTAGCCTTTGACAGTTTCGACGAGGTTTGGGATCAGGTCGTAGCGGCGCTTGAGTTGGATATCAATGTCGGCCCAGGCGTTATCGCACTGAACTTTCAGGCGGACCAGGGAGTTGTACATGCCGATGCCGAACAGCACCAGCAGGACAAGGACGATCAGAAGGATGATTCCAACCATCGGCCAACCTCACACGTAGGGAATTCGATCGCTTGCATTCGACTATATAGGGATATGGCCAACGGAGTAAAGGAGAGGAAGGAGAGGGATTTCCTCTGTCGCCCCGCTGGATGAGCTAGTTTGTGCCGGAGGCGGCTGGCTTGGTGGCTGCATTGCGGAGTGCGGCGGCTTTTGCGAAGGCTTGTTTGGCTTCCTGGTCTTTGCCGGATTTTTGGAGAGCCAGGCCGAGATTGGTCACCAGGTCGGGATCCTGGGGAGAAAGTTGCGAGGCACGCGAGAAGGCGGCGGCTGCCTCTGGATAGCGGCGCAGAGTGAAAAGGGCTGCGGCGAGGTTGGCCTGAGCCTTCAGATTGTCTGGCTCGGATTGCAGGATTTTCTGAAATATCGGGATGGCCTCGGAGGGATGACCGAGAACCATCAACGCGATGCCGTGATTGGTGGCCGCGTCTGTGTAGTCGGGCTTTTGGGTCAAGCTGTGCGAGAAGTAGGCGTCGGCGGCTTTCGCATTGTTACGGGCCAGGGCTAGTAGTCCGGCAGAGTTGAGAAGTTCGGGATTGTCTGGATGGGCAGCCAGGGCGGAGTTTACAGCAAGTTGAGCTTCCTTAATTTTGCCCTCATCGAGGAGAAGATTTGATTGCAGGGAGACGGCCAGCGGATAGTCGGGCTTGGCGGTCAACGCGTTTTGGAGGAATGCGAGGGCTTCTTGGCGATGACCTTCGGCGGAAAGCGCGACGGCGACCGCGTAGAATGCTTCGGCGTCAAATTTGCCAGAGCGCCGGGAAGCCTGCAGATAGGGATAAGCCTCGGCGGTGTTGCCTGTCTGGATCAGCAGTGAGCCGAGGGCTAGATTGATATCGGCGTCGTCGGGCGCCAGGGCGTAAGCCTTTTTCAGGTTGTCCACGGCCTCGGGGAATTTGACCTGTTTGCGCTGCGCGTCCGCGAGATTGTAAAGGACGCTGCTATTGCTGGGCCGCAGGGCGAGGCTGGCCTGGAATTGGCGTTCGGCCTCCGGTGCTTTGTCAGCGGCTAGGAGTGCGTTTCCCAGGCCAGCGAGCAAATCCGGATCGCGGGGATGCTGCTGAACGGCAGATTGAAAAATAGTGATGGCTTCCGGGTTCTGTCCCTTTTTCTGGAGAGCGGAGCCGAGATTTTGGGCGGCGGCTGCGGAGTTCGGCGAGAGGGCGAGCGCCTTGCGATAATTTTCGATCGCGGGATCGAGTTGGCCGCGGGTTTCGAGGACGACGCCTTTGGTGATGTAAGCCGGGGTGTAGTCGGGGCGGGCGCGAATCGCGCTGTCAGCGGTACGCTCGGCGTCGTCCAGTTTGTTCAAGGCCATATAGAGGGAAGCGAGGTTGGAAAACGTCGAGGCAAGGAACGGCGTGGCACGTGGATCTTTCTGCAGGAGTGGGATGGCCTTCTCGTAGGCCTCAGCGGCCTCGGCATAGCTACCCTTATTGGTGAGGGCGTCCCCGATGCAGGTGTACAGGGTAGGTTGATTGGGAGCGGTTTGCAGAGCCTGGCGGCAGAGAGTTGCGGCGCCGTCGTAGTCGCCTTTGCCGATGAGGGCGGCAGCTTGATAGGTGACCTCGCTGACTTTCGGTGGAGTCTGTGCTTGCAAAGAGAATTCAGTAACAGAAATGGACAGAAATAGAGATAAAAAGAGTCGAAAGACGGAATGCCGACTGACTGAGCCCATGGGGTTCCTCGCCGCAAGAGGATAGCACAGCCGGGTACGTGGCCGGGGCGGTATGGCAGTTACTTCTAGGATTATTGACTGAAGTGTTCTACTCTTAGCCCGGCAGGCTGGCCAACGATGCTATTCAAGACGCTAAGCGCTTCGGTTTACGGGATAGACGCACACCTGGTGCTGGTGGAAGTGGATGTGGGTGTGGGCCGGATGCAGGATTTCAACGTTGTGGGGCTTCCGGACAACGCCGTGAAGGAGAGCCGGCAGAGGGTGCAATCGGCACTGAAGAATTGCGGATTTGAGTTTCCCTACGGGCAGGGAGTGACGATCAACCTGGCGCCGGCGGATTTGCGGAAGGAAGGGTCGGCGTTTGATTTGCCGATGGCGCTGGGGCTGGCGGGATGCCAGGGGCAGTTTTTCGGGAAGGCTCTGGACCGGATGATGTTTTTGGGGGAACTCTCGCTGGATGGCAGCGTGCGCCCGGTACGCGGGGCATTGTCGGCGGCGATTGCGGCGCGTGAGAATGGGATCAAGGCGGTGGCAGTGCCGGAGACGAACGCGAAGGAAGCGGCGGTTGTGGAGGGCATAGAGGTGTATGCGCTGAAGTCGCTGCCGCAGGCGGTGGATCTGGTGAATTCGCCGGAGTCGTTTCAGTGCGTGAAGGTGGATGCGCAGCAGATGCTGCGGGAGTCGGCGCAATACGGCGTGGATTTGCGGGATGTGCACGGGCAGCAGGCGGCGAAGCGGGCATTGGAAGTGGCGTGCGCGGGCGGGCACAACATTTTGTTTATCGGACCTCCGGGCGCCGGGAAGACGATGCTGGCGAAGCGAATTCCGACGATTTTGCCGGCGATGTCGCTCGACGAGGCGATCGAGACGACGCGGATTCACAGCGTGGCGGGAATTCTGGAGAATGCGCAGGGACTGCTGGGGACGCGGCCATTTCGTTCGCCGCACCACACCATCAGCGACGCAGGGCTGATTGGGGGAGGAGCGGTGCCGCGGCCGGGCGAGGTTTCACTGGGGCACAATGGCGTGCTGTTTTTGGATGAACTGCCGGAGTTTCAGAGGAATGTGCTGGAGGTCATGCGGCAGCCGCTGGAGGATGGAAACGTGACGATTGCGCGGGCGGCGATTTCGGTGACGTTTCCCTCGCGATTCATGCTGGCGGCGGCGATGAATCCTTGCCCGTGCGGGTATTTTGGCGATCCGGCGCACGATTGCCATTGCACGCCGCCGATGATTCAGAGGTATGTATCGAAGATTTCGGGGCCGCTGCTGGACCGGATTGATATTCACATTGAGGTGCCAGCGGTGAAGTACAAGGAATTGCGGGCGCCATCGCCGACGGAGGATTCGGCAGCGGTGCGGACGCGGGTGATTGCAGCGCGGGAGAGGCAATTGGAGAGGTTCCGGACGGAGATGGCGACGTATTGCAATGCGCAGATGGCTCCGAAGATGATCCGGAAACACTGCGGGATCAATGCGGATGGGGAGAAATTGCTGGAAAATGCGGTGACGCGGCTGGGGCTCTCGGCGCGGGCACACGACCGAATATTAAAGGTGGCGCGGACGATCGCGGATCTGGATGAGGCGGCGGATGTGCAGGCAAAGCATTTGAGCGAGGCGATTCAGTATCGGACGTTGGATCGGGATTATTGGGCGTGACCCGGCTTCGCCGGGAAGTCGCGACTACGTCGCGCGGATGTGGTTCCGGTTCCCATGGGCGCGTTGATCCGTCGCTTCGCAGTGCTTCTCTTCCTCCATAATAAACGAATCAAAAGAGATAGCCGTCCGTTGGATTTTGAGCAAGCCTTGGATTGAAGCGCGCCTAAACATAGTACTGTGGAAAGGGGCCGCGCCGGAACGCCCGCCCGCTGAGGTGCTCGGAAATGGTGCAGATTAAAGGATCGGCTATCAAAGAGACCGTTGCCCAGGTCAAGCACCGCGCTGGCGAGGAAGCTTTCCAGAAAATCCTGGGGCTTCTGGACGAAGAGACGCGGAAGATCTGCGGGGGTGAGATTTACTCTTCCTCTTGGTACCCGCTGGAACTTTTCACGCGCTTTCTGGAAATCGAAATCAGGGTTCTTGCTGACGGGAAAGAAGAAATGGTCACGCGAGGCTCCGAAGCGATCATCGAAAGGCAGCTTCGCGGGATCTACAAGGCGTTTGTGAAACTCGGCTCCCCGGAGTTTGTGATCAAGCGAATCGCGGCCGTTCACGCGACTTACTTTCAGGGCGTTCCGATTGAAGTGCAGCTGCAAGGAACCGGGAGAGCGCTGGTCCGATACACAGGATTCGAAAGACAGCACCGAATTATGGGATTTGCGATTATCGGATTTTTCAAGAAGGCACTCGAGATTTCCGGGGCCAAAGACGTGGTCCTCTACTTCACCATACCGATCGAGGAAGGCGGGGCATTTTCCGAGCTCTCAATTGCCTGGAGTTAAGTGGACTGGGAACGATGACTTCCCTACCTGCCGGCCCGGGGAATGCAGGAAACCAGGCGACTGCCTGCTGGGCGGCTCCATTGACTTATGTTTGGGCGCTGTGTTACGGATAGGAACGCCTTTTTTTGAGGAAAATCAGCTTCGACGACCCGGAATGGCGCCAGACACCAAGCACCTGGAAGTTACGCTAGACACCCACGTCGAGAGCGTGAATCTTGCCGAGGAGATGTGCGTGCGCGTGGCGGAGGCGGCGGGGTTTAATGAGGATGAGTGTTATCGCATCGGAATGTCGGTGCGAGAGGGCGTGATCAACGCTTTCCATTACGGCAATCAGGAAAAGCCGGAGAAGAAAATACACCTGGCCATTGAATTGACTGGCGAGCGGCTGGTGATTCGCGTGATGGATGAAGGAAAAGGGTTTCGATTGAACGACGTGCCGGACCCGCTGGCGGAAGAGAATCTGCTGAGCACCTCGGGGCGAGGCATTTTTCTGATGAAAGCGTTCATGGACGAGTTTGATGTGCTGCCGGGAAGAACGGGCGGAGCCGAACTGGTGATGTCGAAACGCCTGCCACTGCTGGGAAGTACGTCGAGAAATGGGAATGGCAATGCGTCCAGTTCGGACGCGACGCCTCACCAGGGAGCGTAAGAACAACATGGCTTCTCTATTTGCCACTACCCGGGAGTTCAGCGGCATTGCGATTGTGGATTTGAGCGGACGCATTTCGCTGGGAGACGGCAGCGCACTCTTGCGAACGACCGTGCGCGGCCTGCTGGACGAGGGCAAAACGAGGATTATTTTGAATCTTGGCGACGTGAATTACATTGACAGCTCGGGAATCGGCGAACTGGTGAGCGGGTTTACCGCAGTGCGGAACCGTGGCGGCGAGCTGAAATTGCTGAACCTGACGAAGAAGGTCAACGACCTGCTGCAGCTGACGAAGCTGTTTACCGTTTTCGAGGTTTACAACGAAGAGTCTGGGGCGGTTGGCAGCTTCAAGTAGAGAGTGGTTGTTCCTGCCTTCTGGTTTTTCCACGCGGTTTTCAAATTGAGGATTCGCATGCAACATGGAGTGAACAGGTGTGCCAGAGAACTGGCATGACTTGGCTGACTTGAGGCCATCGCCAGTTGGTGAGCGGCGGCAATTTCACAGAGTCCGTTTCCGAGTGGGCGCAGCAGAACTTTTCACTGCGCTGCTGCGCCGCGCTGGAGAACGATTGGCGCTGAGCCGGTTACTTCGCCTGGAGCGACTCGAGGTAATGAACCACGTTGGCGATGCGCATCTGCACCATCGCATCATCCCTGCCACTGACCGCGGAGAACAGAGGTCCCCAAACAGGCATCTCTGGCGAGCCATGGGCACCGGCGACGCCGCTGCGCAGGTCGTTCGCGACATGATCGGTTGGGAATTTGCCGCTGTTCTTTTTGGCAAGCTGGGTCAGGTCGGCCGGAGGAACTTTCAGCGATGCGGCTGCCGGGCCATTGCCCTTGGCGTCCTTGCCGTGGCAGGAAGCGCAGTAAGAATTAAACATTTCGCTGCCGGATGCAGCGGAAGTCATCTGAATGGGTTCCTTCTTTACTTGCGAAGATTGGGCGTGGCTGCTGACTGCAGAGAAGGTGAGCAGTGAAGCCATGAGGAAAGCGGACCGAAGATACGTTATCGCCATAGGCGGCCTCCATCGAACAGAAAAATAGTGTTGCCCTGCCCCGCCCGGACGATTGGGAACGTGGAGCTTCAGGGTTTCACCAATAGCATCAACTGTGGGTGAGGCGAGCGTCTGTGACGTTTAACCAAGTTGGAGGCGGGGTTCGGCTGGAATTTTCAGGGCCGGGGTAACGTGTTGACAGGAATCCTGTTAGGCTGGAAATTAGGCAGGCTGAGTAAGACACATCGCGGGGAAAAAGAGATGTCTGGAGACGGACTAAATATGAGCGACCTCCTATTGGTTGAAAATGCGGGCGGGGTGGCGGTGCTGCTGGTGAACAATCCACCGGTGAATGCGTTGAGTTCCGGAGTGCCGGAAGCGATAGGGGCGGCGATGGCGAAGGCGCAAGCGGATAAGGACGTGCGCGCGATTGTGCTGATGGGAGCGGGGCGAACATTTATTGCTGGAGCGGACATCAAGCAACTGGAGGAGATGGCGTGGGGGCGCGGAGCCGGTGCGCCGAGTCTGCATGCGCTGCTACAACAGATCGAGGACTGCACTAAGCCGGTGGTGATGGCGATTCACGGCACGGCGCTGGGCGGTGGGCTGGAAGTGGCGATGGCGGGGCACTATCGAGTGGCCGTGGCGGACGCGCAATTCGGCCAGCCTGAGGTGAACCTGGGAATTATTCCGGGCGCCGAGGGAACGCAGCGATTGCCGCGGCTGGTGGGGATCGAGAGGGCGATTGAGATGTGCGTTGGCGGAAAGCCAATAAAAGCAAAGGAGGCGCTAGCAGCCGGTTTGGTGGATACCATTGTTGAGGGCGACCTGAAGGCGGGAGCGGTGAAATTTGCCGAAGAGATTGCGAGCAAAGACGGAGTTCATCCGAAGACAAGAGATAAGAAGGCCGAGCGAAAAACTCCAGGAACGCTGGAAGAGGCGCTGGCGGCGGGACGCGCACTGGCGGCGAAGGCGAGGAAGAATGTGATCGCGCCACGGAAAGCGGTAGAGGCGATCGAGTCTGCGGCGACTTTGCCGTTTGAGCAGGGGTGGATACGAGAGCGGGAGCTTTTTCAGGAGTGCGTCAGTTCGGATCAGTGCCGGGCGCTGATTCACGCGTTTTTTGCGGAGCGAGCGGCGGCGAGGATTCCGGGGATCGGCAAGGAGACGGAGGTTGCGCCGGTCAAGAAAGTTGGCATCGTCGGGGCTGGGACGATGGGCGGCGGGATTGCGATGTCCTGCGCGAACGCGGGCATCCCTGTTCTGTTGAAAGATACGGACCAGAAGGCGGTGGACCATGGCATGGCTGCCATTCGAAAGAATTATGAGATTTCCGTGCAGCGCGGGCGGTTCACGCCGGAGACGGTTGCCGTGCGCATGGCCATGATTCAGCCGCAGACGGACTATGCCGGATTCGATGGTGTGGATCTGGTGATCGAAGCGGTGTTCGAAAATATGGAGTTGAAGAAGAAAGTGTTCGCGGACTTGGCCAACAATACGAGGCCGGAGACGATCCTGGCATCGAATACTTCGACTCTGAGCATAGATGAAATTGCGAGCGCAACGCCGCGTCCGGAAAAGGTGATTGGAACACACTTTTTCAGCCCGGCGAATGTGATGCAGCTGCTGGAGATTGTGCGGGGGAAGGGGACGTCGGCGGCGACGATTGCGGCGGCGCTGGGAGTTGCCAAGAAAATTGGCAAGGTTGGCGTGGTGGTGGGGAATTGCGAGGGATTTGCCGGCAACCGGATGATGTTTCCGTACATGTACGAAGCGCAGTTTCTGGCGGAAGAAGGCGCAACGCCCGAGCAAGTGGATGCCGCGCTGACACGGTTCGGCATGGCGATGGGAATTTTTGAAGTGGACGATATGGCAGGACTGGATGTGGCGTGGCGAGTTCGAAAGGAGTTGGGGCATTTCACGGAAGCCGGCGCGCGCAGGCCGTTGGTGGCGGACCGGCTCTGCGAGATGGGGCGCTATGGGCAGAAAACAGGGAAAGGCTGGTACGTTTACGGCGAGGATCGCAAGCCGAAACCGGACCCCGATGTATTGACGCTGATCCGGAAGTTGGCGCGAGAAGCGGGGATTCCGCAACGCACGTTTACCGACGAGGAGATTGTGGAGCGCACGCTATACGGATTGATCAACGAAGGGGCAAAGATTCTAGAAGAGGGTTATGCGCTGCGGGCTTCCGATCTGGATGTGGTGTACCTGAACGGGTATGGATTTCCGGCTTGGCGCGGTGGGCCGATGTTTTATGCAGGGGCGGTAGGGCTCGCGAAGGTGTACGAGCGCATCTGCCAGTTCGAGAAAGAATTAGGGGTGCGCTGGAAGCCGGCGATTCTACTGCGCAAATTGGCTGGGGAGAAAAAGTCCTTCCGCGATTACGATGCCGAGCGCGGCGTCTGAGTTAGCCTTGCGGCGCGATCATGGAAATGAATACCGCTGCGGAGACGGCCTGGGTTGTGCAGCGCGCGCGGGAATTGGGCTTTGCGCTGTGCGGCGTGGCGCGGCTGGAAAAATTTCCGGAGCATGAGGCGTTTGCGGAGTGGTTGGCGCGGGGATACGCGGGAGAGATGGCGTATCTAGAGGATGCGCGGCGGCAAGAGCCGGCGAAGGTGCTGGCAGGGGCCCGGAGCGTGATTGTTTGCGCGCTAAACTACAACACAGCACATCCTTATTCGCACGAGATAATCGCACAAGGAGATAGCGAGGCACGTGGATGGATTTCGCGTTATGCGTGGGGCCACGACTATCACGAAGTGATGTGGGTGAGATTGAATGCGCTTGCCGCCGCTTTGATGGGAAAGTATCCGGTCGAAGAAAATACACGGACCTATGCGGATACGGGCCCGATTGCGGAACGAATATTTGCGAAACATGCAGGACTGGGCTGGCTGGGGAAGAATACGCTGCTGCTGAACCAGGAATTGGGTTCGTGGTTCTTCCTCGGAGTAATTCTCACCACATTGGAGTTGGAGCCTTCCCTTTCAGCAGAAGAAATGCCGCCGGCGGACTTGTGCGGAAATTGCAGGCAATGTTTGGATGCCTGCCCGACGGAGGCGCTGGTTGAGCCGTACGTGCTGGATGCACGGAAGTGCATTTCGTATTTGACGATTGAATTGCGCGGGGCGATTCCCGAAGAGTTTCGCGATCGAATGGGGCAGCACGTTTATGGGTGCGATATTTGCCAGGAGGTTTGCCCATACAACCGGGCGGCGCCAGTAACAAATGTAAAAGAATTCGAGCCGAGAGGTTGGGAGACCAGAAAGAGTTTGTTGGGGCCGCGGTTGGAGTGGCTGGCGGGAATGTCAGAGGAGGAGTTTCGAGAAAAGTTTCGTGGCAGCGCGATGAAACGAACGAAGTGGCGGGGGCTGGTGAGGAATGCGTGCATCGCGTTGGGGAATATGGAGTGGAAGAGGGGATCGGAGGAGCACGGGCGCGTTTTGGAGCTGTTGGAGAAGTTGTCTGTGGATGGGGAAACGGTGATCGCAGGATCTGCCCGATGGGCGCTATCGCGCATCAGATGACGGTTGGGGCTTTGGCGAGCAATGGTTGCGTGAAACTCCGGAGAATAAGGGAGCGGTTGAGGGCGGGTGGCGGAGGGGTTATAATTCGCGCGCAGGCTCACGCACCCACCGAAGCTGAGAAACTCCCAGCGTTCTTCAAAGTTTCCAGGGAACGGTGGACTTGCCGAACTTGGCCGACTCGGAAGCGTTCAAAGTATTCCGGGTTGCTTCACGCAGGATTCAGGTCGGAACCGGATTCATATCTCAATTTGGAGGAATAACCCGTGGCCTTTACAGTGCCCCCTTTGCCGTACCCGAACGACGCTCTTGAGCCGTACATTGACGCCCGCACGATGGAAATCCATCACGACAAGCATCATGGCGCTTACGTCACCAATCTGAACAAGGCTTTGGAAGGCCATGCGGACCTGCAGGCCAAGTCGATTGATGACATCTTGAAGAACCTGGACGCGATTCCGGAAAACATCCGCATGGCGGTGAGGAACAACGGCGGCGGCCATTGGAATCACAGCCTCTTTTGGCAATTGATGAAAAAAGGCGGTGGTGGAGAGCCGAAGGGCGACCTGGCAGCAGGGATCAATGCGAGTTTTGGGTCGTTTGCCGGGCTCAAGGAAAAGTTAAAGGCGGCGGGACTCGGACGATTTGGATCGGGCTGGGCTTGGCTGATTCAAAAAGACGGAAAGCTGGCAATTGATTCGACGCCGAATCAGGACACGCAATATTTCACGGGAGGGAAGGCTGTGCTCGGGATTGACGTTTGGGAGCACGCCTACTACTTGAAATATCAGAATGTGCGTGGGGATTATATTGACGCGTGGTGGAATGTGGTGAATTGGGACAAGGCCGCGGAATTGTATGACGCGGCGAAGAAGTAGAAGAGCGTAGTAACGAACAACAGATGAAGAGGGACGGGCGAGCCCGTCCTCTACAACTTGGTAGACCATCGAAGAATGGAAAGAGAAAGGCCCGATCCAGGATTGCGGATCGGGCCTTTATTG
>Ga0209698_10004368_pt1 | contig 15524 bp, 13 predicted proteins | sample LitLauG_LLR_2012_FD_187203 | JGI IMG/M metagenome (GOLD analysis project Ga0209698, IMG submission 187203) | Freshwater sediment microbial communities from Pennsylvania, USA - Little Laurel Run_MetaG_LLR_2012 (SPAdes) (version 2) | ecosystem: Environmental > Aquatic > Freshwater > Creek >...
CTGTTAAAAATAACAGTATACTGTCATTTTTAACACTATCCGGGCCGATGCCGCTTGGTTCAATGCCGCTTGAGTCCGGCCCTACTTCACCGCATTCATTCCTTGCCACATTCCAAATGCCTGGCAGCAGGCTCATCCAGCAGCGACCCGACGGAAGGTGCTTACCGTCATGCAACAGCACACCCCCATTCGCACGCCACTCGTCCCCGGCGCATTTGCCAACCTCAAAGGGCGCGGCGCACGCAGCAACGTGGAATCGCGGTACGCCGGCGCCGTTCATGAGGTGGACCCGGAATTTCTCGAGCATGAACACGCATGCAGGCTTGCGTCACTTGATGTTGTGTCACTTGATGTCGTGTCGCTTGATGCTGTGTCGCTTGATGCATCCGGCAATTCGGCCAGCCCAGGCACTGCGGAAACACCCTCCACCCGGCTGCGAACCTCGGTCAGTATCGAACATGCGCGCAGCATCATCAGCCGCAACCAGTCGCCGGATATCCCGTTCGACCGTTCGGTCAATCCCTATCGCGGTTGCGAACACGGTTGCGTGTATTGCTATGCCCGTCCCACGCATGCCTACCTGGGGCTTTCACCCGGTGTCGATTTTGAAACCCGCCTGTTTGCCAAGACCAACGCCGCGGTGCAGCTTGATGCGGAACTGCGCAAGCCCGGCTATAGCGCCGGAGTGCTGGCACTGGGCGCCAATACGGATCCCTATCAACCCATAGAAGAGCAGCATCGCATCACGCGCGCCGTATTGGAAACCCTCGCTGCGTTCCGGCACCCGGTCACCATCACCACAAAATCCGCGCTGGTGCTGCGTGACCTCGATATCCTCCAGGACATGGCGCGGCAGAACTTGGTGCGGGTGCAGTTTTCTGTTGCCACCCTCGATCGCGGCATCGCCCGCACGCTGGAGCCGCGCGCCAGTACACCGGCGCGGCGCCTGGACGCCATGCGCGCCCTGGCGCAAGCCGGCGTGCCTGCGGGCGTCATCGTGGCGCCACTGATACCGGCGCTCACTGACCCCGATCTGGAAAACGTGCTGGAAGCCGCGGCTGCGGCCGGCGCCGTGCACGCGTCGTTCAGCGTGCTACGCCTGCCCCTGGAAGTGCGCGACCTGTTCAAGGAATGGCTGCGCGAGTTTGCGCCGCTGCGGGCGGAACGCATCATGAGTCTGGTGCGCCAGATGAGAGATGGCGCCGACTACCGTTCCGACTTTGCCTCACGCATGACCGGAACGGGAATCTACGCGCGCCTGCTGCAACAGCGCTTTACATTGGCGTGCCGGCGCTTGCATCTCACGCACGAGCGCGAAACCCTGGACACCACGCGTTTTTGCGTTCCTGCGCCAGCAAGCGCGCAGGGAAGTCTCTTTTAGGGGCGCTTGGAGAACCCGCTGCACCAGCCGCCCTTGGGTACGATCTTGTTGAAAAGATCGCACCGGGCTTCGTCCTTGCCCGGTTCGGTGAAATGCAGACACCTGCCGCAGAATTGCTCTTCCGAATGCTTCGGATACTTCTTCTGGTCCGCATCTTTTGTGTGCAGGTGGAAGCCCATGGCAACTGCCATTTTGTCGGACTCGGCCAAATGAGGAATTTCGGCCAGCGCCATGCGCGGCAGAACTGCGGCGGCACCCGCCAGGGGAACCAGCTTCAGTATGAAATTGCGACGGTTCGACATTTTTTGCCTCCTTTGGCCAGGCATGTTTTTTTAACTTTTGATCAAGCAGGCGGGGTTTCCTTAACGCACTACGCTTGGGAAATTTCCTAAGGAATGCGTTTCACCGGCGAGCGCATGCCCCGACCAATCACGCGTCCACGGCATATTCTTGTACAAAATCCGTCCTTAGCAATATCCCCTTTTTTTGCTTGGGTTTGCGCGTTGCAGCATCGCGATACCTCACCACCGAAATTCGAGCGGATACCAGATCCGAAAAATGGCGCGCGCGTGAATCCCGCACCGCCGCGGAATTTGGTCCAGCCGAGCCGACCTGACGCGTTAGAAGTCGCTTGCCGAAAGAGCAAGGGCTCCGGCGCCGCCGGCTTCGATGGCAGCGAGCAAGGCAGGCGCCGTTGACAACACGTGATCGGCAAAAAACCGGGCTGTTGCCACCTTGGCCACGTAGAACGACCGATCCGGCCCCGTGCGACGCGGGTGGGCCACCAGCGCGGCGCGCGCCAATTGCCATCCGCCCAGGGTAAGACCCGCGAGCTTGAGATACGGCACGGATCCCGCGTAGGCAGCGCGCACATCCGTGCCTGCGGTGCGCAGGAAATAGTCGACGGCGGCACGATGTGCATCGGCTGCCGCCGCGAGATGTACAGCGATAGCGGCAAGGTCGGCGTGCCCCGCGGCCCGCAGCGCCACCACCGTCGCCTGCATCTGCTCGATCAGCAGGGCCGCGGTTCGGCCCCCGTCGCGCACGGTCTTGCGGCCGAGCAGGTCATTGGCCTGGATGGCGGTGGTGCCCTCATAGATGGCCAGGATACGGGCGTCGCGATAGTGCTGGGCGGCGCCGGTGTCCTCGATGAATCCCATGCCGCCATGCACCTGTATGCCCGCCGAGGTGACCTCGATTGCCGTCTCCGTGCTCCATCCCTTGACGATCGGAACCAGATAATCGTAGATGGCCTGCGAGCGCTCGCGGACGGCGCGATCCGGATGATGGCGGGCGAGATCGCTGTGCGCCGCGGCCACATAGGCCAGCGAGCGCGCGGCTTCGACGTGCGAGCGCATGAACATGAGCAGCCGCCGCACATCCGGATGCTCCACGATGGCAACCGGGCCCGTCGATCCCTCGACGGCGCGGCTCTGGATACGGTCGCGGGCATACGCGCAGGCCTGCTGGTAGGCCCGCTCGCCTACGGCAATTCCCTGCAGCCCTACCTGGAAGCGCGCTGCGTTCATCATGATGAACATGGTTTCGAGGCCGCGGTTCTCCTCACCCACCAGTTCCGCCAGCGCCCCTGCGCCCTGCTCGCCGCGGCCATCGCCAAAGATGAGTACGGCGGTGGGGCTGCCCTTGATGCCCAGCTTGTGTTCGATCGACGCGCAGTACACATCGTTGCGCGGCCCCAGGCTGCCATCGGCCTTGGGTAGGAACTTGGGCACGACGAACAGTGACAGGCCCTTGATGCCAGCCGGCGCGTCGCTCACGCGCGCGAGCACGAGGTGGATGATGTTCTCGGCAAGATCATGCTCGCCAAAGGTGATGTAGATCTTCTGGCCGAACAGCCGGTAGCGGCCATCGGGCTCGCGCTCGGCGCGAGTGCGCACCAGCGACAGATCGGAACCGGCCTGCGGCTCGGTCAGGTTCATCGTGCCGGTCCAGCGTCCGTCGATCAGCGGCGGCACATAGCGGTGCTGCAAGGCCTCGGAGCCCGCGGTGAGCAAAGCCTCGATGGCGCCATCGGTAAGCAGCGGGCACAGGGAAAACGCCAGATTGGCCGACTGCAGCATTTCCAGGCATGGCGTGGCGACGAGCTTGGGCAAGCCCTGGCCGCCGTGCTCCGCGGGATGCATGACACCCTGCCAACCGCCCTCGACAAACGCGCGGAACGCCTTGGCAAAGCCAGGCGAGGTGGTCACTTCGCCGGCCGCCCAGCGCGGCGGATCGGTGTCACCCACGCGGTTGAGCGGCGCTATGACCTCGCCGGTGAGACGCGCGCACTCTGCCAGTACAGCCGCCACCGTGTCGTCGCTTGCTTCCTCGGATCCCGGTAATGCCTGGACGGCTTTCAAGTCGGCCAGCTCGTGAAGCACGAACTGCATCTCGCGCAACGGCGCACGGTAATCCATGACCTGTTACCCCAGTTTGGTGATGAGCTCCGGAACGGCTTCGAAGAGGTCGGCCACGAGACCGTAGTCGGCAACCTGGAAGATCGGTGCGTCGGCATCCTTGTTGATGGCGACGATCACCTTGGAATCCTTCATGCCGGCCAGATGCTGGATGGCGCCCGAGATCCCGATGGCAAAGTACAGCTGCGGCGCCACGATCTTGCCGGTCTGCCCGACCTGCCAGTCGTTGGGAGCATATCCGGCATCGACAGCGGCCCGGGAAGCGCCCAGGGCCGCATTGAGCCGCAGGGCCAGCTTCTCGAGCAGCTGGAAATTCTCGGCCGAACCCAGGGCGCGGCCACCGGACACCACCACCTTGGCGCCTTGCAGTTCGGGGCGGTCGGATTTGGCGACCGCCCGGCCAACAAAGCGCGAGCTGCCCGCATCACCCACGGCACTGACCGCGTGGATACCGGCGTTGCCGCCGTCACCGGCGGGCGCAAAACTGGTCGGTCGGACAGTGACGAAAATGACCGGGTCTGCGCTCTGCACGCTGGCGATGGCATTGCCCGCGTATATGGGGCGCGCATAGGTGTCGGGGGCCAGCACGGCAATGGCGTCGGAGATCTGCGCGCAGTCGCGCAAGGCGGCCACACGCGGAAGCACGTTCTTGCCGTAGCTGCTGGCCGGCGCGAAGACATGGGTATAGCCGTCGAGCACGGCAAGAACCTGGGGCGCCACATTCTCGGCCAGGCCATCGGCAAATTGCGGGGCATCGGCCACCAGGACGCGGCCCACGCCGGCTATGGCGGCTGCCAGCGCCGCGGCGCTGGAGCAAGCGCTGCCGACGATAAGTATGTCGACGCTGCCCGCGGCCTGGATCGCTGCCGTCACCACATTGCGGGTGGCGGCCTTGAGGGTGGCGTTATCGTGCTCCGCCAGTAGCAGTGCTTTCATGTTCGGTTTCCGGATATCAGGTGATGACCTTGGCCTCGTCGCGCAGCTTGGCAACCAGGGTGTCCACATCGGCCACGCGTATGCCCGCCTTGCGCTGCGCGGGCTCGCTGACCTTGATCGTCTTCAGGCGCGGCGCGACATCGACGCTCAGCGCGGCCGGCGTCAGGACCTCGAGCGGTTTCTTCTTCGCCTTCATGATGTTGGGCAGCGTCACGTAGCGCGGTTCGTTCAGTCGCAGGTCCGTCGTGATGACGGCGGGCAGCGCCACCGCAATGGTCTCGAGCCCGCCATCGACTTCGCGCGTGACCTGTGCCCACCCGCCCTCGATCGACAGCTTGGAGGCAAACGTTGCCTGCGGCAGCGAGCGCAGGGCCGCCAGCATCTGGCCCGTCTGGTTGGCGTCGTCGTCGATGGCCTGTTTGCCCAGGATGATCAGTTGCGGCTGTTCGCGCTCGACCACGGCGGCCAGCAGCTTGGCCACCGCCAGCGGCTGCAACTCGACATCGCTTTCGACCAGTATGGCCCGGTCGGCGCCGATCGCCAGGGCCGTCCGCAGGGTTTCCTGGGACTGCGCCACGCCACAGGAGACCGCGACGATCTCGGAGGCAACCGCCGCTTCCTTGAGCCGCACGGCCTGCTCGACCGCGATCTCGTCGAAAGGATTCATCGACATCTTGACGTTGGCCACATCCACGCCCGTCTGGTCCGGCTTCACCCGAACCTTGACGTTGTAGTCGACCACGCGCTTTACACAGACCAGGACCTTCATCGTCGCTCCAACCACAGTTCATTCCGTTGTGAAACCACCGCCGCGCGATCCCTGCCGGCGCAAGCTGCCCGTGAAAACTACCGGCAAACGATCCTGCTCCTGCCAGCGCCGGCGACTGCACGAATTGCGCAGAAGAATACTACGCGCCCACCGGCGCCGCCCGTCAGGCGAAAGGCCGGCGGCCTGCCCGACCGCACCGATGGACGATTGCACCCGATGGACGAATACAATCGTGCCAATGATGAAAACGCAACGACTCCGGGGAGCAGCTGCTTGCCTGATGGCACTGCTCGCGGGATGCCAGAACCTTGCGCCACCGGGGGGCATTGCAACAACGAGCCAGGAGCCAGCCGTTGCGGCAATGCCGGTTCCGGCAGCGCCTGCCCTTGCACCAGCGCCCCTGCCCGCAACGCCCCGGCCCCTGCGTATTGCACTCGCCCTGGGTGGCGGTGCGGCACGTGGATTTGCCCACGTTGGCGTCATCAAGGCGCTGGAAGCGCGTGGCATCGAACCCGACATCGTCGTGGGCACCAGTGCGGGCAGCTTCGTTGCCGCGCTGTATGCCGCCGGATATGCCGGCGCCGACCTGCAATCGGTAGCCCTGCAGTTCGAAGAGTCGGCCATCACCGACTGGTCCCTGCCATCACGCGGATTCTTCAAGGGCATGGCCCTGCAGGAGTTCGTCAATCGCAAGGTCGACCAGCGGCCGATCGAGAAGCTGCCCCGCAAGCTCGCCGTGGTGGCCACTGACCTAGGCAGCGGGGAAATGATGATTTTCCAGCGGGGCAATGTCGGCATGGCCGTGCGCGCCTCCAGCAGCGTCCCGGGGGTTTTCCAGCCGGTAACCATCGGCGGACGCGAGTATGTGGACGGCGGATTGGTCAGTCCCATCCCGGTACGCGTGGCCCGCCAGTTGGGTGCCGACGTGGTCATCGCCGTGGACATCTCCCGCAATCCGGCCGACCAGAGCACGACCGGCGCCTTCGACATCGTCCTGCAGACCTTCGCCATCATGGGACAAACGATCGCCCGCACCGAACTGCAATCGGCCGACATCGTCATCCGGCCGTCGCTGGGGTCGGTCGGCAGCACGGATTTTGCCGCCCGCGAGGCAGCGATCCGCGAGGGGGAAAAGGCCGTGGCGGCACAGGCGGTGGCCATATCCGCCGTGATCGACCGCGCGCGGCAGAACCTCGCCGGAATTGGTACCCCGAACACCCCCTGATTCTCGGCGAAGCGGCCATGCCGGCCGTGATATGTTGGTATCCGATCGGCAGCCCCCGTGCTCGGCGGCTGGTGCAGCCGCTATCGGGAAATGATCTTGCTCACCATTTCGCAGCTCGGACGACGTAACTGGGGACAGACCGCGCCCGTGGCAACAGGCGCGTGCCAGCCATGAATTCGTCTTTTCCAGACAACACGGCTGGCCCTATCAGCCAGGGCGGCCCCAGCACCGTTGGCCCCATTACCCAATCCGGCGGGGGCAATCCCCACGTCACCGATACGCGCCCGCGCGTCCTGGCGCTGGGAGGGGCACCCATCATTCGCGGCGCCATCGGCGAGCCGCTGCGGGAGCACTTCGAGGTACGCGAGGTGGGTGATGCCGAGACCGCCTGGCAGGCCGTGCTGCTCGATTCCTCCATACGCGTGGTGATCGGTGATGCCATGCTGCCTGCCCTGCGCACGTTCGAGCTGATTGCGCGGTTGCGGGCTTCAAAGGTACAGCGCATTCGCGAACTCCCCGCGATCGTGCTAGTGGCCGGCGGCAGTGCGAGCGACTCCCGGCGCACCCAGGAACTGGCGGGAACGGAACTCGTGATAGACGATGCGCCCGCCGAAAATATCGCGGCGGAACTGCTATCGCGGCTGCGGGTGCTCGTCGAATTGTCGACCACGCGAGAAGCCCTGAGCGCTAGCCGCAGCGAACTCGATTCGGCCCGCACCATGGACCCCGAAACGGAACTGCTGACGCTGGCCGAATTCGACAAGCAGGTGGACAAGCTGTTGTCGTATGCGCGGCGCGCGTTCACCGATCTGGCGCTGATCTGCGTGCGGGTCGAGTTGCATGCCACCAACCAGCAGGGCCGCGAAGGCGATACCGAAAAACGCCTGAAACTGGTGGGCCGTGCACTGGCCGCCTCCGTGCGCCTGGAGGATCTCGCCACCCGTTCGGCCGCCGCCGAATTTTGCGTAGCGACGCAAAACAACGGCATGACCGACATGTTGCGGTTTGCCTCGCGCTTGCGCAAGGTGCTGGAGAACGTCGACGCGGCCGGACCCGGAGTGGAGGTGTGGACCTGCATCGGCGTGGCCACGCTTTCCGAGGAACTGCAGCTGGGCGCGACCGAACTGCGGATCCAGGCCCAGAAGCGCGCGCAAATGGCCCAGGCATCACGCTCGCGCCGCATCATGCTGGGCACCTCCGAGGCGGCCCGCGCCAGCGGCTTCGACCCCAACGCCGAAGTCGGATCGATGGATATCAGCCTGGCGCTGGCCCTGATCGGATCCGGCCGGGGCGCGGAGGTCGTGCCGCACCTGCCGCGCCTGATACAACAACTCAATCCCCTGCTGCGGCTGATCCGCCAGCAGCAGCAGAACATCCCGGGCAACCCTGCCCCGGCGGCACCCGCCGCAGGCCCTGTAGCATCTGCACTGGCGAAGAAATAGCCACGCCGCAGGGCGCCTGCGGCTCGCGATGCCATATTCAAGGGTCAAGCATGGGAAATTCCGATCGGCCGGGGCACTCCGCAGCCGCTGACGTCATTGCACTGGAACAGCGGGTCGGCGCCAATAACTACGCGCCCATCGACGTGGTCGTGCAAAGCGGCAAGGGCGAGTGGCTTTTCGACATCGATGGCCGCCGTTATGTCGACATGATGAGCGCGTATTCGGCCGTCAGCCACGGGCATGCGCACCCGCGCCTCGTCGCTGCACTCACGGCCCAGGCACAGCGCGTGGCCATCACGTCGCGGGCGTTCCGCACCCAGGTGCTGGGGCCCTTCCTGGAAAAACTCGTGGGTATAACCGGGCTGGACAAGGCCCTGCCATCCAATGGCGGCGTGGAATCGGTCGAGGCCGCCATCAAGGCGGCGCGCCGCTGGGGTTATCGTGCCAAGGGCATACCGGCGGGCCAGGCCAACATCGTGGTCGCCGAGGGCAATTTTCACGGCCGAACGACCACGGTGGTCGGATTTTCGTCCGAAGACGACTACCGCGCGGATTTCGGACCCTTCACCCCGGGTTTCCGGCATTTCGCGTTTGGCGACATCGCGGCCTTGCGGGCGGCCATCGACGCCCATACCTGCGCCGTTATCATCGAGCCGATCCAGGGCGAGGCGGGCATACGCGTGCCGCCGCCCGGATTCCTGCAGGCGGCGCGGGCGTTATGCAATGAACAAAAAGTGCTGCTCATCCTCGATGAGATCCAGTCGGGCCTGGGCAGGACGGGCCGCTGGTTCGCGCACCAGCACGAGGGCATCCGGCCTGACGGCCTGATACTGGGCAAGGCGCTGGGGGGCGGCCTGCTGCCGGTCAGCGCCTTCGTCGCCACCCGCGACGTGATGGACCTCTTCCAGCCCGGCAGCCACGGCTCCACCTTCGGTGGCAATCCGCTCGCGGCGGCTGTCGGCCTGGAGGCCTTGCAGGTCATCGAGGACGAAGGACTGGTCGAACGCAGCGCCGTCCTGGGCCAGCACCTGCTGCAGCGGCTGCAGGCCTTGCAGGACAGCCAGTCCGTGCCGCTGATACGCGAAGTGCGCGGGCGCGGCCTGTGGGCCGGCGTTGATCTGGATCCGGCCCTGGTGCGTGCGCGGTCCGTGGTAGAGCGCCTGGTCGAGCGTGGCGTGCTGTCCAAGGAAACCCATGACACCGTGATCCGCTTTGCCCCGCCCTTGGTCATCGGCGCCGAAGCGCTCGACTGGGCCATCGATATGTTCGCCGAGGTCCTTGCGGAATTCGCCGCGGCCCCGGCGCACGCGGTCACCGCGGCCCGCTGAGCGGCAGGACTATCCGGATATCCAGTTGGGCGGGCGCTTGCCCAGGAATGCGCTTATGCCTTCCTGTGCGACCGGGCTCATCACGTTATCCGCCATGGCCTGGACGGCAAGCTGGTAGGCGGCCGTAGTACCCATTTCCTGCTGGCGGTAAAAAAGCGCCTTGCCCGCCGCAACAATATCGGCTGGCTTGCTCAGGATGGCATGGGCAAGTTCATCGATCTGGGCATCGAGCGCGTCCGCAGCAGCCACACGGTTGACCAGTCCGCGCTCACGGGCCGTTGCCGCGTCGATGAACTCACCCGTGACGAGCATTTCAAATGCCTGCTTCTGTCCCATGTTGCGGGACAAAGGCACCGCCGGGGTGGCGCAAAACAGGCCAATATTGATGCCCGAAACCGCGAACCGCGCGGTATCGGCAGCAACGGCAAGATCGCAGGCCGCAACCAGTTGGCAGCCGCCGGCCGTGGCCACGCCCTGGACCCGCGCGATCACGGGCTGGGGTAGGTTGCGGATCTGTCCCACCATGCGCGCGCACTCGGCAAACAGCCACTGGTAATAATCCCGGCGCGGATTTTCCTGGATCTGGCGCAGGTCGTGCCCCGCGCAAAAGGCCCTGCCGGCTGCGGCCAGCACCACGACACGGACGTTCGCGTCGTCCGCCGCGGCAGCCAGCGCCGTGCGCAGGGCGGCGAGCATTTCCTCGGACAGCGCGTTGTATTGCTGCGGCCGGTTCAGCGTCAGGCGCAAAACCCCGCCGGTGTTGACGGTCAGTACGGCCGGCGCTTCGGTCGCAGCGGCGTTCGGAATGCTTGCGCTCATTTTGCGGGTTTTGCCTTTTCAAGAAAGCGTTAGCCGGACTACCGGCCGCTCAAAGCTGCGCCAGGGCGCGTACGTGGCACTCGACGCTGCGTGCCAGGGCACTGAGGTTGTACCCGCCCTCCAGAGAGCTCACGATGCGCCCGCCGCAGTGGCGCTGGGCAAGATCCATGAGCCTTTGGGTGATGTAGACGTAATCGGCCTCGACCAGGCTCATCTGGCCGATATCGTCCTCCCGGTGGGCATCGAATCCGGCGGAAATGAAGATCATCTGGGGCTTGAATGCCTCGAGCCGCGGCAGCCAGACCTCGTCGACAACCGCCCGGACGCGGGCGCCATCGGATCCGGCGGGTAACGGCACGTTGACCATGTTTTCCCTGGGATTGTCGGCCCCGGAGTACGGGTAAAACGGATGCTGAAAAAAGCTGGTCATCAGGACCCGTTCCGCACCATATTCAATTCCGGCCAGGATCTCTTCCGTACCGTTTCCATGATGGACATCGAAATCGATCACCGCAACCCGTTCGAGCCCATGCACTTCCAGGGCGTGGTAGACACCGATGGCGATATTGTTGAGCAGGCAAAAACCCATTGCAGTGGCCGGCCGCGCATGGTGGCCGGGCGGGCGCACGGCGCAAAAGGCATTATCGAGCTCGCCGGCCAGCACCTGGTCGGTGGCAGCAATGACGGCACCGGCCGCATGGCTGGCCGCCTGCCAGGTGTGCGGGCACATCAAGGTATCCGGATCCAGTACGTGGTAGCCGCTGGCCGGAACGCTGCGTTGCAACATCTCAACATATGCCGGATCATGGGCACGTTCCAGAGCGCCCAGGGGCGCAGCGGGCGCCGTCCGGTACTCCAGATGAGGGGCCAGGCCCGTGATGAGCAGTCGGTCATGAATAGCCGCCAGGCGTGCCGGGCACTCCGGGTGCCAGCTCCCCATTTCGTGCGCCGCGCAGGCGGCATGTGTCAGTAATCCCGTAGCCAAGTACGTTCCTTCACTTTCGGACGCCACCTTCCCATGTTAGAGAAATTCCAGGCTTGTGCTGCACGTATCGGCAGCGTCATCGTCGGCAAGGATCTGCAGATACGCCAGAGCCTGACCTGCCTGTTGGCGGGCGGACACCTGCTGATCGAGGACGCACCCGGCGTTGGCAAGACCACGCTGGCGCATGCCATCGCCATCTCCCTCGGCTTGCCCTTCCGGCGCATCCAGTTCACCAGCGATCTGCTGCCATCGGACGTCATCGGCGTTTCGGTCTACGACCGCAGCAGCGGTCAGTTCACCTTCCACCCGGGCCCTATTTTCTCCGAGGTGCTGCTCGCCGATGAAATAAACCGGGCGAGCCCCAAGACGCAAAGCGCGCTGCTCGAGGCAATGGAGGAGTTCCAGGTTTCCATCGATGGCATGGCGCGGCCGCTGCCGCAGCCCTTTTTCGTGATTGCGACGCAAAATCCCCTGCACCAGATCGGCACGTTTCCGCTGCCCGAGTCGCAGCTCGACCGCTTCCTGATGTGTATTTCCCTGGGCTACCCCGACCACGCCGCCGAGCGCGCCCTCCTGGCGGGCGAATCGCGCCGCGACATGCTCAAGACCATGACGCCGATGTCACGCGCGTCGGATCTTCTGGCCGCGCAACTCGAGGTCAAGCGGGTTTTTTGTTCTGACGCCCTGCTCGACTACGTCCAGGCGCTGCTGGCGCATACGCGCACCTCGGGCACCTACGTCGATGGCCTGAGCCCGCGCGCCGGGCTCTCGCTGCTGGCCGCAGCCCGCGCCTGGGCCTGGCTCGATGGCCGAGACCACGTGATCCCCGAGGACGTGCAGAACATCCTGCCCGGTGTCGTGGGTCATCGCCTGCGCGCCGCCACGCGCGAGGGCGGCCGTGCGCTCCAGGGCCGGGAACTGGCCACCCATCTGCTGCAGTCGGTCCCCCTGCCCTGAGCCGCCGGGCCCCCAAGCAGCGCATGAGCGCGATCTTCGAGAATTTCCAGCCGCGGGTGGTCCAGTGGCTGTTCCGCAATTACCGGGAGCCGCGCGGCGACGTGACGCTGGACCGGCGGCGCGTCTTCATCCTGCCCACCCGCTCGGGCCTGGTATTTTTCATCGTCGCCGCTACGGTGTGGGCCGGTTCGCTCAACTTCAACCTGCAGCTGGGCTACCTGCTCGCGTTTCTCGTCATCAGCATCGCCCTGGTGGGCATGTACCAGACCCATCGCAATCTCGTGTACCTGGCGGTGCGCGAACAACGGGCCGCGCCGGTGCACGCCGGCGAGGCCGCCAGTTTTGATTTCGTGATCGACAACCCTACGGGCGAGGCGCGGTACGCGGTCAACCTGTCCTTCATCCTGCCGCGACGGCGCCGCTCGGGCCGCCGCCGTTCCTTCGAGCAGCCGTTGACGGGTGTCTGGGTAGACCTGCCCGCATCGAGCAGTGCGCGGGTCAGCATCGGCCTGGCGACACGCCGGCGCGGGCGGCGCGATTGCCCGCGCGTGCGCATCGCCACGCGATTTCCCTTCGGCCTGTGGGAGGCCTGGGCGTATGTATCGCCGCAACTGAGCACGGTGGTTTATGCAGCACCCGAGACGGACGCCCCGCCGCTGCCGCCGGGCAGTGGTGGCGACCGCGACGTCGCCAACGGCGTCGTCGCCGGCAACGACGACTTTGCCGGCGTGCGGCCTTACCGTCCCGGCGACCCGCTCAAATCCGTCGCCTGGCGCCTGGCCGCGCGCAGCGACGAGCTGTCGGTAAAACTGTTCGAGTCCAGTGCCGGCGAGGAAACCGTGCTGGATTTCGCCACGCTGGCCCGGGGTCTGCCGCTGGAGCAACGTCTGTCGCGCCTGACGCGCTGGGTGCTGGTCGCCGAGGGCGCGGGCCTGCGCTACAGCCTGAACCTGCCCGGAACGCAGATCTCGACCTCGACGGGACCTGCGCACCGGACGCGCTGCCTCGAAGCCATCGCCCTCTACCCCGGATCATGACCGGCACCGCCCACTCCACCGGATCTGCGCGAACGCGCCCGTCCATGGCAACGCGCCATGTGCGCGCGTGGCTGCAGCCGCAGCTGTCGATCGGCGCGCGCGAGCAACGCGACCAGGCGGTACTGCTGATCGCCGTGGCCATGGTCGTGGCGCCGCACTTCTCGCAGTTGCCGCTGTGGTCCACCGTCATGATCGGCCTGCTCTGGATCTGGCGGGCGTTGTTGACGCAGACGCTCAAGCCGGCCCCGCCCCGCATGATCATGGTGCTGCTTCTGGCGGCCGGAACCAGCGCGGTCTGGCTGGAGCACAAGACCCTGTTCGGGCGCGACGCCAGCGTGAACCTGCTGCTCGTGCTCATTGCGCTCAAGGTCCTGGAAATGCGCGCCCATCGCGATGTGCTCGTCATCGTGTTCCTGTCGCTGTTCGTCCTGCAGACCGAGTTTCTCTATGACCAGAGCCTGGTCTCGGCAGTGTCCATGGTCGTTTCGGTGGGCATGCTGTTTTTCGTGCTCCTGAGCGTCAATCTGCCGGAAGCCGACATCGCCTTTGCCGGCAAGCTGCGCTATCTGGGTCGCGTCTTCCTTTTGGCCGCGCCGCTGACGCTCACGATGTTCTTCCTCTTCCCGCGGCTGTCGACGCCGGTGTTCACCAGCAGCAGTTCCGCGGAGTCGGGAACGGGTCTGTCGGGATCCATGTCGCCGGGCAACATCCAGCAATTGCTGCGCGACGACAGCGTGGCCTTGCGCGCGAAATTCGAGAGCGCCGTTCCCGCCCAGAACAAGCTGTACTGGCGCGGCCCCGTCTTCGGCTTCTTCGACGGCCGCAACTGGCTGCCGCTCCCGGAACTGGGACCCGGCAATAATCCCGATGTCACCTACGACCCGGCCAGTCGCGTCGACTACACGGTCACGCTGGAACCCACGCAGCGCTACGAAATGATGGCGCTGGAGTATGCCGAACGGGTCGATGGCGTGCCAAGCACGAAGGCACACCTCACGCAAACGCTGGAACTGCGCACAGCGGCACCCATCGTCAACCGCCTGCGCTATCAGGTCCGCACATTCACGACCTACGCTTCCGCGCCCGGCGCGTCGGTCGAGGCGCTGGCCGCCTGGCGCCAACTGCCCGAAACCTTCAACCCGCGTGCGCTGCAATGGGCCGCGCAGATACGGGCCGAAGTTGCGGCCGATCTGGCCCGCGATCGCAACCAGGCGCCCCCACTCGACCGCCGCCTGGCCGATGCCGTGCTGTCGCGCTTCCGCCAGCTGCCGTTTCGCTACAACATCAATGTGAAGCCCCTCGGGCGCAACTCCGTGGACGAATTCCTCTTCGACACGCGGGAGGGCTACTGCGAACACTATGCGTCAAGCTTCGTCTTTCTCATGCGCGCCATGGGCGTGCCGGCACGGGTGGTCACCGGCTACCAGGGCGGCGAGATCAATCCCGTGGATGGATTCCTCGTTGTGCGCCAATCCGATGCCCACGCCTGGGCGGAGGTCTGGCTCGACCACCAGGGCTGGCAGCGCGTGGATCCGACCGCAGCGGTCGACCCCACGCGTATCGAGCACACCTTGCGTGAACGCCGCACCCAAGGCCTGTCGTCCCTGCAGGACCAGTGGACGTGGTTGAGCGAATTGCGGCTCAAACGGGAGGCGCTGGAGAACGCCTGGAACCAGTGGTTCCTGTCCTATTCTGCCGACCGGCAGCGCGCGCTGATGTCGCGGATCGGACTGGCCCCCAACCTGGAGAACGTTGCCGCGGTAGCCATCGGGGTGTTCAGTCTGCTGCTGGGGGCACTGGCGATATTTTCCCTGCGGCGCAAGTCGGTGCGCGATCCCCTTGCCGACATCGCTTTTGAACTGCGCGCCAAGCTCGCACGGCGGGGCATTGCCGTGCCATCCACCATGGGCCTGCACGACATGCAGGAATACCTGTCCACGCGGCTCGACGCTGCCAGCATGGCCGATGCCCGCCTCCTGCTGGCCGACCTGGCGCAAGCCCGCTATGCCCGGCCACCAGCGGGACAACCCGGCCCCAGCGTTCGCGATCTGCGCGCAGCGCTGCGGCGCTGGCGGCCGGTACCGGCGGGTTCCGCCTAAGCTCGGCCGCGTGGCTTCAGGCGGTCTGTTTGGTATTCCCACGCTGTACACCACTTACTCTCGGGCAACGCAGGACCTTCCATCGACGCGCTTCACTGCGAGTTTCGTGCTGGTCGAGCCGAAGAG
>Ga0209698_10004369_pt1 | contig 15523 bp, 11 predicted proteins | sample LitLauG_LLR_2012_FD_187203 | JGI IMG/M metagenome (GOLD analysis project Ga0209698, IMG submission 187203) | Freshwater sediment microbial communities from Pennsylvania, USA - Little Laurel Run_MetaG_LLR_2012 (SPAdes) (version 2) | ecosystem: Environmental > Aquatic > Freshwater > Creek >...
GGGCAGCTCGCCCCAGAACAGGGCCCGCCACCCCCAGTACTGGATGATCGGCGCGCCGATGGTCACCCCGAGCACCGGGCCGCCGGCGCCGACCAGGGCCCACCACCCCATGGCCTTCACCCGGTCCTCGTGGGAGAAGGCCTGGAGTACCAGGGCCATCGAGGCCGCCCCGGTGGCCGCCCCCTGGACCCCGTCGAACAGGCGGGCGGCGATCAGCACCCCGGCCGTGGGCGCCGAGGCGGTCAGGACGACGCTGAGGGCGGCCCCCGACAGGCCCCACAGGTAGAGCCGCTTGTAGCCGCGCAGGTCCCCGAGCTTTCCGAGGATCGGGGCTGCTACCCCGAAGGCCAGCAACGGGCCGGTGGAGGTCCAGGTCAGGGTGGACACCGACGTATGGAGCTGCTTGGCCACCTGCGGCAGCGCCACCACGAACACGGTGAAGGTGATGTTGACCGACAGCAGGCCGGCCAGCACCGTCCACAGCACCCACCACTGGTAGCGGTCCGAGCGCGCCACCTTGTGGTGCATCCGGTGGCGGAACAGGAGCGGCCACGGGACGGTGATCCCGCCGTCGCCGCCCGAGCCGGTGCCGCTCAGGAGGTGCTCGGCCTCGCGCAGCTCGTCGGCGTCGAACTCCTCACCATGGGGCGGGCCCCCGGCGGGTGGACCGGGCCCGTCGGCCCGGGAGACCACTCAGCCCCCGAGCTTGTGCATCTCAGCCTGGAGCTCGGCCACCGTCCACCGGTCGTCCTTCTCGATGGTGTCGGTGAGCGTCCAGGGCTGGAACAGGCGGACCTGGCCGCCCAGGATGAAGTACACCTTGCCGGTGGCCGGGCAGCCCTCGGTGGCCAGGTAGGCGACCAGCGGGGCGATGTTGGCCGGGTCCCACGCGTCGAACTCGGCGGCGTCGGTGGGGGCGGCCACGATGTCGGCCAGGCCGGGGGTCTCTTCGGTCATGCGGGTCCGGGCGTTCGGAGTGAGGGCGTTGACCCGGACCCCGTAGCGGGACAGCTCGGTGGCGGCGATCGTCGTGAAGGCGGCGATGCCGGCCTTGGCCGCGCCGTAGTTGGTCTGGCCGGGGTTGCCGAGCAGGCCCGAGGTGGACGAGGTGTTGATGACCGACGCCTTGACCTCCTTGCCCGCCTTGGTCTGCTCGCGCCAGTAGGCGGCGGCGTGCCGGGTCGGGACGAAGTGGCCCTTCAGGTGGACGTGGATGACCGCGTCCCACTCCTCCTCGGACATGTTGATCAGCACCCGGTCGCGCAGGATGCCGGCGTTGTTGACCAGGACGTGGAGGTCGCCGTAGGCATCGATGGCGGCGTCGATGAGCCGCTTGCCGCCGTCCCAGTCGGCGACGTCATCGTTGTTGGCCACGGCCTCGCCCCCGGCGGCCACGATCTCGTCGACGACCTCCTGGGCGGCGTCGCCGAGGTCGTTCACCACGACCTTGGCCCCCTCCGAGGCGAACAGCAGGGCGTACTCGCGGCCGATGCCGCGCCCTGCGCCGGTGATGATGGCGATCCGTCCGTCCAGTGCTCCCATGTCCTCAACTTCTCTCGTGTCGGCCGGTGTGTGGACCGGCGCTGCTCGGCGCGCCGCCACGGGCGGCACGGTGTGGCGGGCGTCCGGGCGCGGCGACCGATCCGGTCGGTGGCGGGGACGCAACCGCTCCACGTTCCCATCGGGTCGCGGCCCGGGTCAAGCCGGTCGGCGCCGACCCCGGCGGGCGACGGGGCCGGCCCGCTCAGGCGGCCGGGACCGGCACCGGTCGGTCCACCCGCAGGCCCAGGCCGGCCGACTCGACGGCCGCGGCCATCGCCCGCACCCGGGCCCGGGGCCCGCACACCACGACGTACTCGGTGTTGCGGGTGTGCCCCACCGTGCCCACCTTGCGGCCCGACGGGTCGTGGATGCCGATGCGGGCCCCCACGTAGCGGGGCGAGTCGAACGCCAGGACCTCCACGTGGCCCCGGGGGGCGCACACCGCGTGGAGCTCGTCGAAGGTGAGCCACGACTCGTTGTTGTACGACAGCACGACCACCTCGGCGGCTACCGTGGCCACCACCTCGGACAGGGCCGCCGGCATGGTGCGGCGCCCGTTGAAGGCGCTCCGGGTGGCCGGGTCCCGCAGCTCGGCCCGCTTGCAGGCCACGCCGTAGTGGTCGGGGGCGTCCCAGGCCACCAGCGTCTCCCACACGTGGTAGTTCGAGTCGTACCGGTGCTGGTTGTAGGGCGGGTCGAGGTAGGCCAGGTCCACCTCCCCCAGGGCCGGCGTGCCCGCCAGGACGAGGGCGTCGCCCCGCACCGCCCGTCCCGGCCCGGCCAGCAGCTCGGGGACCCGCAGGGTCAGCGGCTGGTCGGCCCGGGCCGCCCACTGCTTCAGGTAGGCCATCTGGAGGCCGGTCGTCGAGTCGACCCGGTCGGCCGCCTCGAGGAGGCTGGTGAGCAGCACCGGCCACAGGGCGGTGCCGGCGTATTCGGACTCGATGACGTCGCGGACCGCGTCGATGCGGGCCCCGTTGGCCGGGCGGAAGAAGCGGGCGTCGGTGCAGAAGGTCTCGGTCACGTAGCCGGCGGTGCCGGGCACCGCGTTCAGGCGCTCGACCGCGGCGGCCACCTCGGCCCGGAACCCGGGGGAGGCATCGGGGTCGGTGGCCACGTAGCAGCGGGCCAGCACGTGGGCGCACCGGGTCGTGTCGACCGCGGTCATCTCCAGTCCCAGGGACTTGAACGCCTGGGAAACGCGGGTGGTCCCGCAGAACAGGTCGAGGCCGGTCCGGGCCCCTGATGCTGCGGCCAGGGCGGCCAGGGCGGGCACCAGGCGCCGCTTGGACCCCAGGTACTTGATCACCGTCGTCGGCCCACGGGGACGGTCAGGACCGACCGAAGCGCCGGAACCACCAGTTGGGGTCGCGGGCGTGGGCGTGGAAGTGGTCGGGGATCTGTCGCATGACCCGGTCGTAGGACCAGACACCCTCGCCCAGGATGCGGTCGGCGGCCTCACCCAGCCGGGCCAGCATGTGCTCGACCTCCGGTTCCGGCGGTTGGTTGCCGTGCTGCTTCCACACCACCATGGGGACCCCGCACACCTCGCAGTCGGCGACCCAGCAGATGTCGTCCTCGTGGTGCCACTCGGTGATCCGGGCGGCCTCGCACAGCTCGCACACCCGCTCGGTGCCGGTCACCCGACGTACACGTTCACGGTGGAGCCGACCGGCACCGAGGTGCCCGCCTCCGGCGACGTCGACACCACGGTCCGGCCGTCCGGGGGACCGTAGGGGCCGCCGACGACCAGGCCGTCGGCCCGCAGCGTGGCCGCCGCCGCCGATGCCGAGCGGTCCACCAGCGACGGCACCGTCACCGGCTGCGGACCGAGGGAGGTCTGGACGACCACCGTGGAGCCGAAGGGCTGGAGGCCGCCGGCCGCCGGCACCGTGGCGACCACCTGGCCCGCCGGGACGGACGACGAGTAGACCTTCGACTCCTGCGGCACGAAGCCCGCCGCGGACAGGGCGGCGGCGGCCGAAGTGTAGGAGCTGTTCGGTCCCACCACCGGCGGCACGGCCACCGGTGCGTGTCCCTTGGAGGTGATGATGGTCACCGTCGACCCGTAGGGGGCGTGCCCGGTGGGCGTGGTGCCCACGATGGCGCCGGCGCCCACCGTCGAGCTGTACTGCGCGGCCGCGGGCGGGCAGACACCCACCAGGTGGACCCCGGCGAGCGCTTGGGTGGCGTCGTGGCAGTTGGCGAAGGTGGCGAGGTCGGGGATGGCCACCTGGGGCAGGCCGCTGGAGACCACCACGGCGATGGCCGAGCCCTGCTTGAGCGTGTTGGCCGCGTTGCCCGAGCGCGCCGTCGGGCGCTGGCTCACCACCGAGCCGGCGGGCACGGTGATCGACGTCGCACGGCCGGTGACCTGCACGGTGAGATGTGCGGCCCTCGCCGCCGCGGTGGCCGCCGGCAGGGTCCGGCCGACCAGGACCGGCACCGGACTGGAGGGGGTGAACACCTTGGCCCCCACCGCCCAGGCGACCCCGGCGCCCAGCAGGGCCGCCACCAGGACGCACAGGGCCACGACGTAGGGCCACTTCTTCCGACGGCGCTCCGGATCGGCGGCGGTGGTCGGCGGGTCGATGCCCAGGGCGGCCGCGGCCGGCGTCCCGGCCGGGATCCCCAGCTCGGTCAGGTCGCCCACCGGCTCGGTCCGGGGGCGGGCGCCCCCAGCGATCGGGAGCTCGGACGGCGCGGTGAGACCGACGGCGGCGGCCATCAGGAACGGGTCGTCCTCGACCCGCACCGGGGTGACCAGGGGCAGCGGGCCCGGCGTCGGCAGGGTGGCGGCGAGTTCGGCCAGCTTGGCGCCGAACTGGGCGGCGTCGTAGCGCTCGGTCGGGTCCGGGGCGGCGGCCCAGGTCAGCACCTCGCCCAGCGGGCCGAGCGCCTCGTGCTCGGGCAGCAGGGCGCCGAGCCGGGCCATGAGGGTGGCGATGGTGGTGTCGCCGATGAAGGGGGACTCGCCCGTGACCCCCTCGTAGAGCACCAGGGCCAGGCCGTAGACGTCGGCCTTGCCGTCGAGGACCCAGCCCTCGACCTGCTCGGGGGCGGCGTAGCGGGCGGTGCCCAGGATGGCGCCGTCGGGCTCGGTCCACGCCGCCTCGGCCAGCGCCCGGGCCAGGCCGAAGTCGGCGATGCGCAGGCGGCCGTCGGCGTCGAACAGCAGGTTGGCCGGCTTGATGTCCCGGTGGATGAGCCCGCGGCGGTGGGCGTAGTCGAGCCCGGCGCAGGCCTCGATGCCGATCTGCACGGCCTGTTCGGGGGTGAGCAGGACCCCGGTGTCGTAGATCTGACGGAGGCTGCCGCCGGCCAGGTACTCGAGGACCAGGTAGGGCTCGTTGCCCTCCTCGCCCCAGTCGTAGACCCGCAGGATGTTCGGGTGGTTGAGGGCGGCCACCGCCCGGGCCTCGGCCCGGAACCGCTTGAGGAAGGCCTGGTCGCCGGCCAGGGCGGGGTGGAGGACCTTGATGGCCACCTGGCGGCGCAGCGACACGTCGTCGGCCAGGTAGACGTGCGCGGACGCACCGGTCCCCACGGCGGTGACGAGTCGGTAGCGGTCGCCGAGGACGCGCCCGATGGAGTCGGTGAGACTCGGCATGGCTCCGCTCAGGCTACCGAGCGGGAGGCCCCGATCGGTGGAGGGGGGTCACCAGGCGACCAGCGGTCCGGTGACCTGCGGGGACGCGACGAAGGCGGGCCCGGAGGCCCGCCTTCGTCTACAGCGACGTCGCTCCGGCCAGGGGCCGGACGGTCAGGTCAGACCTTGACGAACGTCAGGGCGCTGTTGCCGCCGTACACGCCGGAGGCGATGGTGATGGTGGTGTTGCCGCCGGCAGCCGCGAGGTAGTCGGTGCCGAAGGCTCCGGACGTGCCCGGGCCGGCGTCACCGGTGATGCAGAGCAGCACGTTGTAGGTGAGCCCGGTGACGTTGGTGTTGCCGGCGATGTTGAAGCCGATGTTGCCGGCCCCACAGGCACCGCCGACGACGGCGGTCGTGCCGGCGAGGGTCACCGTACCGGTCACCTTGTTGCCGTTGTCGGAGAGCTTGATGCCCTTCGACAGCGAGGCGACGATGCCGGCGACGCCGGACGAGGCCAGCGACGAGGCGGTGTCATAGGCGTAGTGCAGCTTGGCCGTGGCCGAGGCGCACACGGGCGGCAGCGGGGCTGGGGCGGTCAGGCAGTTGGTGGCGGCCGACGTGACCTTGCTCTTGACCGTGGTCGATCCGCAGCCGCCGGTGCCCGACAGGATGGCTCCCGGGGTCAGCGCGCTGGTCGAGATCGTCGTGGCCTTCTTGCCGAGCGAGCCGTCGTGGCTGAGGCCGGGTGCGGCGAACGTCACGGATCCCGAGAGCGCACAGCTGGTCGAGGTGTAGACCTTGGCTGCAGCCCCGGCGGTGGTGGCGGCGGTGCCGGCGGTGACCGCCGCCATGGCCGTCGCCGGCATGGCGACCGCAGCCGCGAGTACGAGCATCTTACGGATCATGTTGCTAGCTCCTTGGTTTCCCCCCGCGTCACCACGGGATAGAGGTCAGGTGACGGTTGCCCCCCGACGGCCTGCCGCAGTCGGATCCGTACCCCCGGACCGGCTGCGCCGGACACGTTCCGCTGGCCCACCCTGGTGGGACGACCTCGCTCGACAGGATCGTCAGGTCCGGCTGGACGCATCGTCCCCCGTGCCCGCTGCCCCCCGGCAACCGTCGACGCCTCATCACGATGGGTGCGTACCGCACCCGTGCCGACAGAGTACGGAACGGCAACGCCTGTGGCAAGCACTACGTTCCAAATTCTTTTCGACGGGCGACCGTTCCGCACGGAGTGCGCCGGCTCGGACACGCTGGGCGCGAGCCCGGAACCGGGCTGGGGGCCCACCTCCGTTCGTTGGGACCCCGGGCCGCGGAGTCAGCAGGCATCTGGTCCGCCCAGGCCCAGCCCCTACCCGACGAGTGAGGCTCCTGACGTACCGATGGTGCCGGTCGGGTCCCCGGGCGCGACGAAGGCGGGGCCGGAGCCCCGCCTTCGTGCGCTACGGCTGTCGATCCCGAAGGATCGGTGCGTCGGGTCAGACCTTGACGAACGTCAGGGCGCTGGCACCCGAGACGCCGGCCGAGGCGATGGTGATCGCCGTGTTGCCGCCGGCTGCCGCCAGGTAGTCGGCACCGAAGGCGCCGGTCGTGGCCGTGCCGGTGTCGGTGACGAGGCAGAGCAGCAGCGTGTAGGACAGGCCCGTCACGTTGGTGCTACCGGCAAGCTGGAAGCCGATGTTGCCGGTGCCACAGGCACCGCCGACGACCGCAGTCGTACCGGCCAAGGTCACCGTACCGGTCACCTTGTTGCCGTTGTCAGAGAGCTTGAGGCCCTTCGACAGCGAGGCGACGATCGACGACACGCCGGCCGAGGCCAGGTTCGAAGCGTTCGAGTAGGCGTAGGGCAGCTTGGTCGTGGCCGAGGCGCACACGGCCGGCAGCGGGGCCGGGGCGGTCAGGCAGTCGGTGGCCGCGGTGCTGATCTTGGTCTTGACCGTGGTCGTGCCGCAGCCACCGGTGCCGGACAGGATGGTGCCGGGGGTGACGGCGCTGGTGGAGGTCACCGTGGCCTTCTTGCCCAGGCTGCCGTCGTGGCTCAGGCCAGGCTTGGCGAAGGTGACGGTACCGGTGACGGCACAGCTGGTCGAGGTGTACACCTTGGCGGCGGCGCCGGCGACGCCGGACGCACCCACGGTGGTGACGGCAGCCATGGCCGTAGCAGGCATCGCGACAGCGGCCGCGATGATGAGCATCTTGCGAATCATAGTGATTGCTCCTTGATTTCCCCCGTGTCGCCACGGGCTCGAAGTCAGGCGACGGTCGCCCCCCGACAGTTCTCCAACCACCGACCAGAAGATCCCCCGGCAAGCGGCATGGGAGAGAACGAACTACGACCCCGAACCGTTACAAGAAGTTGGTCCGGACCCGGATTCCGTAGGTACTGCGAAATCGGTACCGTCGAACCGACGCCCCCCGATGCCCCTGCACTACGACTCCGGATCAGGATTCTCGTGCCTGCCCTGACGACCTTCGAACCGGTAGGGGCACAGTAGCCAGCGAAACGCTCGTTTACAAGGAGCCCACGTTGCAGTCGTGCGTGCCTACGACAAGATCCTCAAATGTGATGAGGCACCCAGGAGTTGGCTGCTCCGGTGACACTTCCGACACCTGAAGGGCGCGACCTGGGCCGACGCGTTCAGGACGGTCCGGGCAGGTCCCCGGTGGCGAGGAACGCACCGAATTGCTCCGCGGTGACGATGGGCACACCCAGGGCCTCTGCCTTCGTGACCTTGGACGCCCCGGGGGCCCTCCCCACCACCACCGCGTAGGTCTTGGCCGACACCGTGCCCGGCGACGTTCCGCCCCGCGCCGTCACGGCCGCCTCCGCCTCGTCCCGGGTGTAGCCCTCCAGGGTGCCGGTGACGACGACCGAGCGCCCCTGGAGGGTCTGGGCCAGCTCCGGCGTCCCGTCCGCTGGGCCGCCCGGCTCCTCGAGGTCGAGTCCGGCGGCGCGCAGCCGCTCGACGACCGACCGGTTGACCGGCGAGGCGAACCAGGTGACCACGCTCGAGGCGATGACCGGGCCCACCCCGTCGACGGCCGCCAACGACTCCTCGTCGGCCGCCAGGACACGGTCGATGTCGCGACACGCCCGGGCGAGCGCCACCGAGCCGACCTGGCCCAGGTGGCGGATCCCCAGCCCGATCAGCACCCGGCTGAGGGGTCGGCGCCGCGAGTCGGCGATGGCCGCCAGCAGGTTGGCGGTCGACAGGGCGGCGAACCCCTCGAGGCCCTCGAACGTCTCCGGGGTGAATGCGTACAGGTCGGCCACGTCCGCCAGGAGTCCGTGGTCCACGAGCAACTGCACCCGCTGCTCTCCCAACCCTTCGATGTCCATGGCCGACCGCGAGGCGAAGTGGGCGATGCGCTGGACCCGTTGGCCCGCACAGTCGAGGTTGGTGCAGAACGTGTCGCTCTCCCCCTCGAGGCGCACCAGGGGAGCGGCACACACCGGGCAGACCGTCGGGAACTTCCAGGCCGGCCTGCGCCTCCGGCCCGCGAGCCGCAGCGGTCCCACGACCTCGGGGATGACGTCGCCCGCCTTGCGCACGATGACCGTGTCGCCCGGTCGGACGTCCTTCAGCCGCACCTGGTCCTCGTTGTGCAGCGTGGCCAGGCCCACGGTGGAGCCGCCCACGAAGACCGGCTCGAGCACGGCGAACGGCGTGGCCTTGCCGGTGCGCCCGATCGAGACCTCGATGTCGACCAGCGTGGTCGAGCGCTCCTCGGGCGGGAACTTGTAGGCGATGGCCCACCGGGGAGCGCGCGACGTCGACCCGAGCGTGCGCTGCAGCTCCAGGTCGTCGACCTTGACCACCACGCCGTCGATCTCGTAGTCGAGGTCGTGGCGGTGCTGCTCCCACCGGTCGCAGAACGCCAGCACCTGGTCGAGGCCGTGGACGAGGTGGACCTCGGGGTTGACCGGGAACCCGGCCCGGCCGAGCCATCCGAGCGTGGCGGACTGACTGGCGGCCAGGGCGGCACGCGGGTCGTCGGACGCCGCGGTGGGCGCCGGGACGACCGCGCCGACCTGGTACGCCCAGAACGAGAGGGCCCGCCCCGCGGTGACGGTCGGGTCCTTCTGGCGCAACGACCCGGCCGCCGAGTTCCGCGGGTTGACGAAGCGCTTGTCCCCCGCCTCGTCCTGTCGGCGGTTCAGGTCCTCGAAGGCCGGGATCGGCATGTAGACCTCCCCCCGCACCTCGAGCACCTCCGGCGGTGGGCCGACCGCGGGGTCGAGCCGGTGGGGGATGGCGGCGATGGTGGCGACGTTGGCGGTCACGTCCTCGCCGGTGGTCCCGTCGCCGCGGGTGGCGGCCTGGACGAAGCGGCCGTCCCGGTAGAGGAGTGAGATGGCCAGGCCGTCGATCTTGAGCTCGCACTCGAACCGGGTGTCGTCGGGGACCTGCTTGGTCAGCCGGTCGGCCCACGCCCGCAGCTCGTCGGCGCTGAAGGCGTTGTCGAGGCTCATCATCGGCACGTGGTGGGTCACCGGGGCGAACAGCGACGAGGGGGCGGCGCCGACCTGACCCGTCGGCGAGTCCGGCACGACCAGGTCCGGGTGCTCGGACTCGAGGGCCCGCAGCTCGCGCACCAGTGCGTCGTACTCGGCGTCCGTCACCTCGGGGTCGTCGAGCACGTGGTAGCGCTCGTTGTGGTGGGCGATGGCGGCGCGCAGCTCGGCGGCCCGGGCCACGGGATCGAGCGCGCCGCCGTCATCGCCGACCGCGCAGGCGCCGCTCACCGGACGATCCCCGAGCCGAGCACGCTGTCCGGCCGCGTGGCGTCGTAGAGGGCGATGGTCTGGCCGGGAGCCACCCGGCGCTGGGCCTGGGCGAAGGTGACCGACACCCCTGCACCGGCCGGCCGCACCGTGACCGGCACCGGCCGGCCGTGGGCGCTGCACTGGGCGAGGGCCGGCCACGACCCGTCGTCGCCGGTAGCGGGAGGGGGGCCGTCGACCCAGGCCACCGTGTCGAGCAGGTGCCCGGTGACCAGGGCCGCCTCGGGCGGGCCGACCGCCACCCGTCGGGCCGGCACGTCGACCGCGGTCACGAAGCGGCGACGCCCGTCGGTCCCGTGTCCCATGCCCCGGCGCTGGCCGACGGTGACCAGCTCCACCGCCTCGACGGGGCCGAGGTCGTCGCCGGTGGCGTGGTCGACCAGGCGCCCGCCGTGGAGCGGCACCCGGTCCCCCAGGAACCCGGCCCGGCCGATGTCGGAGCGGATGAAGCAGACGTCCTGACTGTCGGGCTTTGCCGCCGTCCGCAGTCCCAGCCGGGTCGCCTCGGCGCGGACCGCGCCCTTGGTGCGGTCCCCCACCGGGAACACGCAGCGGGCCAACTGGTCCTGGCCGAGCATGGCCAATACGTAGGACTGGTCCTTGGCGGCGTCGGCCCCCCGCAGCAGCCGGTGGGTGCCGTCGACGTCGCGTGCGACCCGGGCGTGGTGACCGGTGGCCACCGCGTCGAAGCCCAGCACGCCGGCCCGCTCGAGCAGCCGGTCGAACTTCAGGTGGCGGTTGCACTCGATGCACGGGTTGGGCGTGCGGCCGGCCACGTGGCCGGCCACGTAGGGATCGACCACGTGCGCCTCGAAGTCGGCGGCGAAGTTGAAGACGTGGTGGACGATGCCCAGCTGGTCGGCCACCCGTCGGGCGTCGTCGACGTCGGCCACCGAGCAGCAGCCCGAGTCGGAGTCGCCGCCCCACAGCTTGAGCGTGGCGCCGACCACGTCGGCGGTCCCGAGCGACTCGACCAGGAGCGCGGCGGCCACCGAGGAGTCGACACCACCGGACATGGCCACCAGGACGCGCACGCCCCTAGTTTCGCAGGCGTCCGACGACCTGCGGGAACCGCTCGAGTACATGGTCGACATCCTCATCGGTCGATGTGACACCGAGGGAGAGCCGGATGCCGGACGACGCCGCCGCCGCATCGAGCCCCATCGACTCCAGGACGTGGCTCGGCCCGACCGCCCCGCTCGAGCACGCGGCCCCGGCCGAGGCGGCGATACCCGCCTCGTCCAGCAGCACCACCAGGGCCTCGGACTCCACCCCCTCGACCCGCAGGTGCAGGATGCCCGCCACCCGGTCGGCGCGTCGTCCCGACTCCACCAGCCCGGGGACCCGGGCGGCCAGGCCGTCACCCAGGCGGTCCCGCAGGCCCGCCACCCGGGCGACCACATCGGCGCGCCCGGCCACCGCGGAGGCCAGCGCGGCGGCCGTGCCCACCGCCCCGGCCACGTTCGGGGTGCCGCTGCGGCGGCCGCGCTCCTGGCCCCCGCCGGCGATCCGCTCCCGGACGGTCGCCCCCCGCCGCAGGATCAGGGCGCCACTCCCCTTCGGTCCGCCGAACTTGTGGGCGCTGACCGACACCAGGTGGGCCGGCGCCGTGACCGAGGCGGCGTCGAGCCACGGCACCGCCTGGACCGCGTCGGTGTGGAGGACGGCCCGCGGGCACCGCTCCTCGACCAGCGCTGCCACCGCGCCGAGCGGCTGGACGGTCCCGAGCTCGTTGTTGACGGTCATCACCGTCACCAGGCGCACCTCGGGGGTGCAGGCGGCCGCCAGTGCGTCGACGTCGACCGTGCCCCACCGGTCGGTCGGGACGAGGCGGAGCTCGGCGCCGGTCCGGGCGCCCAGGGTCCGGCACGCCTCCAGGACGGCGTGGTGCTCCATGGCGGCGCACACGATGGCGCCGGGCACGTCGTCGGCCCGGTCGTGGGCGGTCACCGCGTCCCACCCGCCGTGCACGGCCAGGTCGTCGGCCTCGGTGCCGCCCGAGGTGAGCACCACGTCGCCGGGTCCTGCCGCCAGCAGGTCGGCGATCCGGTCGCGGGCGTCGTCCAGCGCCAGCCGGGCCCGACGGGACTCGGCGTGGGCACCGGACGGGTTGGCGAAGTCCGCCGTCAGGAACGGCAGCATCGCCTCGAGCGCGTCGGGCCGGAGCGGTGTGGTGGCGGCGTGGTCGAGGTAGGCGCGCCGACCGGGGTCCCCGCCGGCGGTCACCGGACCACGTCCACGCCGTCGGCGGACCCGGCGGACCCGGCGGCCGTGTCCACGCGGACCGCGCTCACGGTGCGGCCCGGCGGATCATCAGGCGATCCAGACCGACTTCACGTTGCAGAACTCGGTGAGGCCGAACGAGCCCAGCTCGCGTCCGACGCCCGACGCCTTGATGCCGCCGAAGGGCAGCTGGGGCATCGACGCGGTCATGCCGTTCACGAACACCTGCCCGGCGGCCAGTCCGACCACGAACTGCTGCTGCTCGTCGGGGTCGGTCGTCCACACGCTCGATCCGAGGCCGAACTCGGTGTCGTTGGCCAGTGCCAGGGCCTCGTCGGCGTCAGCCACGGTGTAGAGGAGGGCGACCGGCCCGAAGACCTCCTCGGTGGCCACCCGCATGCCGGGTCGGATGTCGGTGATGACGGTCGGCGCATAGAAGCACCCTGGCTGGTCGGGGCCGGCCGGGCCGACCACCCGCTGGCCGCCGCACAGGATGGTGGCGCCCTTGGCCCGGGCGTCCTCCACCTGGGCCTCGATGGTGTCCACGGCGGCGGCGTTGATCAGCGGGCCCACCTCGGTGGCCGGGTCCAGCGGATCCCCCACCGACAGGGCGGCCATGGCGGCGACGAACCGCCCGGTGAACTCGTCGGCGACCTCGGCGTGGACGATGAACCGCTTGGCGGCGATGCACGACTGACCGCCGTTCTGCACCCGGGCCTGCACGGCCACCGGCACGGCCCGGTCGAGATCGGCCGACGGGAGGACGACGAACGGGTCGGAGCCGCCGAGCTCCAGGACGACCTTCTTGCCCGCCGCACCGGCCTGGGCGGCGACCGCGCGTCCGGCACCGACGCTCCCGGTCAGGGTCACGGCGGCCACCCGGTCGTCGGCGATGATCGCAGGCACCTGGTGGGTGCCGATGAGCAGGGTCTGGAACAGGCCGTCGGGGGCACCGGCCCGACGGAACAGGTCCTCCAGGAGCAGCGCGGTGCGGGGGACGCTCGGCGCGTGCTTGAGCAGTCCCACGTTGCCGACCATGACCGCCGGTGCGACGAAGCGCGCCACCTGCCACAGCGGGAAGTTCCACGGCATGATGGCCAGCACCGCGCCGATCGGCTGGTAGGTGACCAGGCCGAGGGAGGCGTCGACCGCGACCTCGGTGTCGACCAGCATCGCCTCGGCGTGCTCGGCGAACCAGCGGAAGCCGCTGGCACACTTGGACACCTCGCCCTTGGCCTGGGCGAACGGCTTGCCCATCTCGGTGGTGATGACGTGGGCGATGTCGGGGACCTCGCCCTCGAGCAGCTCGGCGGCCGTCACCAGCAGGCGGGAGCGTTCGGCGAAGGTGGAGCGGGCCCACTCGACGGCACCGGTGGCGGCGGTGGCCAGGATGGCCTCCACCCGGGCGTCGTCGTAGGCCTCGAACGACTCGAGCAGCTCCCCGGTGGTGGGGTTGACGGTGGCGATGGGGGGACCGAAGTCAGCGGCACTCATGGCGACCAGTATCGCCCATCCCCGGGACCCCGCTCAGTCGACGGCCGCCGCCGGCCCCTCGAGCCCCAGGAGACCGGGCAGTGCCAGCCTGCGCACCTTGCCGGTGGCCGTTCGGGGCAGCGCGGCCACCACCGAGTACTGCTTGGGCCGCTTGTAGCCGGCGAGGCTGGCGGTGGCGTGGGCGGCCAGGGCGGCCACCACCGCCTCGTCGCCGTCCCGCCCGTCGGTCACCACCGCGGCACACACCCGCTGGCCCCACCGGTCGTCGGGCACACCGAACACCGCCACCTCCTCGACGCCGGGGACGTCGGCCAGGGCGGACTCCACCTCGGCCGGGTAGACGTTCACCCCGCCCGAGATCACCAGGTCGTCGCGACGGCCGTCGAGGTAGAGGTAGCCGTCCTCGTCCAACCGTCCGAGATCGCCCACCGTGAACCAGCCGTCCCGCCAGGCGGCCGCCGTCTTGGCGTCGTCGCGCCAGTAGGCGAACCGGCTGAACACCGGCGGGCGGCACCACACCGTGCCGTCGGGGTCGACGGCGAGGGTGCGGCCCCGCCGGGCCCGGCCGACCGTGCCCGGGCGGTCCTGCCACTCCTCGGGCGAGCACGCGGTGAACTGCCCCTCGGTCGATCCGTAGAATTCCCACAGGGCACCGGACGGGACCACCTCCATGGCGGCCCGCTTGAGCGCCGGCGGGCAGGACGACCCCGCGTGCACCAGCAGGCGGAGGCGGGCGAACCGGTCGGGACCGTTGTCGGCCACGGCGAGCAGCCGGGTCAGCGCCGAAGGAGCGAGGAAGGTGGTGGTCGGCACCGGCCCGGCCCCGCCCTCCAGGGCGTCGGCCGCCGCCGCAGGGTCGAAGCGGTCGAGGACGAGGCACGTACCGCCCGACAGCAGCGTCCCACCGGCGAAGCGCACCGACACCGAGTGGTACATCGGCGAGCAGACCAGGTGGACGTCGTCGGGACCGAAGCCCCACTGGTCGACCTCGTCAGCCAGGGCGGCCCCGGCCGTCGACCGGTCCCACACCCCGGACCACACCCCCTTTGCCCGACCGGTGGTGCCCGAGGTGTAGTGCATGGGCCGGGCCAGCGGTACGGGGGCGAGCGGTGCCTCGTGGCCGGAGTCGAGCCGGGCCAGGGCGTCGGCGTCGGTCACCACCAGGCCAGGTTCGGCGTCCTCCACCAGGGCGTCGCGTTCGGCTCCGAGCAGCGTGGCGTTGAGCAGCACCGGCACGATCCCGACCCGCAGGGCCCCGAGCACGGCGCACAGCAGTGCGGCCGAGGACGGCAGGCAGAACGCCACCCGGTCGCCGGAGCCGAGCCCGGCGGCCAGCAGGGCGCCGGCCGCACGGCGCTGGCGCACCTCGGCGTCGGCCGCGGTCAGGACCTCGACGGTGGCGCCGGCCGTCACCACCGGTCGGTCACGCACTTCCGGTGGTGGGTGCGGGGTCGCCGAGCGCGACCGGTCCGGGGTCGGCCGCCACCGGGTCCCCCAGGTTGGTGAAGACGGTCGGGCGGACCAGGGCGGTCACGACGAGCAGGACGAGAAGGACCAGTGCGCCGGCCACGGTGACGGCCCGCACGCCGTGGGTGTTGGCCAGCCACCCCTGGAGTACCGCGCCCAGGGGGTAGACCAGGCCCAGCGCCATCATGTAGATGCTCAGGATGCGCCCGCGGGTGGCGGCCGGTGCACGGAGCTGCACGACGGTGTTGAGGCCGGACAGCACGAAGATGTAGCCGGCCCCGACCAGCAGGAACGCGGGCACGGCGACCGCCAGCGTGGGCGCCACCGCGTAGCCGCACAGCAGGACCGGGAGCGCGAACAGTGCCGTGCGCAGCACGGTGAGCCGGCCGAACCGGATCGCCAGGCCCGGCAGGGAC
>Ga0209698_10004370_pt1 | contig 15521 bp, 12 predicted proteins | sample LitLauG_LLR_2012_FD_187203 | JGI IMG/M metagenome (GOLD analysis project Ga0209698, IMG submission 187203) | Freshwater sediment microbial communities from Pennsylvania, USA - Little Laurel Run_MetaG_LLR_2012 (SPAdes) (version 2) | ecosystem: Environmental > Aquatic > Freshwater > Creek >...
GTAGCAGAACATGCTCCACATGGTCTCCTACCCTCACCGCGGCAAAAGCGGACATATCTCGTGCTATCTCAACCGGACATTTGATGTGCTACCGACACCCACAACTACCCCGATTGACGCGGCACCGCGTTTCGTACTAAAGTGCGCTTACACCGGAAAGGAGGTGGTCGGATGACAAGTTCAGAAGGCAGTAGTAGACGTACCCAAAGACCAGGTGAGGTGGCTGAGACTTAGAGCGGTCGCTCTAAGCGGGGCTTTCGACGCACGCAAGGCGCCGGAGGCTACAGCCCGCACACTACCGGTGAATAAGGATTGACAGCCTGACGCAGGTCGGTCGAGGGCGTCAATCAGGGACCCGGAGTTGCCGTAGAGGCCACGTTAGAGTGACCACCTCTTGGTCAATCCCAAACAGTCCACCGGGCGGCCCGCAGGCTTCGTGCCTGTGGGCCGTTCTGTTTCTCGAGACTTCTCGGGCGCGGATTTTCGACGATCCCCAGGGATACCGTCCTCCACAATTAACAACTGGCGTATGATTCCCTGCCATGACACAAATCGACCCCGAACAAGAGAGAACACGGCTGGCTAAGGCTTACGCGGGGCAAACTGACGAAGAACTGGAGAATGTCGCAGCCCAGGGCCCCGATCTGACTGAAGTTGCCCGCGAGGCCTTGAGGGCGGAGCTTTCGAAGAGGGGACTCTATATTGGGCAACTGGAGGAAGCAGCTCCAACAGGGGCGGACACCGCGGAGTTTCGCGATCTGGTCACCGTGAGAACCTTTTGGACCTTGGCGGAAGCGGAACTGGCGAAGGGATTGCTGGAAACGACGGGAATCGAATCCTTCTTGTTCGACGAGAATATGGGGCGGTTGTATTGGGTGAATGTGACAAGAGGCGTGAAGTTGCGCGTGGACACGGAAAACGCCGAGGAAGCCAATCGAATTCTCGATGGGAATTTTCCCGAACTTGGTTCATCTGAGAATGCCGCCTCGGACGATCCGGACGCACGCGATCCAGACCCATCCACTTAGTGTCTCGGGACCAAGCCGGGTAGTCCGAGGGCTTAACTGGCGTTCGCCGATGACAGATCCCTCTAGCGTGGCAGTTTGCCGAATCCCTTGTGGATCACTTCGTGCGTGTCTTTGGCGAGGTTCAGCGCTTGCAGTTCCTCGAGCGTGAACCAGCGGACATCGGCAGCGTCGCTGGCGGCTTTCAGTTCGCCTCCTGTGGGGCGGCAGAGGAAATCGATCAGGACATAGTGATATTGCACGCGCTGTTCTTGATCGCGCAGGATGCGGTCGAACACTCCCAGCAGTTCTCCCGGCTCCACAATGAGCCCGGTCTCTTCGCGTGCCTCACGAACGGCGGCTTCGCGAACCATCTCTCCGACTTCGAGCACGCCTCCGGGAATCGACCATTGGCCCTGGATCGGAGGATGAGCGCGCTTGACGAGGAGCACTCGGGAACGATCGATGATGATCGCACCCACTCCGACGAGAGGGATTTCCGGGTATTCGCGTTTCATTGGCAACGAGTCAGCGGAAATTATAGCGGCAGCAGGATTCGCGAATTCCGGACGGCCCGTATTGACTCGCCCGCAGCTCGCTCAATTCCCGGTTCCGTTGACATTCACGGTTTGCGGACTTGTATTCGCACTGTCGGAGATGTTCAGTGCGGCGCTCCGTCCACCCGTGGCCTTCGGGGTGAAAGTCACACTGACGGTGCAATGCGCCAGGCTCGCAAGGCTGGTCCCGCAGGTGTTGGACTGGGCGAAGTCGCCCGGGTTGGCCCCAGTGAAGTTGATCGTTCCGATCGTGAGTGCCGTCGACAAGTTATTCGTTACCGTAACGTTTTTCGCGGCACTGGTCGTGCCCACTTTGATCGTGCCAAATGACAACGTTAGCGGGCTCACGGTCACCGGTAATTTTCCGGTTCCGGTCAGAGCGATGGTCTGTGGGCTGTTCACCGCGCTGTCAGTGATGTTCACGGTCCCAGTTTGCTTCCCAGCCACAGTCGGCGTGAAAGAAGCCGTAATCGTGCAGGTGCCCCTTGCAGGTACGCTGGTTCCGCAGGTATTGATTTGAGTAAAGGAGGCGGCTCCCGTCACTCCGATGCCGACGCCAGTCAGCGCGACATTCATATGGTTTGTGAGAGTAATCACACTGGCCGTCTTGCTCGTCTTAACAAACACGGTCCCAAAATTGAGGCTGGTTGCGGAGAGTGTAACCGGCGCGCTCCCGCTGCCGGACATGCTCACAGTCTGCGGAGTATTTGTCGCACTATCGGTGACGCTCAGTGTCGCCGAACGGGTCCCCATCGCAGTTGGTGCAAAAAGCACACTGATGGTACAAGTCGCGCCCTGCGCAATCCCCGCCCCGCAATTATTGGATTCTTTGAAGTCCCCGGGATTGGCTCCGCCGAAAGCAACGTTGCTGATGGAAAGAAATCCAGATTCGCCATTCTTTAACGTCAGTTGCTGGACTGTGCTTGTCGTACCGACGGCATGCGAACCAAAACTGAGAGGCGCAGGCGTCAGAGTAACGGCACCGCATGTCGGCAGGCTGAAGTTCGAGATGCGCGTGTTCCAGTTTGGTGAAGAGGTCTGGTTCGCGGCGTAGTATTCATTCACGTACCAGAAGGTGCAGCCGTCCACGGGGTCAACGGTCATACTCGTGTAGTCGCCCCAGTTGGGCTGGTTCTCCTCGTCGCCGTTGCCGCTGAACAGTGAAATCTCCGTCGGCTGAGTTTGATTCGCGAGACTCCACCACGAGGCTGCAATACCCGGGTGGGTGGAGGAACTGGAAACACTATATCCGACCGCCGCATTACCAGTCTGATCCTGGGTGATGCTCGACATGAAGCGGTAGAGAGACTGATCCGGGCTGATGGTCCCGTACTGAAACAGGGTTGGGGTCCCGCTGCCGCGCAGTTCGTACCAGCGAATTCCCGTCTGGCTGCCGGTACCGGTTCCCACCTGCACCGTGTGGCTGACCAGATAAGACTGGTACGTTCCGAAGTTGCGATAGGCAAAACGGAACATGAACCGGTCGCCGACCGAATCAATATATTTGCCGGTTGAGGATGTTGAGGACTCCGGCACGCAGATCGTGTTCACCGGAGCCGTCACAAGATAGCATCCCGGAGTATAAGTGCTCACCGGAACTGTCCCCTGAGTGAATGTCGAAAGAGAAGGAGTCGACCAATTCACGTGAAATTGAAAAAGGTTGAAACTCGTCGATGTCGTGGTCACACCGTCGTTCGGCGGATTCTGAATGCTCGCAAAGTACTCGGGAGCTCCGGCGGGAGGAGGCGTGGTGCCTTCCACATCGGCCGGCTGGAAGCTGTGGGCAAGCGCCAGGGTTCCTGTGATCGTGTTGGGAAAGTTAAAGCATTGAGGAGTGTTCGGTGTTCCACCGACCAACATGTGGGTGCGGTCCAGCGCACAGGCGAGGACACCGACTTCCTGAAAGCTGTTGTTCGGATCTTCCAGATCCATCGCGATGTAATACGCATCAGGCCAGGTGGCAATCTTGGGCCAGTCCGGGAAATACGTAGCCCCTTCGGGGTTGAACCCGAGAATCTTGTTCAGAGGAATGGCGTAGGTGAACCATGCAAAACTCGGGGAGGTCAGATCGTCGGTATTGGAGATCGCGACGCAGTAGTAGTAGTTCGTGGAACCCGAGTTGTGCGCGGCAAGGACCCAGCGGGAGGCAAGACGGTCAAAGATGATTACGCCGTCACCTGAAATGTTGGCGCAGTTGGCGTTGCCATTCGTGACGAAAGGAGTGGTCCCTGGTTGAGGAGCAGACCAGACCGGGGCGAACGTTTTCTTGTCCCATGCCTGGTACCAGGGGTTCACCCACTCCATGAATTGTTTGGTCCCGACAGCACCGTTGGGATCTATGTCGAATTCAGGCGTGGTCAGTTGCGAGGCATCGATTCCCTCGATAGTAGTGATGGTCTGAGCCCGAGCCCCAACCACATGAAACGCGAGCAATAGCAAGGTGACAACGATCCGCCTGGTCATTACGTTACGGTCCCCGCAGGTAGGGTAGTACTGAGTTTCCGGGCAAGGGAGGCTAGCAACCCGGACCGACAAAGTGAACTTAACTGTAGTATTCGGGCCCATTCGCTGTCTAGAGACTTTCGTCCACGCTATCGCAACAACCGGGACGGGAGAGAGCGCCGCGGAAGCCGGTAAGTGAATCACTGCAGGGCATTTATGCTGGCGAGTTGCTACAATTTGCACCGTGGCCCTCGAGGAATACAAGCGCAAGCGGCGGTTCGAAGAAACGCCGGAGCCCCCTCCCAAGGTTGAGAAGAAATCGGGGAATCGGTTTGTCGTGCAGAAGCATGAGGCGACCCGCCTCCACTACGACTTTCGACTGGAGATGGAAGGCGTGCTGAAGTCGTGGGCCGTGCCGAAAGGACCGTCGCTCGATCCCGCGGACAAGCGCCTGGCCATGCATGTCGAGGATCATCCTGTTTCTTACTTCGACTTTGAAGGCACGATCCCGGAAAACAATTACGGCGCCGGCACTGTGATGGTCTGGGACGTCGGAACCTGGCAGCCACTTTCTCCAGTGCCGGTCGGCGAAAAGTATGTGCCGGGCACGGAGGCTGACGCGATTTCCATGCTGGCAAAGGGTGATCTGAAGTTTCGCCTCAAGGGCAAAAGATTGAAGGGCGACTTCGCCCTCATCAAGATGAAAGGTCGGCGTCCTGGCAGCAAGGGTAATGAATGGTTGATGATCAAGAAGCACGACGATCACGTTGTGGAGGGATACGACGCGGGTGATTTTGATGAATCTGTGCTGAGTAAGCGAAGCATGGATGAGATTGCGGGGGACTCTGGATCAAGACAGTGGAACAGCAGCCGTCCCGCAAGTCGCGGGAAATTGAAAGCTGCGTGGCTGGCCGATGCTATCGCGCGCGTGGAGAAGAAAAAAAAACTGAAGAATCCGGAGGTGAAAACCGGGAGCGCCCAGGAGAACTCAGAAAGAAATAAGAAGAAGTCATCGCGCGATGAAACGGTAAGTGAGTCTGATGGCAATCGCGCAACGGCACCACAACCTACCCAGGAAAAGAAACCTCCACCCCCCGGCCCAACATCGTCCTCTGGTTTGGTTTCCCAACCAGTCAAGCGACCGATGCCTACCCGCATTCACCCGATGCTCGCCGAATCCGTCGACGAGCCCTTCGACGGAGATGATTGGCTATTTGAGATCAAGTGGGACGGTTATCGTGCCATCGCCTTTATCGAAGACGGCCGCGTCCGGTTGATCTCGCGGAATCAGAATGAGCTGACGGCGCGGTATCCAGAGCTGCACGATATGGCAAAGCTGGTGAAGGCAAAAACCACAATACTGGATGGCGAGGTCGTCGCGCTGGATGACGAAGGCCGCGCATCGTTCAGCCTCATGCAGCAGCGCACGGGTTTTCGCCCCGGCGGAGGACGGGGGAAGACCAACACTGAGGTTCCCGTTCTGTATTACGCGTTTGATCTGCTCTATCTCGATGGCTATGACTGGCGGCGTATGCCGCTCGAAGAGCGCAAGCGCAAGTTAAGAACACTGCTGGTCACCGATGATGTCGTTCGCTACTCCGATCACTACGAGGCACAGGGCAAGGCTCTGTTTGAAATCGCGCGGCAGAAAAAGCTGGAAGGAATCCTGGCGAAGCGGCGCGAAAGTTTCTACGAAGAACGCCGCAGCCGCGAGTGGCTGAAAATCAAGATTCGCCATCGCATCGAGTGCGTCATCGGCGGCTTCACCGAACCGGAAGGCAGCCGCACGCATTTCGGCTCCGTCGTGCTTGGGCTGTACGACAAGCAGGGCCGCCTCATTCATGTCGGACAAGCGGGAAGCGGGTTCAATCAGAAGTCACTCGACGAAATGTCAAGGATCTTGAAAAAGCTGGTAACGACAAAGAATCCCTTTTACGGCAAGGTAGAAGCGCTACGGAAAGTGGCATGGGTCAAGCCGGAACTGGTCGCAGAAATTGAATACGCAGAATGGACGGAGGGGACGGCGGAAGGCAGCGGACCGAAACTGCGCGCGCCCGTTTTTTGTGGCCTGCGCGATGATAAAGATCCAAAAGAGTGCGTGCTCGAGGAACTGCAGGGGACTCCGACTGAAACTACTTGATATCTTTCATCGCCAGCAACGTTCCGTAATTCCTTCCGTTGGCATCGACGGCGCGTGTTTCCACCCCGGCGAAAGCGTCCCGTAATTCCGGATACTTCGTGACAATTCCTTTGATGATCGCCATATTGCTCTGATAACACTGGTTGGCATTGGAAGCATCGGGCACTTCGTAATTCACGACGACATCCAGGTCGTTGCCCACAACCGCCGGATAAACCGCGGTGAGTTTGTACGTGACGCCGCTTGCAACGAAATCTGCAGACTTTCCGTTCGAGGGAAAGTCCGGCACTTGTGCGCTCTGAGCCTCGTCGTAGAGCTTTTCGGTCGCGAGAGTGCCCATGAACGGCAGGGGCGAGATCAGGTTGCGGGCCTCCTGGTAGTACAGAACTGCGTTGTGATATTGGCTTTTGGCTTTGTATCCGCGCGCATGGGCCGCAAACCAATCACCGTCGTGCCCGCCGACTTGGGCTGGCTTGATATAGAGCCCGCCCAACTTCCAGTCGGCACCAGACTGTTGAAGTATGAGGGAGAAGTAGGTTCGCGCCTTGGGGGTCGTGGCGTCGAAGATAACGACTCCATATTTGCCCGTGGGGAGATTGTCGAGATAGAAAGCGGCGCTGGTGGGCGTTTGTCCGTTCTTGCCGAATACTCCGCAATAAAACTCCGCATGAGGATCGGGAGCAACACCCTGCTCGTCGAGCATGAAAAGCCCCTGAACTGTGGGCTGGACCCCTGTCAGGTCCGGCTGGCGCGCCTTCACCAGACCTTCAATCCCTGAAAAATCTCCGGCGAGCCTGGGAATCGCACTCTGCCGCAAAGCCGCCGCATCTCCCCCAGCAGCCATGGTGAAGTACCGTTGTGCGGCCGTTGTGATCGCCGACCGCGTCGCCTCGTCCAGATCGCTGGAGGTTTGGCAAGTCTGTCCGTGGGCGCTCCATGACAGACATGCGAGCACAGCAAACGCAATCTCAAAAGCGGGAATCCTGTGACGCGGCGCTCGAGTCATTTTTCTGTTCCGCCTTTGCTTTCATGTGCTTGCAAGCACTATGAGTCATATATTCGAGGCACGTATTAGGATTGTACGCCGAACCAAGTGGTTGCCGTAATGTGCCAGAGCAGCTCGCACACCAAAAGATGCAAGGAAATACAGCTCCTCCGTTCTGTATTTGGTGGGGCAATATGCCTGCCATTCTTTTCGCGGGCCAGTGCTAGAATTCTAGGTAAAAGGTGGTCTTGCGGTATCCCCCCGAGACAATTTGGTGGAGGCAGAAATGAGCACGGGACGGAAATTCACAAAGTACGCGGCGATCTTCTTCCTGTGCTTGGGGAGTTTGGCTGGAGCGAATGGCGAAACCGCCAAAGGACAGCACAAGTCCAAGAAACCCCAATTACCTCCGCTGCCATCGGGTCCCACCGGCCGGCCGGTACCCCAAATCCCACTGGATTCGATTGCGGCCGTTCCGCCACAGGTGAGCTACCAGAACGGCCAGTTGACGATCGTGGCGCCAAACTCAACGATGGCCGACATCCTGCGCGCTATCAAGAAACAGACGGGCGCAGACATTGAAGTGCCTGTGGCGAACGATCGGGTTGTGACGCGACTGGGGCCCGGGCCGGCGCAGGACGTGATCGCGGAACTCTTGAACGGATCCCGCTTTAACTATGTCCTGCTGGGATCTCCGGGAGACTCGAACTTGCTGACTCGGGTCGTGCTGGTGCCGAAGTCGGGCGCGGGCGCCGATACCGCCGTTGCAAACAACGCCGGACAGCAACCGATGCAGCAGCAGCCTCCGCCGATGCAACCGGCGAGCATGCCGCCGACTCCAGTCGAGATGGCGGCACAAGACGAGTCTGACAATGCCGCAGAAGAAAATGCTGCGGATGATGCCAACGCCGAGCAACCGGCCGAGGCAGAACAACCGGCGGCAGAGGCGAATCCGAATCAGCCTGAGATCAAGACACCACAGCAGATGTTGCAGGAAATGCAGCAGCGGCAATTACAATTACAACAGCAGCAACCGCCGGGACAGCCGCCGGTTCCAGGTTCGGGCATGCCGCCCCGTCCACCGCAACAACCCTAACGGGAGATTCAAAGGTAAATTAAGGCCGCCCGATACTTCCGGGTCGGTGGATCCTTCGGCTGTGCTCAGGACGGGCTCCGAATGCGTCCGTCCCTACGCGGAGACTGCACTTCCACGACCTTTTCGGCTAGAGGCAGGAAGAATTACGGGCGATTGCCGCGGAGCGCGTCATTGCGCTGCACGGCAGAATGGCTGGAGAGGTTCGAGGTCCTGTCGTTGGTCTGAAGCGCCAACTGCAACAGTTTCCAATCCCGCGCCACTTCACTCTCGGTAAGGCCGAGTGGCGATTTGCCGCGAAGTTCCGACTGCAGCCTGGCCTCAAGAAGTTGTCGCACCAGTTGAGGTGGCGCGCTGCCCACGAGCACGTTGTCCGCCGACGCGCCGATTCGAACGGTGTCTTCTCCAAGCTGCATCTGCAAGACTGGCCGACCCTCTTCGTCGACGCCGTGTTGCGCCTTACCTTGCAGACGTTCCCAGTAGCGATCGACCTTCGGCTCCGACTTCTCTGGATACGCGCCTGCGAGCAAGTGCTTGAGTTCCTGCCGATAAGCTCGTTGATCTTCGCGGGCGATCGGAGGCTCCGGCGGGCCGCCCACCACGAAAACCATGGCGTTGCGCGCCGGTTCAAAACGCGCCGCACCTGTGCCGACGTAGACCGCCGCGACACATCCCGCGAAGATCGGACTGACCACCGCACTTGGCACGATGTACTTCTTCGATGTGAAGAACGCGTCCACTACGCCATGCACCGGCGCGCTTCTCGGCATGCTGCCGGGAACCTGCGCAATCACCAGACGTGAAAATTCAGTCTCGCGATGGCGTGCACCGAACCGGATCATCGTCTTCGCGATCTGTTTCGGAGTGGTGATACCCACATCGGCGATCACGCTGCGATGCAGAGACTTGGGATAGTAAAAGTTGATGATGTCCTTGGCAAAGTCGGCGCAGTTCTTCGATACCGTCCGGAAATGCGGACGGTTGGGTGAGGAATTCAGCTTTCGGATGAGCGCCTCATCCTGCCGGAGGGTCGTCGCTACCTCGAAACCGTAAACTGTGCGGTCGTAGGAAGTGCCGATCAGTTCGTACCAGTTTCCGCCCGGGGTCCCTCCATTCGCCCTCTCAGGAGCGATTTCTTCCAGGTACGTGCGCCGGTAGCGGTCGCGGAGAAACGCCACCATCTTGGCATCGGCGAATAGCGGCACATCTTCTGGGCGCTCCACTGCGTAAAGGTAAGGGATGAGCGGAATCGCCACCCAGTCGTATTCCCCCACCCCGTTGTAACGGCTGATCACCACCCCGGTTTCGCCCGGTTCACACAATCGAAGGACGAGGGGCGTGTCCGAGCAGACTCCCGAAAGATAGACGGCAGCATGTCCAGTGGCGGTAAAGAATCCAAGCTTGCCATAGGGCTCTTCCAGCAAAAGCGTAGCGGTCGACGCGTGCGCGACTCCGCAAGCAGCCAATATCAGCAGCGCGACCGTTCCCAGGATCGGCTTACGCAAATGGAGGCATAGTTCCATAATTCAGCACAAGCTAAGGTCTCTGCTATGAACCCCTTACGAGGAGATTAGTTGCTCCTTACAGGCACGACTAGTTACTGAGGTACGCAGACTTTTTCTTGTAGGTGGGGAGTGGCCGAAAGACGGGAACGACGTGGAACCCGTGTGCTTTCTTCATTTTACAAAAATTCGCTCAAACGGGCCTGGGCCCACCGAGCGGCCTCAGCCACGTTCTCGTCGGGGTCGGTTGCCAGGTTCTCCAGGAGTGGCAGAAATTCCGTGTTCCCGCTATTTCCCATGGCAATCGCAGCATTCCGGCGGATGCCGCTGTGCTTGGTCCGCCGGATGGGAGACCTTCGGAAAGCGTCTCGAAATTCCTCGGCGTTCATTTCGCCGAGCCAGGCAAGATCGGGGTTCATCAGGCCAGGACGGGGCTGGAACTCGTCAACATTCGTGGCTGGAGCTTTGCTGTTCCAGGGACAAACGTCCTGGCAGATGTCACAGCCGAACACGTGGCGGCCCATCGCAGCGCGAAAGCCCTCAGGAATAGGACCCCTCTTTTCAATCGTAAGATACGAAATGCATTTGTTCGAGTCGAGCTGGTAGGGCGCGAGAATGGCGTCGGTGGGGCATGCCTCGATGCAGCGGGTGCATGTGCCGCAGCGGTCGGGCATAGGAAGGTCGGGCACAAGTTCGAGCGAGGTAAGAATCACCCCGAGGAACAGCCACGACCCTTTCTTTTGATTGATGATGCAGGTGTTCTTCCCGATCCAACCGACGCCGGCGTATTTGGCGAAGACGCGCTCGACGATGGGCCCAGTATCGACATAGCTCCGAGTAATAAGACTCTCCCGATCCGGGACAGCTTGCCGCAGCGTTTCTTCTACGCGTTTCAGGCGGCGCAGCACCGCATCGTGGTAGTCTTCGCGGCTCCATGCGTAACGCGAGATCCATCCGCGGCTGGACTCCTGCACCTGAGTCGAATAGGGATGCGCAGTGTTGTAGTTGATCGCGCAAACGACTACGCTGCGTGCCCACGGAGCGACTCGGGACAGTGAGGTTCGCTTGAGATCGCCATGGTCATCGCGGGCTTCCATGTAATTCATTTCGCCAGCGTGGCCGGCAGAGATCCACTCGGGAAAATACGCCAGTTCTGGAGACTCTGAGGCTGGAGCGATGCCGCAGAGGTCGAACCCCTCCCAGTCAGCGGCGCGCTGGATAGTTGCCTTGAGGTCAGTGAATCCCATGGCTAAGCCTCAGACCTAATATGACCTAGTGTAGGCGATGGACCGGGCGATTGCCGGTGCTGGAGGGGCGAGGCTTACACGCCCAGCTTCTTCACTTCCTCGTTGTAGTACTTGCGGTAGAGGATGTCCCACTCTTGCGAACCTTCGAGGATGGTTCGCTTCTGGCTCTCGATCTTCTGGCGGGCGGCGAGGTCAATCTTCTCTTCCTGAATCAGCAGTTCCTCAAGAATCTTGCGGGTTTCCTGCCGGATCGTGTTCGGATCTTCGATGAACTCGACCTCGTCCAACTGCTTGAGCACATCGGATACCGCGCGGGCCAGCACGTTCACTTTGTCGCGGCTGAGTCTCACAGCACCGCCTTGTACTTCCGCACGAGTTCACTTTTCACTTTGCGGAACATTTCCTGGTAGTTGGCTCCGGTCTTGCGCATCTCTTCCGAGTACGCCTCGAGAATCACGCGAACCTCATCGTTGATGCGGTCCTCAAGGGACAGTTCGTCGACGAGAGCGGCATTCACCCGTTCGGTCACCGTCGGAACGGATGACGTCTCGATGAACTTCCCTGCAATCAGTTTCTTGGTGACTTCGCGGGCCAAATAGCCCACATATTCTTTGGAAAAAAGCATGTGCGGATCGGAAGTCCTGCGTGTAAATCGTTGGTATTGTGAATTGAAAAGTGTAACACAGCGGGACGTGAGTGGTGGCGGAACCGCGCCAGACGGTAGTGGGTCATGACCCACTACCCGCAAGACGGCTTCTGCATACTTCAGTGTTGCGCTTGGGTAGCGCTCGGATCACGCAGAGTGTAAACGAACTGCCGAATCTCGTGGCGATCGCGTTCGGCCTTTGCTGCGGACTCTTTCGAGAGGCGATCATAGATCTCGATCTCAGTTTTCGCCTTTTCCGCCTGGCCCACCTGGCGATAGGCCTGAGCGAGCCGATAATGCGCCTCCGGTTCGTGCGGATCGAATTGAATGGCTAACTGATATTCGGCAATTGCGTCCTGGAAGTCCCGCTCCTCGGAACGGAGAACAGCCAACTGGAGATACGCGGCGGAGAACTTCGGATCCAGGCGAATGGTGGTCTTCAATAGAGACTCGATCTGCCCAGTGAATTTTTCATCTCGTGGATCCTTCCGGCGCTTCCACAAGGCCGCTGCGTAGTAGTAGTTCGCCTCCGCGCTTTCGGGATGCAGTTGCGCAGAGCGTCGTAGCCGTTCGGCCAAGCCCTCGGAAGAAATCGATGCAATTCGGTCCATCTTGCCCAAGAAGACGTACGGAGCTGGGTCGGCGGGCGCCAGGTCGGAGGCCTGACCAACACTTTGGACTGCCCGATCGTAGTTGCCCAGCGCGAACGACGAAGCGCCCATGCCGATCAGCATTCGTACAGACTTCGGGAAGAGTTTGTTACCCCGGCTGAACACATCGAACGCGGGCTCAGGGGCATGATGAAGCAGGAGCTCAGCCCCCCAGTCGAACAGGTAGGGCTCACGCAGGCTCATTTCGGCAGCTCGCTGGTACTGCCGTACGGCTTCGAGCGGGTCGCCGAGTTTCTCGTCTACCTCGCCGAGGAGATGATGAAGCTCCGCCGTGTCGTGGACCGGGAGCAAGCCCTGAGCTTGCTGTTTGGCGCGTTCGTAATTCCCGGCATTTGCACTGGCGAGCGCGAGATCGAACTGAGTGTCATTGTCTTGCGGATTCAACTTCACGGCCCGTTCAAAATACCGGAGGGCTTCGCCGGCCCGGTCGTTCTGCAAAAGAAATTCCGCCAGCCCACGGATTGCGTCCACATTCTCCGGTTCGTGCTCCACAGCTCCGCGAAGTTCCTGCTCGGTGGAAGCGGAGCTTGAGGAATTTCCGGCGCCGGAGCTTTTCGTGAGCCCCACCGTCTCCTTCGCCAAACTATCTCTTGTGCGAACGACCGTATCGGAGCCGTGGCCGCCGAGGCTGGTTGTGTCGGTGACTCCTGAGACTGTGAATTGAGGCTGGTCATAGAACGCTGGCGAAGCCTGGACCGATGACAGAGTCAGGTCTACATTCTTCGTCGAGTCCGGCCCGAGGAATGCAGGGCCCACCTTTGCGCCAGCATATCCCGGCTTTGCGGCTTCCACAGAGTAACTGCCTGGCTGTGGGATCGAGAGAATGTACGCACCCTTCTCGTCGGTCACTGTCTTTAGAATAGGCGCTTCGTGACTGGCTTCCACCGTCACAGTCGCACCCACAACCGGGTTAGCCTTCGAGTCGAGCACAGTGCCATGGAGGGTAAACGCTTCGGAGTGCGATTGCGCAATACATGTACAAGCCACTGTCACCGTGGCGATGGCCAGGGACACAATCCGACAGCCTCTGAGAATTTTCGAAAAAGAGCAAAGATGAAACATACGAGCGCAACAAGCGAAGTAGCTATATTAAACGCGCTGGACGTTCCAGCGGGGATTCACGCAACTGTCTCGGGCTAGCCGCATATTCCGGAACGAACAGGTGGCGCTTTGCAGGCTCCAACTACTAGAATCGGCATTCGCATTTTCATCGTCCTTACCAAGGGGGAATTAATGAGGATTGTCCGGCTGTGGCTGGTCTGTGTGTTGCTCCTCATTTATCTGCCAGCCTGGAGCCAGCAGTCAACAAAACGCAGAGTCGTCATCGATCAAGACGCGGCCGGTCCGGCTGGCACAGACCAGCATTCGATCTTGCTGCTGATCCAGTCTCCCCAGACACAAGTCCTCGGCATTACGGTCGTGACAGGCGACCAGTGGCTCAAAGAGGAGGTGGCGCACACCCTGCGCATGCTGGAACTCATCGGTCGCACCGATATCCCGGTCGTCGCCGGCGCCGAGTATCCGCTAGTGAGAACCCAAGAGGAAACGGAACTCTGGGAACAGGAATTCGGGAATGTTCGGTGGACGGGAGCTTGGACGCCGAGATATTTTCATCCCCACGATCAGCTTGGTCCCATGCCCGAAGGCATGCCCACAACCAAGCCCCTCGACGACGATGCCGCCCATTTCATGGTTCGAATGGTTCACCAATATCCGCATGAGGTTACGATCTACGAAGGTGGTCCCATGACGAACCTGGCGCTTGCGATCACGCTCGATCCTGATTTCCCGAGTCTGGCGAAAGAACTCATCTTCATGGGTGCCAGTCTGAATCCGCACACAGTCGACCCCGAATTCGTGAATGCTCCTCGCCACGAATTCAACCTGTGGTTCGATCCCGAAGCAGCGCACATCGTGTTACGCGCACCTTGGAAGAAGATTGTCTGCACAACCGTCGACATTTCCGTGAAGACACAACTGACGCAGGATCTGCTGAATCGGGTGAAGACCGGCAACTCGCCCGCGGCGCGTTACATCGGCACATATGGCCGTTTATTTGGCCAGTTCAACTACTTGTGGGATGAACTGGCAGCTGCGGCGTGGCTTGATCCGAGCATCATCACCGCGAAAGAGACACACTACCTTGACGTGGATCTCAGCCGCGGAGCGGATTACGGGAATACGCTGGATTGGAGCGAGCAGGACAAGCCCAAGAACGTAGGTCCGCCAGTCGAAGTGCAGGTCGACCTGAAGACCGGGAAGTTCTACGACATGTTTGTAGACCTGCTGAAGGCTCCCACTCCGAAGCCGTGAAGGCGAGATCCGCGACAGATCTCACTGGAGTTGTTGCAGCATCTCTTTTGCCTGAGCGTGTTCGGGATGCTGTTTCAGCAGGTCCGCGAGAACCGCGCGAGCCTTCCCGCGTTCCCCTTGTAGTGCGTAAATGCGGGCAAGGTTCAAATAGGCTTGATCGAACGCAGGAGCGACACGAATGCATTGCTCGAAGGTCTTCATCGCCTCGTCGCGGCGTTCCGTCATTACGTAGAGCACGCCCAGATTGTTGAGGGCTTCCGGATAATCAGGGCGCGCTTTGAGCGCTCGCTGCAGGTATTCGTAAGCCTGACCAGTGTTTTGAGCCTGAGCAAACACCATTGCCAGACTATAGTTCGCCTCTGGATCCTCAGGTGCTACCGCAAGGGCACGCTCGAGCACGGTTCGGGCATCACCCCACTTTTTCTGAAGACGATACGCATTGCCGAGATTGTCGAGCGAGAGTAGATGGCGCGGGCTCAGTTGCAACGCCTGTTGGAAACATTGAATGGAGTCGTCAATGCGGCCTTCGCGCGTGGCAATGACGCCAAGATTGTTCCAGGCATCGGGCAGAGTGTCCGGATAGCTGGCCGTGAGCTTCACCGCTTTCTCGAAAGCATCTCGCGCAGCCGCGTTCTTGTTCTGATTCAAATAGACACTGCCCACGCCATAGAGTGCCTCGGCGTTGGCAGTATCCTCGCGAAATGCCTGTTGGAAGAACAGTCCAGCCTGGTCGAGATAACCGCGTTGAAAGAAAAGCGCCCCTAAAGAAAGATAGTTACGCCCGAATTGCAAGGATTGCCCGGCTAGCGGAAACGGCAGCGCACGAGCGAGGCGTTCGGCGTCGGTCTGAGGAATGTGCTGGCAGTCGTGCGCCACGTGTTCAGCATCAGGGAGACCGCGATAGACCTTCACGATATTTCC
>Ga0209698_10004371_pt1 | contig 15515 bp, 11 predicted proteins | sample LitLauG_LLR_2012_FD_187203 | JGI IMG/M metagenome (GOLD analysis project Ga0209698, IMG submission 187203) | Freshwater sediment microbial communities from Pennsylvania, USA - Little Laurel Run_MetaG_LLR_2012 (SPAdes) (version 2) | ecosystem: Environmental > Aquatic > Freshwater > Creek >...
GCCGGGAGAACTGGGCACTGCCGCTCGTGCTCCGGTGTATGGTCCCCGCTTTGTGAATACGGACTTTTCAGTAATCAAGTCGATTCCCCTGCGCGAAACCATGAATCTGGAATTCCGATCTGAGTTCTTCAATCTGTTCAACCATCCCCACTTCTTCCTGCCCGGTGCAGCAGGTAGTGGCGAGCAGGACATAAATTCACCTCTCACGTTCGGAGTAGTGAGTCAGGCGCTGAATGATGCACGCGTCATTCAGTTTGCCCTTAAACTGAAGTTCTAGAAAAAGTGCAAGCGGTGTCGTAGTGGGGCAGGCGGGCAGAGCCCGTTCTGCCCTTTGATTTTGTGCGATCCTCATCTTCCATGAAAACGAAATTTCTCGGTCACGCGGTACTGCTGTTGAGTGTGACGCTCTGCTCCGCCCAAGCCCGCCGCAAAGTCATCATCAATGAAGACTGCTCTGGCCCCGGCGGAAGCAATTTGCAGACGCTCGCAGTCCTTATCCAGTCGCCGCAGGTCGAAGTCCTCGGGATCACCGTGATCAGCGGCGATCAGTGGCGCGACGAGGAAGTTGCACACACGTTGCGGTTACTCGAGATCATGGGGCGAACCGACATTCCCGTTGTGCCCGGCGCCACGTATCCTCTGCTGCGGAGGCGCGACGAGGCGCAGCAGTGGCAGCGGCGCTATGGCAAGGTCGCGTACGCGGGCGCTTGGGACGATCGCTGGTGGCATGAAGCTTCTGTGATTCCTCCTCTGCCCGAAGGCCAGCCCACCACCAAACCTGCCGACGAAGACGCCGCCCACTTCCTGATTCGGATGGTCCGGAAGTATCCGCATGAGGTCACGATTTATGAGGGCGGGCCGATGACCAACCTGGCGCTTGCGATCTCGCTCGATCCGGAATTTCCGGAGTTGGTTAAGGAACTTGTCTTCATGGGTGGAGGGCTGAGTCCGCAATCCGACAATCCCGAGTTCCTGAACAATCCGCGGCATGAATTCAATTTCTGGTTTGATCCTGAGGCGGCGGAGATCGTGTTGCGCGCGCCGTGGAAGAAGATTGTCTGCACGCCCACCGATATTTCCATCAAGGTTCGCCTAACGCCGGCGATGGTGAAGCAGATTGCGGCCAGCGGGACTCCGCTCGCCAAGTACATCGAGCGGTTCGCCATGCTGACTCCCGGCGCGGACATCATGTGGGACGAACTCGCTGCGGCCGCGTGGATCGATCCGTCGATCATCACGCGGGCGGAGAAGCGCTATATGGGAGTGGACCTGGACCACGGGGCGGGTTATGGAAACACGCTTACGTGGCAGGAAAAAAGCGAGTTCAGGCCGCACGCACAACCGGTGGAAATCCAGTTCGATCTGGATACCGAGAAGTTCTATCGCATGTTCGTGAGCCTGATGACGGCTCCCACGCCGGCGCACTGACATTGCGTTCACTCGCAACCTTTGGCCAAGTGTCCGGCGCTCAACACGTGGGTAGTGGCTGCTCTGCTGCTTTTGCCCGTGCTCTATTGCTTTTGTCATCCCGAACGAAGTGAGGGATCTGGGTTCTTGCACGCGCCAGCAAAGACCCGGTTTCCTCGCTTCGCTCGGAACGACAAAGTAGCCTCCCACCCACGCGGGCCGCGCGTTGGCGTCGAAGGGCGGAACGGCATACAATCGAAAGTTTAAGATTCTCTACAATATGTCTCCTATTCCAGACGATCTCACCACAGTCAAAGACGACATGATCGCCTTCATCGAAGGCCATGGCATGCGGCGCTTCCACGGGTTTGTGGACTACGAGGAGGTGCAGTGCGTCATGTGGGACATGGATGGGAATCCCGAGGGCTGGAAGGATTTTGTCGAACTGGCGAAGACGGCGGGCGCTCCGTTTCTGACCATGCATTCGTGGACGCTGGAACTCGAGGAACTGAATGAGATGGTCGAGCGGCTGACCAGTTCCGAGTTTACCGACAGCGACGACGTGGAAGACGCGCGCTGGCTTCGCGCGCACATCGGGAAGGTCGGTTACCTGCAACTGGGATGGGCCTACCAAGGGTCGATCTTTCTGTGCGAAGTCAACACCGAGTGGTACGAGAAGTATCAGCGCCTGCTCGATGTGTCGGATGAGTTCGGCGGCCTGACCATGGATGAGCCGGATCAGGATGAGGAGAACTAGTTAACCGCCAGTTTCAAGGTTTCAGAGTTTCAAAGTTTCATCGGCAGCCGGTTCGAAACTTTGAAACTTTGAAACCTTGAAACTTTGAATCATTCATGCAGTGGATTCCTAAGGCTGCCGCTCCCGACCTGGTTGAACCTCTGGTCTCTGCGCTTCGCGACGATGCGACGCTCGGGGCGAACGCCCACGTTCTTGCGCCGCTGTTAATCAACCGCGGTATTGCAGATCCCACCGCTGCTCTCACTTTCTTGCATCCCACGCTGGCTGACCTTCATGCGCCCGAGCGGATGACTGGGCTGCGTGCTGCGGTCGATCGCCTCGACGCCGCCATCGAGCGCAAGGAGCCCATCCTCATTTACGGCGACTACGACGTGGATGGGACGATGGCGGTCATCATCCTGAAGACGGCGATCGAGCTGTGCGGGGGCGCGGCCGACTTTCACGTTCCACACCGCATTCGCGAGGGCTACGACATGCGGGGCGACGTGATTGAGCGCGCTGCGGCGGCAGGCATTCGACTGATTGTCAGCGTCGATATGGGTATTCGGGCGTTCGCTCCGGCGGAAACTGCGCATCGGCTGGGCGTGGATTTGATCGTGACCGACCATCACTTGCCCGGGCCGGACGGCGTTCCCAAGGCACTTTCGGTGATCAATCCCAACCAGCACGGATGCGAGTATCCATACAAGCAGCTGTGTGGTGCCGGAGTCGCCTTCAAACTCGCGCAAGGACTGATGCAGCGGCGACTCGATGCCAAGGATCAGAATCGGCTGCTGCTGTCGTTCATGAAAGTTGTGGCGATCGCGACCATCGCCGATGCCGTGCCGTTGACCGGCGAGAATCGAGTATTCGCCTCGCTGGGTTTGGACGCGCTGCGTCGCGCGGTAAACCCCGGGTTGAAGGCCTTGCTGGAAGTGGCGCAGCTTTCCACGAAGCGTCCGCCGACATCGGGGGAGGTCGGGTTCCGGATTGCGCCGCGTATCAACGCAGCCGGGCGCATGGATGTCGCCCGCGATGTCATTGAACTCTTCAGCGTCAAAGACCCCGCGCGTGCTCGCGAACTCGCGGCCAAACTCGATCAGCTGAACACCGATCGGCAGGAAGAAGAACGCCGAATTCTGAAGGCGGTGGACGAACGCCTCAGCGGCGATCCCGCCCTTTGCGATGCTTACTGCATCGTCGTGGATGGCGACGGATGGCACCGCGGGGTCATCGGCATCACGGCCACGCGTATCGTGGAGCGCTACAATCGCCCTACGCTCGTGATTTCCCGCGAGGGCGAAGAGGCTTTTGGGTCGGGCCGCTCGATCCGCGCGTTCCATCTGCTTGAGGCGATGGAATCGTGCAGCACGCTCTTCTCGCGTTACGGAGGGCATGCGCATGCTTGCGGTTTCGCCATGCCGGCGGCCAATGTCGACGAACTGCGTTCACGGCTCGATGCCTTTGCTCGCGCGCGGCTCACGCTGGCGGATTTCGATCCCGCGCTCGATCTGGATGCGGAGTTGTGGCTCGGCGAGATCACGCCGGAACTGTTTCGTGCGCTCAGTCTGCTCCAGCCGTATGGAGTGGGCAATCCCGAGCCTGTGTTTGCGGCGCGAGCGGTGCAGTTAGCCGCGCCTCCGCGAATTCTGAAAGACAAGCACCTCAAACTGAAGTTGAGGGCGGGACAATCCGCTCCTGCCGGGGAAGAATCGTCCGAACTCTCCACCGCCGCGATTCTGGCGACTCCGCGCTGTCATCCCGATGGTGCAGCGATCCGCCGCAGCGAACGGACCGCTGCCGTGGCCGAAGGTCACCAGAATTCAGCGAGCACTGAGAACCGGGAACAGAAAACCGATTTGAGATGCAGGATCACCTTCGCCGCCCTCGGCTGGCACATGGCCGAACGCTTGCAGCAAACGCCGCTGCTGGCCGGCGACTCGATCGATGTCGCCTTCAGCATCGGGCACAACGATCATCCCGAATACGGCGGCCTGGAACTGTCACTGCGCGACTTTAAACCGACTGTCCGGTAGAAAGAAATCTCAAGTACCATCCCAAGAATTCTCTTGACGCTTATGTCGTATCGTGATATGTCATTACACGTCATATCGTAATATGACGTATAGCGAAACGGCATGCTAGCCACTTCGGCAACATCCTCAGAGCCACCCCACGTTAAGTCCGATCGCTCGCTTGCCGCCGACTGCGCGGCCTTCGTTGCCATCACCTATGCCTTTTCATGGACACTTCTGATCGCAGGCGTCAAGCTCGGCTGGAGCGAAGACTCTTTGAGCCTCAGCGGAGCTGGACCTGCCGTGGCGGCCTTGATGTTGTCGCGGAGCCGGACGACGCCCCGGGTCCGGTCCTCCGCTAGCCGGTGGCTTTGGTTCTTCAGTCTGCTTCCGATTTGCTGGATCGTGCTTTCTCTGCGTAGTTCGTGGTGGAGTGCCACGAGAGGCCTGCCCGTTCACCTCAAGCTGTTTCAACTTGTCCCCGCGCTCGCCCCGGCGTGGATCCTTTCTTCTGCTGCCTCGACGAACGAGGGTGCTCGAAGCGTAGGTCGGCGTCTGCTCCACCCTCCGACTCGCTGGGCCGCGTTTGCGCTGCTGTTCTTTCCCCTGCTGCTCGGAATCCCTTCGGCGATCGCGTCTGTTTTTGGCGCTCGTCTGGTCTGGCCGGATTTGGGTGGAGTTACGCTGGTTTCTGCCGCAACTGCGGCCATGGCATTTTTTTCCAACGTCTTATTTGCCGGGACCCAGGAAGAGCCGGGCTGGCGCGGATTCCTCCTTGACCGGCTGCAAACCAGGTTCTCGCCGCTCTACGCCAGCCTTCTGGTTTGGCTGCCTTGGGCTGTTTGGCACGGACCAGTCGACTACTACCGTCCGGTTCGCTTCACCCTTGTCGAGGAAGTGCTGCTCCGCGTGGTTTTCCTGATTCCTCTTACCATCATCCTGACTTGGTTCTACAACCGCTCCGGAAGATCCATCCAGGTCGTTGTACTCTTTCACGCAGCCATGAACACGTTCCCGTACGTTCTTGCTTATTACCAGCCGGCTTGGTTTGTGGTGTTTGTCTTCGCTGCATATGCAGTCATAACGGACCGCATGTGGTCGAAGATTCCCAGTACATCAGACTTTCAAAACACCCTACCAGACGCTCTTGTTACCACAGATGGTAGTGTCCGTCCCGCCGCGCCATCTCCACAGTGACGCCGAACAGCGCCGACAGGCTGCCGACTTGCAGGATTTCGTGTTTGGGGCCATCAGCCACGACTCGCCCCTGGCTCATCAGCACCACACGTTGAATTTCGGGAACGATGTCGGCCAGTTCGTGCGTGACCAGGATGATCGCTGTGCCTGATTGGGCCAGGGTGCTCATCGTTTGGCGAACGGTCTGTTGCGCCGCGAGGTCCAGCGAATTACACGGCTCGTCAAACAGCAGGGCGCGCGGACGGTGGACTAACGCTCGGGCGATAAGCACACGGCGCGCTTCGCCCGAGGACATCTCGCACACAGGACGATCCGCGAGGTGCGCGATCCTCAGTCCCGCCAGAGCCGCCTCCGCCAGTTCTCGTTGTTTTGGATCGACCTGGTGATTTGGATAGATGGCCGTGCTGCTGAAGAAACCGGAAAGAACGACATCGCGGCCGCAGGCATCGCCAGTGCAGGAGAGCATCAAATCGTTGGAAACGATGCCCAATTGCGTGCGCAGGCGGAATACGTCCCACGATTCTTCTCCGAGAATTGAGACCGAGGAACCCGTCCGGGCCACGGGATAGCACTCGCGTGTGATCGTCTTGATGAGCGTGGACTTGCCGCAGCCGTTTGGACCGAGAATGGCGACGTGCTCGTCCGCGCCGATGCACAGGGTGAAGGCGTCGAGCGCGACCTTTTGGCCGCGCATCACTTGAAGGTTGCGGAAATCCAGAAGTGGTGGCGATAGAGGACTCATCCGTTTTCTTAGTGTAGATGAGGCTGAGCAGTCGCAGTTTCAGAAGGTGGGGTTTCCTGCCGCTTCACGCGCAAAAAGCCGCAACCGCAAAGAACGCTAAGGAAGGCCGCTCAGGTCGCTAAGAAGGGCCTCTGAGCATGGATTGTCCGACCCTACGGACCGCCGGCCACGTCCGCTTGCATTACACTGAACCCAGATGCCGCTGCCGATTTACCGTCTGCGACGCCTGCTTGCCGTGATCACCGTGGCGTTTGTCGCGCTCGTGGCCGGCATGTATTTCTATGCGCGTTCGCGAACGCGCAACGTACTGAAAGAGATCCCTAACAAGCTCGGTTACGAGATCAAGCAGACGGCCAACGGGTTCCAGTTCTCCAAATCCGACGGCAAGCGCACGCTGTTTACCGTACAGGCCAGCAAGGTGAAGGAATTCAAGCTGAACGGCCGGGCCGAGCTGCACGACGTCAACATTGTGATCTACGGACGAGATTCCTCGCGCTTCGATCAGATTTACGGAGACGACTTTGCCTATGACCCTGCCACCGGCAATGTGACGGCTCAGGGCGCTGTCCAGATTGATCTGGTGGCGAATCCCACCGGCATGAGCACTCCGGATCAGTCCACGCCCAAGGAACTGAAGAATCCTATTCATTTGAAGACGCGCGACCTGGTCTTTAACCGCGAAACCGGGAGCGCGTGGACCGATGCGCCGGTTGAGTTTCGGACGCCGCAGGCTGAGGGGACGGCGGTTGGCGTGAAGTATTCAGGCAAAACGCGTGTGCTGACGCTGGCGTCGAAGATTCACGTAGAGTTGAGCGAGCCCAATGCGGCGGTCATCGATGCGGCCAGCGGGCTTATGACCAGCGATCCGCGCCAGATTACGCTCGAGCATCCTCATCTGGAACGTGAGAGTGGAGCCGTACAGGCCGATCGCGCAGTCTTTTATCTGACATCCGACAACCACGTCGAGCGGGTACTGGCCACAGGAAACGTCGACACGGTAGCGCGGCTTATTCCGAGGAAGGCGCGAACTAAATCTGCGGCAAACGCTTCGGAGATTCATGGACACGCCGACGAGGCCGAATTCCTGTTCGCCGATGGCGAAGACGAACTGCATACTGCCACCTTGAGCGGCAATGTGCACTTCGACGAAACCGGGCCGCAGCCCATGCTGGGCGACGCTGGACGGGTGATTCTCGACTTTGCGCCTGAGAATAAATTGGACAAGGTGCACGCGATCGATGGAGCCCACCTGGCGCAAAGGGCCGCGGAGAGCGGCCAGCCGGGAAGCACGACGACTGCACAGGATTTTGACTTGAGGGCTCCAGTCATCGATTTCAGCGTCGCGAATGGGCGCGTCCTTGAACAAGCCACCACATCGGGTGCGGCGCAGATCACGATTACACCCGCGCAGACTTCCAATGACATTGCGGCGTCGGAAAAGACGGTGGTCACCGCCGGAAGATTCGAGGCGAAGTTTGCCGCCGCCGATGGCCGAAGCTATCTGAGCACGATCCACGGTGCTCCGGACGCGCGCATCGTGAATTCAATTCCCGGCCACCCTGATCGCGTCAGCACCAGCGAAGTCATTGACGCGAAGTTCTTGCCGCAGGGCGGTTTGCAGGCCATCGTGCAGCAGGGAAATCTGGTGTTTACCGATAACCTGCCTCCCGAGAAGCGTACCCAGGCTTGGTCCAGCACGGCGCGTTACACGCCCGAGGATCACATGCTGGTGTTGCAGGGAGACCCGCGAATCGCCAACAGCGGGATGCTCACCACGGCGAAGACGATCCGCATCAATCGCACGACCGGGGATGCGTTGGCCGAGGGCGATGTCAAAAGCACATACAGCGATTTGAAAGAGCAACCCAACGGAGCGTTGCTCGCGTCCTCTTCGCCGATTCACGTTACGGCACGCACGATGACGGCGCACAACAATCCCGGCGTGGCCTTGTACTCGGGGAACGCGCGGCTGTGGCAGGACGCGAACATCATCGAGGCGCCGTCGATTCAATTTGATCGGGAACGACGGTTTGTTGTGGCGCAGGGGACGGCGGAACAGCCGGTGCAGACGATACTCGCCGACACGCAAAAGAATCAGCCTCCAGGCCTGCAGCCGCAGAACCGGCCCGCAGGCAAGCAAAAGGTCATCCCAGGAACGGCATCGGCTCCGATTGCCATCACCGCCGCACGGCTGACCTATGCGGACTCGGAGCGCAGAATTCACTACGAAGGAGGAGTAGTGGCGAAGACTGCCGACTTCACCGCTACCGCCAAAACGGTGGACGCCTATCTGCTGCCGCATAGCCAGAGTTCGAAGACGCAGACTGCACCGGCGCCGGGGCAACTCGATCGTATGGTGGCCGAGGGGGATGTAGTGATTCAGCAGCCCAAGCGCCGGGCCGAGGGGCAGAGATTGGTCTATACAGCTTCCGAGGACAAGTTCGTCATGACGGGTGGACCGCCCAGCATTTTTGATGCCGAACAGGGCAAGATTACCGGGGTTTCGTTGACTTTCTTTAGGCGCGATGATAGGGTGCTCGTAGAAGGCGTAGCTGGCAGTGCTTTGGTAACGACGCAAGTGGCACGATAATTGCCCTTCCTAATGGCACGATAAATGCGTACCTTGGCCACCGAAGAAATTGGCAAGTCTTATCGTGGCAGGCGCGTAGTAAACGGGGTCAGCCTGAGGGTTGAGCAGGGCGAAGTTGTTGGTCTATTAGGCCCTAACGGCGCAGGCAAGACCACCACATTTTATGCAATCGTTGGCCTGATCCCTCCCGATACTGGCCGCGTCTTGTGCGACGGTCAGGACATCACCGACGTTCCCATGTACCTGAGGGCGCGTCAGTATGGCATCAGTTATCTCCCGCAAGAAGCTTCGGTATTTCGCAAACTTACGGTGGAAGAGAACATTCTTGCGGTGTTGGAAGCCCAGCCGATGTCGTGGCACGAGCGCCGCGAGAAGATGGAAAAGTTCATTGACGAGCTGGGTTTGGAGCACATCCGCCAAAACCGGGGATACGCCCTGTCTGGTGGTGAACGCCGGCGCGTGGAGATTGCGCGTTGCCTCTGCATCAACCCAACGTTCATTTTGCTGGACGAACCGTTTTCGGGGATTGATCCCATCGCCGTGCTCGATCTGCAGAAGATCATCAGTGGCCTGCGTGCCAGCGGCATTGGAGTGCTGATCACCGATCACAACGTGCGCGAGACGCTTTCTGTTACGGATCGGGCCTACATTATCGATGACGGCCGGATTTTCCGTCATGGTGCTCCGGGCCAGTTGGCCGGTGATCCGGAAGTGAGGCGAGTCTATTTGGGAGAGAGTTTCTCCCTGGTCTGACTTGTGGAAGGGCACGGCTTTAGAAGTTGCGGAAAAACTCGTTCAGATGCTGCTTTGAAAGGGTGCGGCTGTTCAGCCGCACCGTAAATAAGTGCTGCGGAATGATTGCAGCTTTAGCCGCTGAGGGCAGCGAACTTTGAAACCTTGAAACGTTGAAACATGGTCCTCTTACAGCACAAACTCAGCGTCAAGCTCTCGCAGCGGCAGATTCTCACGCCGGGCCTGGTGCAGATGGTGTCCGTCCTTGCACTCAACAAGCTTGAACTCAAGGACATGATCAACACCGAGATGGTCGAGAACCCGGTTCTCGAGGAACTGGAAGATTCTGTTCCGCTGCTCGACGAAGTCGGCAAGAAAGAAGAAGACCGCGAGCGCGCCGCTGCAACCACCACCGAAGAAAATTCCATTACCGCCGTCGAGAAGAAAGATCCCTTCGAAGAAATCGACTTCGGATCGTTCTTCCAGGACTATCTCGATCCGGGTTACCGCACGCACAGCGAGATGGAAGAGATCGAGCGTCCATCGTTTGAAAACTTCCTGTCGAAGCCGACCAATTTGACGGACCATTTGTCTTGGCAGTTGGGTGCGTTGAGCCTGCGCAAGGAAGTGCGCGAGGCCGCAGACCTGATTGTCGGCAACCTGAATGAAGACGGATATCTGATCGCCAGCGATGAAGAGTTGCTGGGAATCGCTCCTCCGGCATCGCCCGAGGTCGACGCGGCGACCGCCAAGAACATTGTGAGCGAGGCAGTGGCTTTGGGTTTGGGCGAGGTCGCCGCGCTCGATCCCGAGGACGGGGGATCGGCCGAGAGTGCGGACTCAGGGATTGAGGTGAGTGCAGGAGAAGCGATCGGTCCCGAGGAACACGAAATCAATCTGCTCCCCGAGTCGTCTTTCTCATCTTCGCCGAATGCAGGCGATTCTGCCGCGGCCACGGCTCCGGCGCAAGAGCAGGTTACGGCTTCACCCCCTGTTTACAAGCCGAACTTTACCGCTGTGGACCTGGTGGAAGCTCTGGAAGTAGTTCGCCAGCTAGATCCGCCGGGCGTGGGCTGCCGCGACCTGCGCGAATGCCTGCTCTGCCAGCTTCGCTATCATCAGGCGCAGCTCGCGCAGCATAAGAACGGCAATGGCACGGCGCAAGTCCTTCACGATGCCATCGCCGTCGTAGACCAACATCTGCGCGGCCTGCAGAACAAGCAGTACAAAGAGATTGGCAAGGCCATCGGCCGTCCGATTGAAGCCGTGCAGGCCGCCCTCGAATACATCCGCACGCTCGATCCGCGTCCCGGACTGCGCTACAACAAGGTCCAGGCCCGGCTGATCGAACCCGACGTAGCCTTCGTCAAGCATGGAGACGAATGGCTCGTGATCATGAACGACGAAGACATGCCGCAGCTGCGGCTGAATCCCGCGTACAAGAAGCTGGTCACGCGCGACGGAACCAACGACAAAAGCACGCGAGATTACGTGAAAGAGCGCTACAAGAGCGCTATCCAGCTCATCAAGAACATCGAGCAGCGCAAGCAGACCATCACCAAGGTTTGCTACTCCATCGTCGCCCGCCAGCAGGATTTTCTGGAACGCGGAATCGATTTCCTCAAACCCATGATGATCAAGGAGGTGGCCGAAGAAATCGGCGTGCATCCTTCCACGGTAAGCCGCGCCGTCGCCAGCAAATACGCCCACACACCACAGGGCGTATTCGAGCTGCGATACTTCTTCAGCGAGAGCGTGCAGGGTCCGGAGGGTGGCGGAACTTCCTTGCTCATCCTCAAGCGCCGTGTGAAAAAGCTCATCGAAGAGGAAGATCCGACTCGTCCGCTGACCGACGAGCAGATCACCCGCATCCTGCAATCTCAAGGCATCCAGGTGACCCGCCGAACGGTGGCCAAGTACCGCGAAGACATGCGCATCCCGAGCACGCACCAGCGCCGGGTAAAAAAATAACCAACAGAATCAGAGTCCGAGTGCCGCAGTAGGAGACTCCAGACGCAGTATGTTTAAACTCTGCGATCCTACGTTTGACGTCTAACGGTTTTTCGACGCGCTCCGAAAAGAAGTTACTGTATCTTCGATGATCGTTACCGAATCCGTACCCACGACTTCTACCGGCATCGAACTGCTCCGCTCGAACCTGCGGAAAAGCAACATTCCCTCTCTTGACGGTTTGCGGGCCATCTCGGTTATCCTCGTCATCCTGTTGCATAAAGGTGTGCCCTACGTCCCGAACGTTCACGGTGTCCTAACGTTCTTCGTGCTCAGCGGATTCCTGATCACGTGGCTTCTCCTGAACGAATCTGAGCGCACTGGCACTGTCTCAATCAGGAACTTCTACCTCCGCCGCGCTTTGAGAATCTTCCCGGCCTTCTACGTCTTTTGGTTCCTCAGTCTCGGTTTTCGCCTGCTTACGCACGGATCGCTCAGCCATGCGGGCTGGATAGACTATGGGATGGCATTCTTCTACATCAGCGACTACCGGCATACGCCTGCGCATATGCAGCCCCTCATCGGACACACCTGGTCGCTGAGCGTGGAAGAAAAGTTCTATCTGATCTGGCCGCTCACGTTTCTATTCTTTCAGCGGGACTTGCGGAAGCTCACCTGGATCTTAATCGCTGTCATCGGTGCCGTTTATATCTACAGAAACATTCTGTTTTTCGGCTTTCACGTGGGCGAAGGGCATCTTCACTTCTCATTCGATTCGAGAGCCGATCATCTCTTCATCGGCTGTTTGCTCGCCATCCTGCTCAAGCGAGAGGCCCTCGATGGTTTTTGGAGCGCAATCGTATCGCAGCCTTGGATGCCCGTTATCACTCTCGCCTTGCTGATCGGTTCCATCGCCCTCGGTTTCCGCTATCGGTATCCTTACAAGTATGCGGTTGGCTTTTCGCTCGATGCGATCCTGATCGCGATTTTCCTCGTGCAGGTGGTCGCACTCGCCGGTTCGCCTCTCTGGTCGTGGTTGAACTGGCCGTCGGTTCGGTTTATCGGACGCATCTCTTATCCGCTTTACCTGTACCACACCTTTGCCACGGAACTGACACAGTACCTGTTTCACGGCTTCAAGGTGCGATTTACGGCTCCGGCCGGAGTCTTGGTCGGCGTCCTTATTGCTAGTGGTTCATATTTCGTCGTGGAAAAACCGTTTTTGCGGCTAAAGTCAAGAATGCAGCGCATGGAGGCTCCATGAACGTTGAATACACCGGAAGACACTACGAAATTACTTCTGCGATTCGCAAGGAGGTAGAAACTGGTCTCACAAAAATCCGCAAAATCTTGGGCGATAGATTTGAGACCAAGGTGATCCTTGCCGTCGAGAAGCACCGCCATAAGGCCGAAATCACCATCAGCCCGCGCAACGGTCCCTTGGTTGGCTTGGCCCAGGCGAAAGACATGATGATCGCCGTCAACGAAGCCCTCGATCACCTCGAGAAACAGGCGGTCAAATACAAAACCCGGTGGCAGTCGAAGAAACGTTCCGCCCGCAAGAGCGAAGAGGTCAAGAAGTGGAATGGAGGGCATACTGCCCCCGAACAGGAAGAGCTACAAACCGCAGTCGGTTTGTCGGAAAAGACGGCAGTTCCAGTACTCGTGCACAAGTATCCTGCAGTCGCCAAGACAACCGAAGTTCACCTGGTTCGCTCCGATGAAGCTGTCGCCATGCGCCCCATGACCCTGGAAGAAGCGATCAAAGAAGCGCACTTCCGCGATCGCGATGTCTTCGTGTTTCGCGATCCGAAGGGCAAAGTGATGGTGCTGCACCGCAAGCGCGACGGCAAGATGGAGTTGATTGAAGCTCCGTAGAGGCAGCCGTCAGCTCTCAGTCGTCAGCCATCAGCAAGAATCGAGTGCCCCACTTCTCGCAGGTTTTGGGAGAAGTGGGGGATTTTTCATGGTGTTGCTGACTGCTCTTCCGCGGCGCCCTCAGAACCTCCCGCCCTCTACTTCGTAATCACGCCACAAGCAACGCGGTCGCCCGAGTTGCCGGATGGATCGGTCTTGTAGTCGTCGGCTTTGGCGTGGATCACGATGGCCGCTCCGTTCGTCAGCAATGAGTGGGGGCCGTCCTTGAGCGTGACATCGGGATCATCGAGATGCACATTCGGAGCCTTGCCATTCGCCCGGACGGTGAAGTTCTTCATGTCGCCGGCATGGTGTCCCTCGGGATTGTCGAAGCCATGCTTCTTGCCTTCAGGGTTGAAATGCCCGCCAGCCGACTTGAAGTCAGGCCCTTCGCACTTCGGCACCTGATGGAAGTGGATGGCGTGCTCTCCGGGTGAAAGGTCGTGGAGGTGAAGATCGATGGCAACACCGCTGCCTTGATCCCAGATAATGGCGTCGCCAACGGACTTTCCCTGGGCGTCTTTGAGTTCAACCTTGGTTTTGGCCGTGCTCGTCAGTGGCAGCGCGAGCGCCAGAAATAGTGCAGCGAGAGAGGCAAAGCGTGTCATCGGTTCAACCTCCGCAATCCGTCAGGCATTATAACGAACCCTTGGCACAAAGGCGGAAGTTCGGTCTGTTAAAGCTGCCGACTAAGTCACGCGGAGGTACGTCGAATAGGATTCTTCCCCGATGGCGGTAAAGGGCAGCATTTTCACCTGGCCAGTCGCGGTCTCGACAATCCAACTTTGCGCTCCGGTCTTCCTCGCCCCCAGCAGTTGTCTCCGCGTGAGCGAGGGTGGGGAATCGCTGATCGCAAACAGCACCAGTGGACCTGTCAGCAACGCCACTGTATCCGGATGCTGCGAATCCACCGGCTCGAGCCGTGGGGTCAGCGGCAACTCAAGATCGATCCGGTCGCCCGAGCGCCATTGCCGCTGGATCGTCACAAACGTCCCAGCTGCGACGGCCTGCCGCTTGTGGTTCACTGCCACCGACGCCTTCTCTGCCCACGCCGGAATGCGCAAATTCACCGCGAACTCCAGCGGGGTGGAGGTCTTCACTTCAAACGCCACCTGCGCTTCGTTCGGATACCCTCCCTTTTGTGTAAGGGCAATCTCTGCTCCCCCCTGTTTCCACCGCACCGTCGAGGGAATGTACAAGTTCACGTACACACCGCGCGCATCCCGGAAATATGTATTGATCCGATAATCCGCCGCCACCTGTGGCATGGTCCCCGAACAACAAGGCCAGCCATGCGGCGAGTAGACTTTCTTCCCCTTGAAGTTGTAATCGGAGTAATAGAAGGTGCGCCCGTCGTCTTCCAGCGGCTTCGCGCCCAGGATCGTGTTGTACATCATGCGCTCCATGCTGTCTCCGTAGCGCGAGTCGCCGGTCACGCGCAGCAGGTAGCGCGTCAGCTTGAAATGCGCGTATGAGCCGCATGGGGTTTCAAATCCGCTATGAGTCTTCGTGAGACTGTCGTAGACATCGGGGCTGCCGGACGCCCGCAGCGTCTCATCCGGCCCCCAGCCACCGGTGGCAAAGCTCTGGGCCAGCAGCATGTCGAACCCATTCTTGGCCGCCCGTAGATGTTTTGCGCTGCCCACCGTCAGATACGCCTGCATCGCCGAGCAGAGCGAATTCACGTGGCTGTAGGCATGCCGCCCCGCCAGATCGTTCTGTCCGTCGGCCAGCCTGTCGAAGAACGTATCGTTCAAATACTGCACGCCCAATTCCCGATACCGATCCCCAGCCCCGCGCTGGTAGGCCAGGAACAGATTCTCCGGCATGGTGTAGGACTCGTCCCACGTCCACGACTCATCCTTACCCGGCCGCCAACTGGTCCCATGTTCGACCGCCCTCTTCGGCAAATGGGGCAGCGCCGTGTCGGTCGTTTTCTGCAGAATCGTGAACGCATCCGGATCGCCCGCATACTTGTGCGAATCGATCAGCCCGCAGACCAGCTTGTCATAGCAATACGCAGGGAAGCGGTTGTTCTCGTAGAACTGCCCATCGATGACCTGTGCGTAAAGCCGGTTCAGCCGCAGGACTTTCTCCCGGGCAGGCTTCGATCCCGTGATCGCATAAGCTCGCGCCAATGCCGACACCCACTGCCCGAACGTCGCCGACGGCGCAAAGCCCGCGTCGAAGGTGTGCCAGTCGTAGTTGGGATCGTATCGGTACCACCCG
>Ga0209698_10004372_pt1 | contig 15515 bp, 17 predicted proteins | sample LitLauG_LLR_2012_FD_187203 | JGI IMG/M metagenome (GOLD analysis project Ga0209698, IMG submission 187203) | Freshwater sediment microbial communities from Pennsylvania, USA - Little Laurel Run_MetaG_LLR_2012 (SPAdes) (version 2) | ecosystem: Environmental > Aquatic > Freshwater > Creek >...
GAACGGCGAGAACAGCAGCACCGGCGCCAGCATGACGTTCGCGAGCACCGAGAGCAGCAGCGAGGAGCGGGCGTCGCGAAACCCGTGGGTGTGCTGCGCGAGCAGGCCGACCAGCGCGAGGTAGGTGAGGCGGTCGCCGAGGATCGAGACCAGCTGGCCCGACCACAGCGCGGCGAAATTGCGCTGGAGCATCAGCGGCGGCGGCCGATCTCCCGGCGCATTCACGCTCAGGCGGCCGAGTGCACCGCACCGCGGCGGCTCAGCACCTCACGGTAGATAGCCTCGATCTGATCCGTGACCCGCGGCCACGCGAACTCGATGGCCCGCGCGCGCCCACGCGTCGCGAGTTGCGAGCGCAGATCGGCATCGCCGACCACGCGCACCAGCGTCTGGATGAGCGCGTCGCGATCGCCGGAGCGGAACATCACGCCGTTCACCTCGGGCACCACCACCGAGCGATATCCCGGAATGTCAGAAGCGACCACCGCCCTCCCCGCGGCCATGGCCTCGATCAGCACGATGCCGAAGCTCTCGTTGCCCGAGGCCGGCGAGACGAACACGTCGCCGGTCGCGTACCAGCGCGGCAGCTCGCGCCCCGGCACGTGGCCGAGAAAGCGAACATGGGAGCGCAGCGCCGCGGGCACGGAGGCTTCGTAACCGGCGCGCAGGTAGGAGTCGCCGACGATCAGGAGTCGCGCGCGTCCGTCCGTCCGCCTCACCACCTCCGGCATCGCCCCGAGCAGGAGTGGCACGCCCTTCCTCGGATCGAGCCGGCCCACGAACAGCAGGTTCACGTGACGATCGTCGCGCCATTCCTCGAACGGCTGGACGCCGGGGTGGAAGCGCTCGATGTCCACGCCGTTCGGGATGACGTGGTACTCGCCGGGGTAGTACATCTGCGCCGATTCGACCGCGGTCGCCGAAACGGCGATGCGCGCGTCCAGCTTCTCGACCACGCGCGCGAGATACCCCTGGAACAAGTCCTGAAGCAGGCTGCGCGGCGCCGTGGTGTGGAACGTCGCCACCCGCGGGCAGGTCGCGGTCTGGATCGCGATAACCGGCAGGCTCGGCGAGGTCGGGCAGTGGGTGTGGAGCACGTCGAACTCGTGGTCGCGGAACACGCGCTTGAGCTCGCCGCGCAGGTTGAAGCCAACGGTGAAGTCCACGAAGGCGCGGTTGAACGGGATCAGGAGATTGCGCCCCACCCGCTCGATCCCCGACGTCACGGCCGGCTCATCGCGCCGGAAGCGGCTGGTGATGATCGTGACGTCGTGGCCGCGCCTTCTCAGCTCGAGCGCGGTGTGGTGCACGTGCTCCGTGACGCCGCCGTAACGTGGGTAGTAGGACTGCGAGACGATCCCGATTCTCACGCTTCGACGCTCCGCCCCGCCCCGGCCGGAATCGATTCGGCCTCGGGCACGCCTTCCCACATGGGGCGGAAGATGCACCACTGGTCGATGTGCTCGCGGATGTCCTTCTCGACCGTGCGGGCCACCGCGGCGTTGATCGCCTGAACCGATGGGAAGGCGGCCGGATCGAGCGCCGGCTTCATGACGATGCGGAAGCGGCCGGGGCCCACTCGTTCGCAGTAGCCGCAGATGATGAGCGCTCCCGTCCGCTGCGCGAGCACGCCGGGGCCGGCCGGGAACTGGGTCTCGCGGCCGAAGAACTCGACGCCTACACCGTGCTGGTACACGTCGCCATCCACCATCAAGGCGACGAGGTCGTTGTGCTCGAGCGCGCGCAGCAGGCGGCGGAAGCCGTCTTCCGGCGACACGGTGTGGATCGCGAGCTCGGTCTTGGTCTCGCGCACCGCGGGGGTGAGCCAGCGGGTGAGCTGGACGCCCGCCACCGCGTAGAGCGTGTAGCCCCAGTGCGCGAGCATCACCGCGGCCAGCTCCCAATTGCCGATGTGGGTGGAGGCGAGGATCACGCCCCGCCCGCGCGCGACCGCCTGCTCCAGGTGCTCGCGGCCATCGACCTCGACCGATTCGAGCAGCTCGCGGCGCGTGAGGTGCGGAAGGCGGAAGAATTCGAACAACATGCAGTTGTAGCTGTGCATCATGCGCCGGACGATCCGCAGCCGCTCGCGCCTCGTCGCGCGGGGCAGGGCGACGGCGAGATTCGCGAGGGCGTTGTGGCGACGGGAGGGGAACAGCCGGAAGTGGACCTCCGTCAGGAGGCCAGCGATCGAGTAGCCCAGCCACAGGGGCAGGCTGGCGATCAGACCGGTGAACCAACCGAAGATCAGACGAGACATCCTTATCCTCGCTCGGGTGGGACTTGGCCCGCGACTCGAGACGACAAGAAGGCAAGCTACGGCCTAGTCCAAAAAGCTGTCAAGCCGATAGGGCGGCCGGCCCGGGTGCGGCAGCGTGAGGCGCCACAGCCAGTTGCGGGCAACGAACGATTGACCCCGCCCGATCCCGCCGCTAGGATCGCGTCGCAACGGATGGACGGGCGCGCCGCGCGGCTCGCGTGCCCGGCGGAGTGAACGGCCGTGGCGCGCGGCCGGTGCCGGTGCCGGTGCGCCTGCGGGAGGGATGAACGATGGCGAGTCAGAAGCTGGTGCGCTGCGAGATCCGTCGCGCGGGGGCTTCCGAAACAACCGGATCTCCGCGTTACATTCCGCTCGAGATCTTCGGCCTGTGGGAGTACCTGATGAGCACGAAGCACCAGTTCGAGGTGCTCCGTCCGCGCGCGTCGCTGTGGCTCGACATGGAGGACTCGCCCGAGGCCGCGTACAGCGACAATCAGTACGATCGTGTCACCGAGGTGACGGCGTTCGTCTACTCCGGACGAGACGACATGTTCACGCGCGCCTGCCGCTACTTCCGCAGCGAGGAGTGCGACGGATTGAAGTCGATCTTCCTGTCGCATTATCAGGAGCACCACGGCCGCTCCCAGGCGCACGTTCGCGAGCGCCAGGGCATCTGGCTCCACCGCGAGAGCACCGAGGTCGTCACCGCCTAGGTCGCCCGGCGTCTCCTCGCGGCCCGCCTCGCCGTGCGGGCCGGGCTTCCCAGATCTCCCCTGGGCCGAACTTCCCAGGCCCGCTCCCCGCTCATTTCAGCCGCCATCCATGCGGCCGGGAAGCGCCCCCCAGGCACCCCAGAAAATCGTTCAAGGTCCTTCCTCCACGCGCCGATAGCACCCTCTGAGAGCAGGCGCCCGTCGGGACGCGACATGGATGTCCGCCGCGTGTCCACGGGGAGTGGGCGTCCGCACGGTATTTCAGCGACCCCATCCGGTGCGCGAGTGCGTAGGCGCATCAAGCGTCCGGCAAAGACGTCGAACGTACCAGCCATCTTCAAGGACTCCGTGGAGAAAGGGCGGCAAGGGGCTCCATGGGATTTGGCCTTGTGACAGGGTGGGGTCGCTCAAGGAGGATCTGACCGTGGTCGTCGTCAGCTACTCGGGCAAAGAGATCAACGCCAAGCTCGTCTACTACGGGGCGGGCTTGTGCGGGAAGACCACCAACCTCGAGTCGATCTACGAGGCGGTGCCCGACACCAGCCGGGGCAAGATGGTCAGCATGAAGACGCAGTCCGACCGGACGCTCTTCTTCGATCTGCTGCCGCTGGACCTGGGTGAGATCATGGGCTTCAAGACCCGGTTCCTGCTCTACACCGTGCCGGGCCAGGTGTTCTACAACGCCACGCGCAAGCTGGTGCTGAAGGGCGCCGACGCGATCGTGTTCGTGGCCGACAGCGAGGTCGGCAAGATGGAGGAGAACAAGGAGAGCCTCGCGAACCTGCGCGCGAACCTTGCCGAGTACAATCTCAACCTCGATCAGATTCCCTGGGTGATCCAGTACAACAAGCGCGATCTGCCGAACATCTACACGCTCGACGAGTTGAATGCCGAGCTGAACCTGGGTGGCAAGGTGCCGTTCTTCGAAGCGGTGGCCACCGAGGGCAAGGGCGTGTTCGAGACGTTCCGCGGCATCTCGCACCTGCTGATGGAGAAGGTCACCAAGGATTTGCGTCGCTCGCCGACGTCGAGCACGTCGTCGCGCGCGGCCGCGGTGGAGGAGCCGCCACCGCCTCCCGTGAGCAAGGCTCCGCCCGCTCCCGCCCAGCCGCTCGCGCCTCCGGCGCGCGCGATTCAGCGCGAAGCGCTCGCCACGCCCGAGCTCGCGAGCGAGCCCGCGGGCATGGACTACGGCCGCGAGATCGAGCTGCCCGACAGCATTCCGCCCGCGACGCGCGGACGCACCGCGCCGACGCATCAGCCGGTGGCCGCACCCGCGGCTACCGCGAAGAGCCCGCGCCGCTCCGCGGCGGACCTCGCTCCCGAAGCTCCCGCGCGGCTGCCCTCGGCGACGCCGCGTCCGAGCGTCGTTCCCGCGCGTGCCGAGATCGAGAGCAACGGCGCCGCGGTCGTGGTGCCGATTCAGATCCCGAAGGGCGCGGGCCGCGAGATCGTGCTGCGCATCGTGATCACCACGGAAGACTGAACGATTTCCGAACAATTTGTCACGATTGCGATGCATCCGGCCGCGGGCGAGACTTCGATTGACAGCCGGCCGGCCCCTTCCTAATCTCATGGTCGTGAGATCGCTTCGAGCAGCTCTCGCCGTCATCGCGTTGTCGCTGGCGACCGCCGCGGTCGCGCACGCAGATAACTGGCTCACGCAGAATCAGACCGGCGACGCGGGCTTTCATCCGGAAGTTCCGATCAGCGCGCTCGGCCGGGTTTCGTCGTGGCTCGATCCCTCGCGGCTCCACTTCTCGACCTCGCTCAGCATCGGCAGCGGCTCGGGGGGCACTCAGGGCCTGCAGGTCACGAGCATGAGCTATCAGTTCAAGGCGCCGATGTACCTCAATGTCAGCATGGGGAACTCGTTCGGCGCCGGCGCCGCGTCCAATGGCGGCTCGCCGTTCCTCGAGGGTCTGGACTTCGGCTACGCGCCGACCAAGAGCATGATGATTCGCGTGCAATACCGCGATTTTCGCTCGCAGCTCCAGAATCCGTACTTCGGGAATCCCTACCTCGGTCCCTGGGGCCGCTGAGCGGATGCCGGGCGCCGCGAGCCGGCTCGCTCCGGCGTTCGCGGCGCTGCGCGGTCGGACCGGCCTGATCCCGTTTCTCACCGCCGGCTATCCCACGCTCGATCAAACGCTCGAGATGGCGCGCGGCCTCGCGGCCATGGGGTGCATCGCGCTCGAGATCGGAATTCCGTTCTCGGATCCGATCGCCGATGGCCCGGAGATCCAGCGCGCCTCGGAGTGGGCCCTCCGTCACGGCGTCACGCGCGATTCGGTGCTGGATCTGGTGCGAGAGCTGAGGCGGGAATCGGAGCTTCCGGTGGTGCTCATGACGTATGCGAATCCCGTGCTCATGGGCGGCGCGGAATCGTTCGCCCATCGCGCGGCCGCGGCCGGCGTAGACGGCGTCATCCTCTCCGACGTTCCGCCCGATGAATCGCCGCAGCTGTGGAGCGCCTTCGAGCGAGAGGGCGTGGACACGATCGCGCTCATCGCCCCGACGACCGATGCCGCACGGCTCGAGATGCTCGCGGCACGATCGCGCGGCTTCATTTACTGCCTCGCGCGCACCGGCGTGACCGGCGCGGGGACGGGCGAGAGCGGAGATCTCGCCGCGCGGATCGCCGCCATCCGCTCGCGCACCCGGCTGCCGGTGGCGGTCGGCTTCGGCATCTCGAGCCGCGACGCGGCCCGGCGGCTGCGCGGTGTGGCCGACGCGATCATCGTCGGCGCGGCGCTGATGCGTCTGATCACCCAGGATCCCTCATCCGGCGCGTCAGGACGCGTGCTCGCGCTCGCGAGGGAGCTGTCGTCGGCCCTGGCCTGATCACGGACCGAATTCCGGCCTTGGGGCGCCTCGCTTGCCGACGCAATGACACGGACTTGGAGCGGAATCGGGCACGTTCCCGCGACCTCCATGGGCTTTTTGGCGCCGCCCGAATCGAACGCTCGCGGCGGCAACGCTTCGACTCCACGCTTGGTGGCGGGGGGCGCGAAGGCTATTCTGGCTTCAGCGCACGCGCGCAGATGCCGATAAACGTTTCATCCGATTGCTGATCGCCCCCACGCGGGAGCGGAGGGAAGCACCGAGATGCTGGTCCTAACAAGGAAGTTAGGAGAAAACATCCGTATCGGCGATACGGTGAAGATCACCGTGCTCGAGGTTCGCTCGGGCCAGGTGAAGCTCGGGATTGAAGCCCCGCCCGAGGTCAAGGTGCATCGCGAGGAAATCTACGCGCGCATCCAGGAAGAGAATCGCCGCGCCCAGAGCGGAGCGCGGCCGGCGAAACCCGAAGAGCGCGGCAGCTGAAAGCGGCGCGATCCCGCGCGCCGGACTCCCACCCCTCGGATTCGACCCCGCGGCCATCGGCCGCGCCCATCCCCGGCCCGGATCCCTAGACCCGTGAAGAATTCCCCGGCTCGCGCGCGCCGCGCGGCGCGGCGCGGCGCCTCCTCCAAATCCATCCCGTTACGCCTGCGAGCCGATGCGCTCGGCGCCCCCGTTTTGCGTGCGGTTCCGCCCGACGTGCGCTGGTCGCGCGTTGCGACCGCGAAGGTCCGCATCGCCGCCGATTTTTACCGGCGCCGCGACGTGCGCGACCGGTTGATCGACGCCCTCATCGACGAGCTCGGCCGCAGCCGTCGCTGACACGCGCTCGCGCGGCGCCCATCCCGTGCGCGGCCCTGCGCCCCACGCGCTCGCGATTGCTATACTGCGCCGAATGGGAACGCGATGGCCGTGAGCCGGGCGCGCGGTGCACGCGCGGCGCCGCCCTTCGATGCGGTGCTGCGCGCCCTGACGGAGGACGCCGACGTCGGCGTGCTGCTGATCGATCCGCGCGGTCGGCTCGCGGCCGCAAATGCCTTTGGCCGCCGCCTGCTCGCGGGCGCCGCGGGCTCGCCGCGGCTGCGCACGGTGGTTCCGACCGAGGATCCGCTGCGCGATGCGCGCCTGCGGGCGCGCACCGAGTCCGAGACCGTGCTGCTGCCGGGCGGCGGGAACGAGGTGCCGGCGCTGCTGCGCACCTACCGGCTCGGCCGGCCGCCGTGGGTGCTCGTGACGGCGCGCGATCTCACCCGCATGCGCCGCATGCAGCAGGAGCTGAGACGGCACGAGCGGCTCGCGACCCTCGGCCAGCTCTCCGCGGGCGTGGCGCACGAGATCCGCAATCCGCTGGCGGGGATCGGCACCAGCGCGCAGGTGCTGCTGCGCCGCTTCGAGCCGCGCGATGAACGCGCGCGGTTCGTGCAGGTGATCCTCGAAGAGGTGGAGCGGCTCGATCGCATCGTCACGAGCCTGCTTCAGTACGCCCGGCCGCGCTCGCCCGAGCTCAAGCCCATCGCGCTGCGCACCTGCCTCGATCGCGTGCTCGAGCTGTCGGCGGAGTCGATCGCGCAGGCCGGAGTGCACGTCGATCGCCTCGTGGCGCCGCGGCTGCCCGACGTATACATTGATCCCGATCTCGTGGCGCAGGTGCTCCTGAACGTCACCCGCAACGCGGTGCAGGCGATGGCGGGAGGAGGGCAGTTGCGCTACGAGGTGAAGCGCGTGCAGCGCTGGGTCGCGCGCGGCGCGGGACGTCGCGCGGGCGATGCGGCCGGGCGCGGCGCGCGGGGGGGACGGCGCTCGAGCCGCACGCGCCTCGAGTACCAGCAGGTGCGCATCAGCGACACCGGCGTCGGCATACCCCGCGGACAGATGTCCAAGCTGTTCGATCCGTTCTTTTCGACCCGCCCGGGCGGCACGGGGCTCGGGCTGTCGATTTCGCAGACCATCATGCAGGAGCACGGCGGGAGCATCGAGATCGCGAGCCACGAGGGCCGCGGCACCACCGTGCTGCTCAATTTCCCAGTGGAGAAGAGGCAGGGTGAAAGGCGAAACCGGAGTTCATAGCGCCACGCGCCTGCTGATCGTGGACGACGAGCGTTCGATCCGCTTCGGAATCCGCGAGTGGGCGCGCGACGCGGGCTACGAGCCGCTCGAGGCCGCGAGCGGGCGTGAGGCGCTCGACATCGTCCGCGAGCAGGCGGTCGACGCCGTGGTCATGGACCTCAAGCTCGGCGACATGGACGGGCTGCAGGTGCTGAAGCGCCTGCGCGAGCTGGAGCCGCAGCTGCCGGTCGTGATGCTGAGCGCGTACGCCACGTTCGATCACGTGATCCAGGCGGTGCAGAGCGGCGCGTTCTGGTTCCTCGCGAAGCCGCTCGAGAACGACGCGCTCGGCGTCCTGCTCGAGCGCGCGCTCGAGACCTCGCGCTTGCGCCGCGAGGTGGCGGAGCACCGGCGCGAGAAGCTGCAGCCGCTGATCGGCGAGAGCGCGAGCCTGAAGCGCGCCCTCTCGCGTCTCGAGAAGGCGGGGATGAGCGGCACCGCCACCGTGCTGATCCATGGCGAGACCGGCAGCGGCAAGGGGCTGCTCGCGCGCTATCTTCACGAGCACAGCGCGCGCGCGCGCGGTCCGTTCGTCGAGCTCAACTGCAGCGCGATCCCGGAGCAGCTCCTGGAAAGCGAGCTCTACGGACACGAGAAGGGCGCGTTCACCGACGCCAAGCGTTTCAAGAAGGGGCTGTTCGAGCTGGCCGACGGCGGCACGCTGTTCCTCGACGAGATCGGAGAGATGACGCCGGGGCTGCAGGCAAAGCTGCTGCACGTGCTCGAGAACCGCACGTTCCGCCGCGTGGGCGGCGACGCCGACATCACCGTGGACGTGCGCGTCATCGCCGCCACCCATCGCGAGCTCAAGAAGGCGGTCGCCGACGGAAAGTTCCGCGAGGATCTCTACTTCCGCCTCAACGTGGTGCCGATCGAGGTGCCGCCGCTGCGCGAGCGCCCCGAGGACATCCGCGCGCTCGCGCAGCACTACGTGGCGTGGTTCTGCCACGATCTCGGGCGCGCGCCGGCGCGGCTCCATCCGCAGGCGCTGGCCGCGCTCACCTCCTACGCCTGGCCGGGCAACGTGCGCGAGCTGAAGAACGTCATCGAACGCATCATTCTGCTCGAGGCCGAGGACGAGATCCGTCCCGAGCACCTGCCGACCGAGATGCATCACCCCGCGGCCGCCGCCGGCGGTGGGGATCCGTTTCCGAGCGGCAGGGTGCGTCCGCTCGCGGCGGTCGAGAAGCTCGCGATCGAGCACGCGTTGCGCGTGTGCGACGGCAACAAGACCCGCGCCGCGCAGCAGCTCGGCATCTCGCGCCAGACCCTGCGCACCAAGCTCAAGGAATTCGCGATCGCGGACGATTCCGAGGACGCCGAAGTCTCCTCCTAGAGGGCGCGCGCGCGCGGGTCCGTGAGGCCGGCGCGCCGATCAAGAACCATTCGGATGGCCGCCGCGCCCGGCGCGAGGTTGTGCAGGCGAGAAGCCCGCCGCCGCACTCCCGCACCGCATTCTGCAATTCCCACCTGAGCCGCCAGCCTTGGCGGCTCATCAAGCGCGTTCCGCGTAACATTAGCTCCTTCAACGCGCTGAGTCCTCCGCTTCGAGTGGATTCCCGCTGGGCTGCTGGCTGCCCATGGGCCGGACCACCCTTCCTCCGCGGCTGCGGCACTCCGTGGCACGAGGGCTGCAAAAGCCTACCTCGGACCCACTGGAGAAACCCGTCCCATGCCTCATCTCCTCATCGTCGACGACGAACCTTCGACCGCCTGGGCGCTCGCCGAGGGCCTGACGGACGACGGCTACACCATCGACACATTTCGCTCCGCCGAAGAGGCCCTGCAGTGGCTGCGCGAAGGCCATAGCGATCTCGTGATCACCGATCTCAACCTGCCGGGGATGAGCGGCCTCGAGCTCGCGCGCAAGCTGCGTCGCGGCCCGCATGCCCAGCCGGTGATCGTGGTCACCGCCTACGGCACCGCCGAGCGGCTGCGCGAGTTCGAGCGCTCCGGCGTGGTCGCGAGCTTCCCGAAGCCGTTCCGCCTCGATCTCCTTCGCCGCGCCGTGCTGCGTGCGCTGTCGCGTCCCGCCGAGGGCGCGCTCAAGAAGGCCGCATGAGCGCGCGCTCGGGAAGGACGCGCACCGCGCGCCGCGCTCGTGAGAGCGCGCGCCGCGCTCCCGCGCCGACCGCGCTGCTGCGCCGCCGGCTCGCCGCGGCCCTCGCATCCTGCAGCGAGGAAGAGCAGCACGTTCTCGCGCTGCTCGTGGGCGAGCGACTGAGCCCGGCCGAGACCTCGGTCGCGCTCGAGATCCCGGCGAGCCAGGTCTTGCGCGTGCGGGCCACGCTGTTCGAGACGCTGCGCCTCGCGCTGGTCGGGCGCGACGCACGCCGCTCCGCCGCGCGGCTCGACGACGACGCGGCGCCGCTGCGGAGGGCGTCATGACCCACCGCGCCTTCGTTTCCTCGGCCGATCTCGCGGCCACGATCCCCGCGCACGCTGGCGTGCGCATGGACCGCCTCGATGCGGCGATCCACGCGCTCGGCCAGGAGGCCCGCCGACTCGATCGGCTCGGCCTCACGCACGCGCGGATCGAGTGCCGCCGCCAGCTGCGCTACTGGGAGTTCCTGCGCGCGCTCTTCAGCCTCGAAGGCTCGCCGCGCGCCGAGCGGGGGACGCGTTGAGCGGCCGCCGCCGCCGCGGCCGCGCCGCCGCCGCGCGCCCGCCGCTTCAGCTCGTGCCGGGCCCGCTCGCGACCGCTCCCGCGGCGGATGCGGCGCACCCCGCGCGCTGGTCACGCCCACGGCTGCGCAGCCTCGTGATCGCGAGCGGCAAGGGCGGCGTCGGCAAGAGCCACCTCGCCGCGAACCTCGCCGTCGCGCTGGGCGAACAGGGCGCGCGCGTGCTGCTGGTGGACGCCGATCTTTCGCAGGCGAACCTCGATCTGCTGCTGGGTGTGCACCCGCGCTTCGATCTGCAGCACGTGCTGAACGGCGAGAAGGCGATCGAGGAGATCCTGGTGACGGGTCCCGCCGGCGTCACGCTGGTGCCGGCCTCCTCGGGGGTCCCCGAGCTCGCCGACCTGGACGATTACCGGCGCGAGGTGATGCTGCGCGCGCTCAGCCATCTCGAATCCGACTACGACCTGATGCTGATCGACACCGCCTCGGGCGTCTCGCGCCAGGCGACCTCGTTCTGTCTCGCGGCCGACGACGTGATCGTCGTGACCACGCCCGAGATGCCGGCGTTCTCCGATGCCTACGGACTCATCAAGCTGCTGCTCGGCCGCGGCCTCACGCGTCCGCCTCATTTGCTCGTCAACCTCGCGACCACCGCCGAGGAGGCGGAGGAAACCGCGCACCGCATTCGACTGGTGGCGCGGCGCTTCCTGCGCATCGAGATCGAGAACTGGGGATGGGTGCCCTACGACCCGGCGATTCCGAGCGCCGTGCGCCGCCAGGAGCCCGTGATCACCGCGTTCCCACGCTGTCCCGCCGCGCTCGCGTATCGCGCGCTCGCCGGTCGCCTGTGGAGCCCGCCCCAGCCCGAGCCCGAAAGAGCTTCATCGTCCACCACCCAACGGCTGCAAGCCTGACGCGAGGATCCCCATGCCGCGCACCGCCACCGCCGTCCGCAAGAAGAACGCGCCCAAGCTCGCATCCAAGCTCGCCGCGAAGTCGACGCCTCGCGTGGCCTCGAAGCTGAGACCCAAGCTCGCGTCCCGGCTCGCGCTGGTGCGCCGCCGCATGCCGCCGGCCGCGCTGCGCCGCCCTGCCGCGCCCCCACCCACGGCGCCGGTCACGTACTCGAAGGACGACCTGCTCAAGCGCTTTGCGCCGCTCGTGCGGCACGTGGTCGAGCGCGTGGCGGCCTCGCTGCCGCGCAACGTGGATCACGAGGATCTCTACTCCGCGGGCGTGCTCGGCCTGCTCGACGCGCACCTCAAGTTCGACACCCGCAAGAACGTCAAGTTCGAAACCTACGCGGTGTGGCGCATCCGCGGCGCGGTCCTGGATCAGCTGCGCGCGCTCGACTGGGTGTCACGCTCGATGCGCCGCAAGGCCCGCAACCTCGACGGCATCACCCGCAAGCTCGACCAGAAGCTCGGTCGCGCGGCCTCCGAGGAGGAGGTTGCCCGCGAGATGCGCATGACCCGCCGCGATTTCTATCGTCTGCTCGATCACGTGCGCGGCGCCGTGCTGGTATCGCTCGACGAGAGCCGCACCGGGGAGGACCAGGAGCCCACGACGCTCGGCGACCACCTGCCCGATCCGAATGCAGTGGATCTCGAGGCGCGCCTCCAAGACGAGCAGAGCCGTCACGTGATGCTGCGCACGCTGGATCAGCTTCCGGAGCAGGAGCGGCTGGTGGTGGCGCTCTACTACTACGAGCACATGACGCTCAAGGAAATCGGCCGCACGCTCGGGATCTCGGAGTCGCGGGTCTCTCAGGTCCACACCCGCGCGATGACGCGGCTGCGCCTGCGCCTCCACCGCGCGCTGCACGGCGAGGAGAAGGCCGCGTGATCGACCGCTCACCGCAGGAAGCTCCGCTTCCGCCCTCGCCGCACGAGTCGCTGCGGCGCCAGCTGCTGGCCGTGGCCGACGAGCTGCAGGCCGGGGGCGATCCGGCGCGCGCGCGCCAGCTTCAGATGCTGGTCGCGGCCTGGTGGGACGAGCTGGCGCGATGGGAGGCGCGGCTCGCGCAGGTGCTCGGCCTGCACCATGAGATCAACAACGCATTGGTGGGCGTGCGCGGAAACGCACAACTGCTGCTGATGGACCCCACCGTTCAGTCCCCGGTGGTGAGGGAGAAGCTCGACGTGCTGCTGCGTGAGTCCGGTCGCATCCGGGACGCGGCGGTGCGCCTGCGCGAACTCAAGGCGGCCATCCATGGACCGGGATCGTCTTCGCGCGCCGCGTGAGCGGCGAGGAGATTCGCCGCCCGCCCGCGTGTCCAACGGCGCCGCGGCGCGTGCACGCGCGGAATCGCTGCCGGTGCCGGCCACCATCGAGCGCCGGCGCGCTTCGCGCTCGCTGTGGCAGGCCTGCGAGGCGCTGCTTTCCGCCTCGAACGATCCCTCCGCGGTCCAGCGCGCCCTCGATCAGCTGCGCGAGGCCTTCGACTGTGACGGTGTCTCGCTCCACGCCATCGGCCCCTCGGGTTCGATCGATCCGTGGTGCGCGCGCGGCATGTGGCGCTCGGCGCCCGGCGATCTGCGCGACTGCATCAGCGTTCCCCTGCTCCGGGGATCGGAGCGGATTGGAACGCTGGATTTGCGCGCGCGCCAGGGGCATCGCTGGCGGCCGGAGCAGCTCAGCCTGGTGCGCACCGCCGCGGGCGCGCTCGGCGCGGCGCTCGGCGCGCGACTCGAGCTCCAGCGCCTGCGCCATCAGCCCGGGCGCGATGCGCTGACGGGGCTGCCGGACGCGCGCTCCTTCCATGTCCGCCTCGCCGAGGAGGCGACGCGCGCCCGGCGCCACGGCCTGCCGCTCTCGGTCGTCGAGGTGGATCTCGATCACTTTGCCGCGCTCAACCAGCGCTTCGGGCGTGAGATCGGCGACCTCACGCTCGGCGAGGTCGCGCTGGTGCTCAAGCTCGCGCTGCGCGAATCCGACATCCTCGCGCGCCTCGACGGCGACGGATTCGGCGTCGTGCTGCCCGAGACCGACGGCGCCGCGGCGTGGCGCTGCGCCGATCGCCTGGTGCGCGCGCTCGAAGAGCACGAGTTCCCACGTGTCGGCCGCCTCACCGCCTCGGCCGGACTGGCGGCCGCCCCGCGCGACGGGGTCGAGGCGCCGGAGCTGATGCAGGGCGCGGATCGCGCGCTCGAGGTGGCGAAGAAGGCCGGCCGCCGGCGCGTGGCCGCCGCGAACCAGCACCGGGCCCACTGATCGCGAGCCGCCCCATGGCCCTCACGCCCGACGCCACGTCCGGAACCGTTCCGCCGCCGCCCGCGCGCCTGCTGATCGTGGACGACGAGCCCGCCGTGCTCGAGGTGTTCCACGAGTACCTGGGACTGCAGGGCTATTCGGTGTCGACCGCTCCGAGCGGGGAGGAGGCGGTGCGCGTCATTCCGACCCTGCTGCCCGACATCATCCTCACCGACATCAACCTCCCCGGCCTCTCCGGGCTCGAGGTGATGCGCTTCGCGAAGACCGTCGATCCCGAGGTGGGCGTGATCGTCGTGACCGGTCACGCCTCGGCCTCGAACGCGATCGAGGCGTTGCGGCAGGGCGCGTTCAACTACATCACGAAGCCGTTCGATCTCGACGAGATCCACGAAGTGGTCGAGCGCGCCATCGCGAACCGGCGCCTCAAGGCCATCAATCGCGAGCTGGTCGAGGACCTGCGGCAGAAGAACGAGATCCTGCGCAATCACGAGCAGGCCCTGAGCCAGCGCGTGCGCGCCGCGACGCTCCAGATGACCACGCTCTACGACGTGGGCAAGGAGATCATGGTCGACCTCGAGCTGGTGCCGAGGCTGCGATTGATCGCGGCCAAGGCCGCCGAGCTCGCGGGCGCGACCGCCACCGTGATCTACCTCAAGGCCGAGGAGGACAGCGCGTTCCGGGCCTCGTGCGCCTTTGGCGTCGAGCTCGAGTTGCGCGAGGACGGCGGACCCACGCTCGTCGAGCAGGAGACCCCGCTGGTCCTGACCGCGTTCGAGCTCGAGGCGGTGCGCTATCCACGGCTCGCGGGTGATCCGCCGCTGACGCTGCCGGCGGTCAAGGGCCGCACGTTCGACTCGCTGCTGGCGGTCCCGATGGTGAGCGGCGGCGAGTGCGTCGGCGTGCTCGCAGTGCTCGACAAGCCAGGGGCCTTCAGCGAGGACGATCAGAGCTTCATGGCCCTGTTCGCGGCCCAGGCGGCGATCGCGGTGCGCAACTCGCAGCTCTACGAGCACACCAAGAGCCTCGATCGTTTGAAGTCGGAGTTCGTGGCAGTGGTCTCGCACGAAATCCGCACGCCGCTCACGTCGGTGAAGGGGGCCGTTGAGCTGCTGTCGGATGATCGCTTCTTCTCGAACACCGACCAGCAGGCCAAGCTGCTCACCATCGCACACGCCAACACCGAGCGGCTGCTGGTGCTGATCAACTCGATCCTCGACTTCTCCAAGCTCGAGGCCGCCGCGCTCGCGATGCACGTCGAGCGACATCGGCTGGAGCCGGTGGTTCAGCAGGCCGCCAGCAACTTGCGCACCCTGCTGGACGAGCGCCGCATCGATCTTTCGGTCGAGCTCTCGCCCGAGCTGCCGGACGTCATCCTCGATCCCAACCGCGTGACGCAGGTCGTGACGAACCTGCTCTCCAACGCGATCAAGTTCTCGCCCGAGGGCGGCCGCATCGAGGTCGCCGCCGAGCCGTGGGAGGGGCTGGTGCGCGTCGCGGTGCGCGACTATGGCGAGGGCATCGCGCCACGCGATCTGCCGAAGCTGTTCAAGAAGTTCTCGCAGATCGATTCCGGCCCGACCCGCAAGGTGGGCGGCACCGGGCTCGGGCTCGTGATCTGCAAGGGCATCGTCGAACAGCACGGCGGACGGATCTGGGTGGACAGCACGCCAGGCGAGGGCAGCACGTTCTACTTCACGCTGCCGATGGCGGAGCAATTCGTGCGCGGCGACCGCCCGTTGGTCTAAGCCGCGTCGC
>Ga0209698_10004373_pt1 | contig 15512 bp, 14 predicted proteins | sample LitLauG_LLR_2012_FD_187203 | JGI IMG/M metagenome (GOLD analysis project Ga0209698, IMG submission 187203) | Freshwater sediment microbial communities from Pennsylvania, USA - Little Laurel Run_MetaG_LLR_2012 (SPAdes) (version 2) | ecosystem: Environmental > Aquatic > Freshwater > Creek >...
AGTGTCCGTGTAATACCCCACGACGGTCCCGGAATCATTGATCGCGTTCGCCTCGGTTGAAACCGCCCCGGGGTAGCCGATGCTTTTAAAAATGGTGCCCTTCAGCACAAAGCTGTTGTTCGGGTTCTCAAATACGTCCGCTCCCCCGTACCCTCCCACAACCCAACCTTTGTTATTAATGCCAATCGCGGAACTGGCATTGGCACCCGGGAAATCAATCATCCCGAAGTTGCCAATAGACGCGTACGGGTTCTGTACAGCCGGAACGTCTCCGCCCCTCGCAGGCCGTTGCACGGCTGGCACGGAGCGGCCGCGCATGCCGAGGTTCGGAGCGGCCGCGTGCATAGGCTGCGCTCCAGCTGACGAACTCACAGAGATAGTCATGCTCGCTCCGACCACCGCAAGCAGCAAAAAAGAGAGCCTATTTTTCGTTGGCATATTTATTTCTCCTGTTTCTGTTGTCTTATTTGTTTTGGAACCAGACCGTTTTCACGGCCCTTGCCGGATTCGCCTTCCCTGCGCACCATCTCCAGCAACGATCTCAAGCAGACCTTCGCCTTCCCCTCGCCTGCTCGTAGATAGTGCAGTTCGCTGACGGCCACCGGCTCCCCGAGTCCCACCGCCATCGCGTCCGCCACCGTGCCCGCCGTCTCACAGGAAACAGCGTCGGTTTCACATCCACATCCCTGGCACCAGCCTCGTGTCGTTATCGAACCCTGAATCACGAGCCTCCGGTCCACTCGGATCGTGATTTCGACCTTCTTACTGGTCTTCAAGGTCCACCATTCCCTTTGCCCAAGACTCGTTCCCGTGCTAGATTGCTGTCCAAGTTGCTCGTGCCGTGTAACCACGCGGCGCATCTTCCTCGAAAATGGGCTGCAAAGTCTTTAGGACGCGCTCAAAACTGTCTCAGGAACTCTTTAGGGCTGTATGACCAACGAAACAAAGCTCTTTTACGAGTTCGGTCCCTACCGGATCGATCCCGAGGAACGCCTGCTGTTTCGCGACCGGCAGCCAGTGCCCCTGCCCCCAAAGGCCTTTGAGACCTTGCAGATCCTGGTAAACCGCAGCGAACGGGTCGTTTCCAAAGACGACCTGATGAAAAGCCTCTGGCCCAACACTTTTGTCGAAGAGGCCAACCTTTCGCAGAACATCTTTGTGTTAAGGAAGGCCCTCGGAGAGACTGCGCAAGACGCTCGCTACATCGTCACGGTCCCAGGCCGCGGCTATCGGTTCGCCCAGAAAGTTAGCCAGGTCGCCGAACATCCTCCGGTCGAAGAACTGGTGGTGGCCAGCCAGTCCCAGGTACAAATGACGGTCAAGACGACGACCGAGACTTCACTGGCTTTCCGCGCCATCTGGATTGGAGTTGCGATCGTGGTTCTGGTGGGCCTGGTCGGGGGGTACCGCGCGTGGCTGCAGCGCCACCGCCGTTTTACTTCAACGGCTATCTCGGCTTCTGTCCCGGCTCGCCGTTCGATTGCCGTGCTCGGCTTTCGCAACTCAACCGGCCGTTCTCAAGACGCTTGGCTTTCCACCGCGGTAGCAGAAATGCTGAACACTGAATTGGCTGCCGGAGAAAAGCTGCGGCTCGTCCCCGGAGAAGACGTAGCCCGCGCCAAACACGAACTGCCCCTCGCCGACGCGGACAGCCTTTCCCGGGACACGCTCTCCCGCCTGCGCCAAAACCTTGGCGCCGACGAAATCGTTCTCGGTTCGTACACAGTGCTTGGCGATTCCCCCAATCAGCGCATCCGTCTCGATCTTCGCCTGCAGGATGCTGGTGCCGGAGAAACCAAGGCCGAAGTCTCCGCAACTGGCGCGGAGGCCGATCTATTCGAACTCGTTTCCCAGGCCGGAGCCCGCCTCCGCGAAAAGCTTAGCCTCGATGCCGTCTCCCTCGCCGATGCCGTCAGCGTCCGCGCCTCCCTCCCCGACAATCCCGAAGCCGCACGCCGTTATGCCCAGGGTCTCGACCGCTTGCGCGTCTTTGATGCCCTCGCCGCTCGCGATCTTCTTCAGGCTGCTGTCGCGGCTGACCCAAAGTATCCTCTGTCGCACTCCGCCTTGGCCGAAGCCTGGTCTCGTCTGGGCTACGAAAAGAAGGCTCAGCAGGAAGCCCGGCAGGGATACGAACTCGCTGCCAGGCTTTCCCGCGAGGAGAAACTGCTGGTGGAAGGCCGCTATCGGCAAATTAGTCACGAAAACGACAAGGCCATCGAGGTGTATCGCAGCCTCTTCACCTTGTTTCCCGACAATCTCGACTACGGACTCAAACTGGCAGCCGCGCAGTGCCAGGGCAATAAGGGCCGCGATGCACTCGCCACCGTTGAGTCGCTTCGCAAACTTGCAGCCCCCGCCTCTGCCGATCCTCGCATTGACTTAGCGGAAAAATCAGCATGGCACCAACTCGGCGACTTCAAGCATCAGGAACAGCCTTTAGCCCAGGCCGTCGAGAAAGCAAAAGCGCAGGGTGCCCGGCTGGTTCTGGCTGAGGCACGGAGAGAACAATGTTGGCTGTACAGCTATTTTGGCCAACTGCAAACCGCCGTTGCTGATTGCCGAGAGGCGCGAGACATTCTCGCGGCCGCCGGAGACCGGGAGGGTGAAGCCGACACGCTGCGTACATGGGCGGATGCCATTGCTCAGTCCGATGCGCCAGAGGCCATTCGGCTCTATCAGCAGGCAGAAGCCATCTTCCGCAGTAATGGATCGGATAGTGGTGTGTCCGCCGTTCTGAACAACCTGGGCCTGATTTACCAAATTCAAGGGGACCCGGCCACGGCGGAGAAAATGCACCGCGAGGCATTAGCCATTTTCCGGCGCCTCGATGACAAGCAGCGTCAGGCGGCAGCCACCCTAAATCTGGCCAACGAAGTGAGCGACCTGGGTGACATTCCCGGTGCGATCAAGCTCTATGAGGAGTCCCTTCGGCTAGACCAGGAAACAGAGAACTCCTCGGATGTCGCCATCGCGGGTTATAACATCGCCAACATGCATGCATTGCAAGGGGATCTTGAAGGTGCAAAGCACGGATTCGAACAATCGCTTGCGACATGGCGGAAGAATGGCGACCAATATTCTTCAACCTATGCCACGTTTAGTTTGGGACTGTTACTGGTCCAGAAGGCTGACTTTGCCGGCGCCCGCAAAATGTACGAACAGACTCTTGCCAACCGGACGTCGGCAAGCGACAAGCTCGGCATCGCAGAAACTCAAATGAACCTCGCGGAGTTGGGGCTTGAAGAGGGTCGTTCTCCAAGCGAGCAGGAGGCAACCATACGGCAGACCGTCGAAGTCTTCCAGGAAGAGAAAGCGCGCGACGATGAGATTCAGCTTTGGTGCCTATTGAGCCGCGCTTTGCTGGCGGAAGGCAAAGGCGCGGAAGCCAAAAAGTCGGCGCAGCGTGCGCGGGGACTGGCGGCAAAGAGCCAGAATCCCTATATCCGCTGGATGGCCGCCATCGCTGCGGCACGGATTGAAGCCGCCGCAAAAGATTCCCACTCCACGACAGCAGCCGTTGCCCGCAAAGAGTTGAACCTTGTAATCACGCAGGCGCACAAACTGGGATACAAAGGGACCGAACTCGAAGCGCGTCTGACGCTGGGCGAACTCGAAATCAAGACCGGGCACGCCGAGGTTGGCCGTCAGCATCTTGCAGCGGTCGAGAAAGATGCCACAGCTGCGGGCTTTGCTCTAATCGCACACAAAGCTGAAGCCGGTGGGATCTCTGGCAGAGAGCGGTGACCGGTGCCGACCCTACGAATCTCCACCAGGGCACCGCGATGAGCGGAAATGTTGATGCATGCCTTACCATGGCTTTTCGGTTCATGACCGATTAAGCCATCTCGAGCCATGATTTACATAGACTAGAGCCGTTGGATGGGCGGCGCTTTGATCAGCGTCACCTTGCTGTAGGCAACGGTGAAACCCAGGCGCTCGGCGTTGCGCATGGAGGTGGTGCCGCCGAGGGTGACGATGACGGCGTATTCGCATCCCGACTGGGCGGCCAGCGCGAGCCTTCTTTGCAGGATCGCGGTTTGCAGGCCACGTCCCCGGTAAGGGTTGAGCGTGCCGGCCCCGAAGAGCGCGACAATCTTGTGGTCCGGGATGATGAGGCCCGCACCGGTCGCAACCAGTTTGCCATCGAAGTCTGCAACGAAAGTCAGGGCTCCGGGAAAGGCGAACATGGGAGCGAGCATTTCGTCGAAGCCAGCGGGTTCGCCGCCCTCGGGGAAGAAACTCTCGCGCACGATGGCGCTGAAGGCGAGAGCTTCTTCCGGCAGTCCGGGGCGAATCTGGAAGCCAGGGGGGCCAGGCGCGAATGTTTCGGCGGGATCGAGTTTGCGGGCCAGGACGTTATTGAGTTCAGCGACCTGGTATCCGCGCTTCTTAGCGATTTCGAGCAAGCTCATGTTGGTGAGCGGACAATAATCCACTTGCGACGGGGCTTGGCGCGAGTAGTAGAAGTTTTCCAGCTGATCGAAATCGGATTCGGTGACGGGAGCCGAAAAGCCCATCCCGACGGCGCGTCCGATGGGCGAGCCGAGGCCGGCGAAGGTCATGTGACCTCCGGCAATGGGCTCGACGGCGGCACCGAGGTCGGGCTGGAGTTTCTGGGCAGCATAGGCGTGGTGAACCTGCGGCATCTCTTCCGCCGATTCGAAGCGGCGGGCAAGGGCCCGGTCTACAAATTGCATGGTGGTAATCCTTTCGTCGTTGGGAGGGAGACGTGGCGCGCGCACACTTCGGGTGCGGAGTCGCCGGGAGAGCGGAAGGGCCGAATTAGCGGACGGCGGTCATAAGCAGGGGAATAGGATACGACATTGCGAGGAAAATCGGCACCGATTCGGGCGGGGAGTGGACGGGCGAGGCGCCCCGCCCCTCCACAAGCTCACTTCAGATAGGCTCGCACCAAACCAATCAGGTCTTCCGTCAGTTCTTCGGGCGATTCGGGGCCGCGATTGGGATGGGTGATGTGGAGGCGGATGTGATCCTCGAGGATCTCGGCCATCAGGCTGTTGACGCCGCCACGAATCGCAGCCAGCAGCATCAGGATGTCGGCGCATTCGTCGCCCTCGGTGACGGAGCGCTCGACGGCTTCAATTTGTCCTTCCATGCGCTTGATGCGGGAGAGCAATTTTTGCTTTTCCCGGGAGATTTCCGGAAGTTTGTCTTTCATGTTTGTTGCTTTCGCTGCATTTTTCTCTTGACATATACCCTAGGGGGGTATGATATAACATTCGCAGCGGGGAAGCCAACTGTCCCGCTAAACACCCGGAAAGGATATATGAAAACCAGTATTGGGTACGAGCCTCCGCGAACGCGCGGCGGCCTGCCAGTTTAGAAGAAACTGTTCGGTGTCCCGATAAGCCCACTGTATCTCGCCTATCGCCTCACCTCTGCTTCTTCGGCTCCAAAAAGACAAAAACTGAAGAACGCGAAGGGTCGAGGCGCCGCTCTCGAAAGAGCAGCCTCCATCACCTCCACGCTCCTTGATATTTTGGGAAATGCGAACGCGCCTGAACTCTCAGTGCTTGGCATATGCATGTACTGTTGGCTTCCTGCTTGGTCGAAGTTCGCAGATAGCGCCTTTACAGGCCGACGATCTACCAATACCGAATCAATACAGGCGGCAAGCGCCAGAAAGGAGGAAATGACAATGTGCTGCACAACTTTGTTCGTTCATCCCGCAACGATGGCGACGACGCAGCTCATGCAGGCGCTTTGCTTCGCCGTTTGCTGGCCGGGGCAGGACGAGAAGAACGCGGAACAGAAGCCTCTGCACATGAGCTGGGTCGCGGTCACCGATGAAGACGGCCATCGTCAACTCCGTACGTGCTGGAGAGCGGACCGGGAGAACTGAAGCCCGATCCGCGGGGAAATGGCCTCAATTGAGAGTGCCGAGGAGGGAAGGCTTTCTTCCCTTCTCAGCGTTCCCTGTACAGACGCAACCAGGGGAGCGCCACGCATTTTGCGTGGGCGCACTCACCACCTTGCTGAATGGCGGCACATATGTATTGGCTGATCCAAGCTGTCTGTGTTGGCCGTGGGAGCCAGCCTGGTTTTTGCCGCGGCAGTCTCTGTTCTGGTTCGCAATTGGGTGGACCGCAGGGATAACGCGAACCGCATCGGCTCGAGTGCATCACCGTTGAATGAGCGGAGAGTTGAATCCGGGATTCAGCGGCCAGGAACTGAATCATGAACGTCTTATCCAAGCTGTTTTACAAATACAAAAAGATCCTCAAGGTGGTGAAGCTGTACCTCTTGATCGCCGGGCCCGGCATCATCGTCATGGTGGCCGACAACGACGCCGGCGGAATCACAACGTACACGGCGACGGGTGCCCAGTATGGCTATCACCTGATCTGGTTCCTGATCCTGCTCGGCCCCGTCGCTTACTACGTGCAGGAGATGACGGTGCGGCTGGGAGCGGTAACCAAGCGTGGCCATGCCGAGGCAATCTTTCATTCTTTCGGAGCGTTTTGGGGGTGGTTTTCGCTACTGGATCTGGTGTTGGTCGACTGGCTGACCATGATCACCGAGTTCATCGGGATGACCGCGGCGCTGAGCATCTTCGGTGTTCCGCCGGTCGTGACCGTGATTGCGAGCTGCCTTCTCATGGGCACGATGGTGATCCAGGGCCGGTATTGGACCTGGGAAAAAGCTGCGCTGGTGTTCTGCGCGGTGAACCTGATTTATATCCCGGCGGCATTCATGATCCATCCGCCGATTGAGAAGGTGCTCCACGGCAGCCTGGTGCCACAGCTTCCGCCGGGCGGATTCACGAACGAATTGTTTTTCCTGCTGATGGCGAATATCGGAACGACGATCGCGCCGTGGATGGTGTTCTTCCAGCAGAGTGCGGTAGTCGACAAAAACATGCAGGAAAAAGACATGGTATGGGGCAAGTTCGATACCGGCGTGGGGGCACTACTGACGGTGGTGGTAGCAGCTGGTTGTGTGGTGCTGACGGGCACGTTGCTGCCGGGACAGAATATCAGCGACGCCGCCACTGCCGCGGCGCGCTTCATGGGAATCAACAAGTACGTCGGCACGTTTTTGGCGATCGGCCTTTTCGACGCGGGGTTCCTGGGGGCGATCTGCATCTCGCTCGCCAGTTCGTGGGCGTTCGGCGAGGTCTTTGGTTGGGCACACTCTCTGAACCATAAGGTCAAGGAGGCGCCCTGGTTTTATGCGTACTATTTCTTCGTCCTGGCGCTGGCGGGAACCGTGGTGTTGATTCCGCGCGCACCGCTGGTGCTGATCACGCTTTTTGTACAGGTGATTGCGGTGACTCTCCTGCCGGCAGCACTGGTCTTCCTCATCCTACTGCTGAATGACGAGGAGACGATGGGAGCGCACAAGAACACCTGGTTTCAGAATTTCGCGAACGTCAGCATCGTCGCGATGATCATTCTCGTTTCCACGCTGTACGGGATCAGCGCACTGTTCCCGAAAATTCTGGGCGGGTAGGACCATTCGGAGGCAACCATGTTTCTCAACTCTTTTCGCAGCGCGGCGGGGACCGTAAGGAAAATCAATAAGAAATATTCCACACCGCACATGAAGATGACGCCGGCGGTCAAGTTCTCGCTGGGATTGTTGCGCTTTTACTTGCTGTTTCTGGTGGGCATCCTGGTCTACAAATTCATTGTCACGCTGCATAAGTAAGGGGGCCTTATGAACGACGTAAGGACAGCCAAGAACGGAAAAGAAGAGGTCCTGTTTCTGACGGAACTCCTCGGGGCGCAAGCCTATCTGAACGGCAAAAAGGCCGGCAAACTCGAGGACCTGATCGCCGTGGACCGAGGCAAGCTGGCCGAGGTCACCCATTTCCAAATCGCGCGCCCGTTCGGCGACCCGCCTTTGCGCGTGCCCGTGCCCAAGGTCCTGCGGTTCGGCGCCCACGGCTTTATCTTGGATATTGCCGATGCGAAGAGCTGCGAGCGCGCCCTGCTGGCCGAGGAGGTGCTACTCAAGGATTACCTGCTCGACAAGAAGGTGCTGGATATGGAGGACCGGGAAGTGGAAGTTGTTTACGACATACGGCTGGTGCGGACTAATGGGAACCTCTACGTCAGCGATGTGGATATCAGCCGTTACGGCCTGCTGCGCCGGCTCGGATTCAAAGCTCTCGCAGATCACTTCTACAAACGCGCCGACGCGGCCAAGAAGAAACTGATTCCCTGGTCCTACGTTCAGGCTCTGCCCTCGCAACTAGGCTCGCTGGAGGGCAATGTCAAGCTGAACATTCCGAAAGAAGAACTGGCCGACATCCACCCAGCGGATCTGGCCGACATCGTGGAGGAGTTAGACAGCCCACAGCGAGTTGCAATTCTTGAGGGCCTCGATACCGGGCATGCTTCCGACACTCTGGAGGAAGTCGACCCCGCCGTCCAGCGCGACATTGTGTTCTCGCTCCGGAAGGACCGGGTGGCGCAACTCATCGGCGAAATGACCTCTGGACAAGCGGCCGACATCGTGTCGGTTCTTCCCGCTGATGAAAGAAAGGCCATCCTCGGGCTGCTGGAGCCGGCGAAGGTCGAAAAGATCGAAGAGATTCTTGAGAAGCACGAAACCAACATTTTGAACTTCACCACGGGCAAGTTCATCAAGTGCCGGCCTGACATGACCGTCAAGCAGGCGCGCAGGAAGTTTCGGGAGGCGGCAAGATCCATGGATGTAGTGATGTACTTCTACGTCGTGGACGAGAAAGACAAGCTTCTCGGAGTAATCGACATCAAGGAATTGTTCATGGCGGAGGATGAAGACCTGTTGAAGAACCTGATGGCCGAACATGTCATCAGCCTCAATCCGGAAAGCACCATGAAGCAGGCGTCGGATGCGTTCATTCGTTACGGATTCCGAGCGCTCCCCGTAAGGGACGAGAACGACATCATTCTGGGTGTCGTTCCCTACCGTGATGTCATGAACCTCAAGCATCGGATGCTGGGCTGAGTGGAGACTGTAACGTTCCTTTAACCCGCCTCGCATAGGATCGTGAACGCATTCGGGAAGCATGGTGTCGATGGTTAACTATAGTTAACCGCGGTTGATATACTTCGATTAAAGGTCCACGGGGTGCTATACAGAAAGATCCTTTGCGAGACTGCGAAAACAATTGAAACATGCCTAAGCAACACCAAGTCGCTGATCTGAGACTGCGCTGGCTGAGACTTCTGTTCTCGATCGCGACGGGCATGAGTCTCATCAGCCCGGGTTTCGCCCAGCAGCCCGACGCTATGCCCCCGGCCGCCGTCCAGGCGCAAAGCCCGGCCCAAGCATCGCCGGCTGGTGTTGATCCCACGGACCCGACCGATCCTCCTCCCGAAGACGCGGGTACGGAAGCAATGTTCCCGCACTTCAAGAACACGCGCTTCTGGCTTTCAGGACAGGCGAATTTTATCTTCCAAACTCATCCTGATTTTCACGCGGAATACAGTGGCCCACACAGCCTGAGTCCCCGCTACGAGAAAGGAACGTCGCGTGTGGTGACGCTCTACACGGGGGTGCGGCTGAATCACTCTACCGAACTGCTGGTTGACATCGAGGAAGCGGGTGGCAATGCGTTGACCCTCGGATTTGGACTGGCGGGCAATACGAATCTCGACATTGTGCGCAATCCATTGCTAAGCAAAGCTCCCTACCTCGGAAGAGGCATGATCCATCATGTTTTCGCGCTGAGCAAGGATAAGGTCGAGAACCAGCGCAGCGCCTTCTCCCTTTTCGAGGAACTGCCGCGCCGTCGACTGGAAGTCCGGTTTGGCAAGTTCAGCATGCCGGACTTCTTCGACGTCAATTCCGCCGGTTCCGATACCCATTTCCAATTCACGAACTGGACGATCGACAACAACGGCGCGTACGACTATGCCGCCGACACCCGCGGTTACACGGTCGGGCTGACGGCAGACTATGAGGACCGCAATTGGGGATTCCGCTTCTCCGAGGCGTTGATGCCGAAGGTGGCCAATGGCATTGATTTGGTATGGAAGCCTTGGCAGGTGCACGCGGAAAATTACGAATATGAATTGCGGCATGGACTGATTCCGAAAAAAGCCGGCATAGTTCGTCTTCTCGCTTACACCAACTACGCCGACATGGGCATTTACCGCGAGGCAGTGGCTCAGTTCCGTGCTGGTCTGGTCCCGGTGCCGGACATTACCAATCATCCCTGGCACATCACGCGCAAGTATGGATTTGGCGTGAACGTCGAGCAGGATATCGCGCCGAACCTCACCGCCTTCGCGCGCTTCGGATGGGACAACGGCAAGACTGAATCGTTCGCTTATACGGAGGTGGATCAGACTTTCCTCGTCGGGTTGGGAGCGCGCGGCGCGTGGTGGCATCGCGGCAATGACCGCGCCGGTTTGGCAGTCGTCACCAACGGAATATGCAAGGACCATCAAGAATATCTCCGACTCGGAGGCCTCGGCTTTTTGCTGGGTGATGGCAATTTGAAATATGGCCGGGAGACCATCGTCGAAACCTACTACACGGCGCACGTCTGGCGCGGAATCTACGTAGCGCCAGGAGTTCAGCACATCAACAACCCGGGTTACAATCGCGACCGCGGGCCGGTGCTGGTGCCGACCTTCAGGTTACATCTTGAATTTTAGAATAAGGATCATGATGATTCGCCACGAAACCGCGCCTGGTTTCCGCCGGACGCCCATTTTTCTCGCTGCTTTGATCTTTGCATTTGCGGTGGTCAATCCGACGCGCGCACAGAGCGCGGGGACCCTTGCCGAGGTCAGGAAAGTGTATGTGGATTCTCTGGGCGACGGCAAAGGTGCTGCTGCCATGCGCGCGCGAATTGCAGATCGGCTTCGTGCAAGCCGAAAGTTCCAGGTAGTGGCCGATGCGGGCGAGGCTGACGCAGTTGTTAAGGGCACTGGCCGCATCTGGGCGGCGGGCTACGTCTCGATTGGCGTCCATCCCTCACGCACCAACCGCCAGCCAGTCTTTGATGGTTTTCTATCGGCGGATCTTTCGGGAAAAGCTGGGGTCACGCTCTGGTCGTACTTGGTGACCCCAAGCAGATTTTCTGTGAAACGAATTGCTACCGACCTCGCCGACCAGCTTGTTCAGAGGTTACTGGAAGCTGTTGGGCAGGGAAATCCGGAGACGCAAGCTCCGGCCGTCAACGCGGGTGCCGCAGCGGTCTCGATGCACGGCGCAGGCGCCACATTTCCCTGGCCGATTTATCAGAAGTGGTTCGAATCCTTTCGGCAACGGCTTCCCAATGTTCATATAGCTTACGATCCAGTCGGTTCGGAATCCGGGATTCGCCTTCTTGCTGAAGGGAGTGTTGATTTCGCCGGCTCCGACATGCCCTTGTCTGACCAAGCAATGGCGCAGTCGAAAGTCGGATTCCTGCATTTCGCATCGCTCCTGGGAGCCGTTGTTCCCACCTACAACCTCAAGAACGTGGATCATTTCCTCAACTTCGCTCCGGCCGCGTTGGCGGGAATCTATCTGGGCACGATTAAGCGATGGAACGACCCGATCATTCAGGCGTCGAATCCGGGAGTCTCATTACCCGACAGTGAAATCGTTGTGATTCATCGGTCGGACGGAAGCGGCACTACGTTTGCGTGGACGGACTATCTGTCGAAGGTCAGTCCGGAATGGAAGGACCACGTGGGCCCGGCCGGGACGACGATTTCGTGGCCAGTGGGCCGAGGCGCCGAACGGAATGAAGGCGTGGCAGCGCTGGTACGCCAAACTCCCAACTCAATCGGATACGTGGAACTGATCTACGCAATCCAGAACGAGCTTCGTTTTGGGGCAGTTCGTAACGTGGCGGGGAATTTCGTCAGGGCCGATCTGGCGAGCGTGACCGCTGCCGCTGCGGGAGGGGTGCCAAACACGAACTTCGACTCTCGCGTCTCCATTACGAATGCGCCCGGGAAAAGTGCCTATCCTATCGCTACATTCTCGTGGTTGCTGGTGCCGGCGGAGAGCGATCAAAGTCCAAAAAGAAGGGCCGTGTTTGAGTTTCTTCGGTGGGCACTGACCTCAGGCCAAAAGCAGTGTTCCAGTCTTGGGTACGCGCCACTGCCCGCGGGCGTGGCAAGTCAGGAACTGCAGATTCTCAGCACGCTGAAATGAGAAATACCGGCTAGCTGGAACGCTGAATTCCCGCCTCCTGCTTCTGCGCGCTGCGGATGGCCCAGGCCATGCGCGGCGTGTTGTGCGCGATTCCGAAGCGACCTTGCGCATCGAGCAGAATCATTCCTCCGTGGCCATCGAGGCGCTGCTTCAGATAGTTCATCGCCTCCTGCGCTACCCAGTCGGGCAGGCTGCCGGAGGCCACGCGATCCGCTGCCCACTTCGCCAGCACCAGTTTCATGATGGGCTCGCCCCAGCCGGTGGTGGATGCAGCAGCGCTCGTGTTGTCGGCGTAGCAGCCGCAACCGATCAGGGACGAATCGCCGAGACGTCCGGGATCCTTGTTCAGCGTGCCGCCAGTGGAAGTAGAGGCCGCGATATTTCCGTCGCGATCAAGCGCAACCGCGCCCACCGTGTCATGTGAAATGGCGGGTGCGAACAGGTCGTTACCGTGTGTTGCGGCTTGCGCCTGATATTCGCGCAAGCGTTCCACTTCGCGAGGAATGATCAGGTCTTCATTGCGGCAAAGTTCAATGCCGTGCTCGGCGGCAAAACGCTCCGCGCCTTCCGCCACGAAATAAACATGCGTGCTGTCGCTCAGGATTTTGCGGGCGGCGCGCACCGGATTGCGCAGCCGCTCGACGCAGCCGACACCGCCTCCGCGGAGCGTGGCCCCGTCCATGATGAAGGCATCGAGCTGCACCTTGCCATCGCGGTTCAGGAAGCTGCCGCGTCCCGCATCGAAGGTTTCGTCGTCTTCCATCACAACGACCGCCGCTTCCACGGCGTCGAGCGCGGAACCGCCGCGCTCCAGAGCACGCCAGCCCGCGGCTGCAGCGTTGCGCACCCCATTCAGATGCGCCTCGACCATGTCGTCGGGAATGGCCCAGGCTCCGCCGTGAACGACCAGAATTGGATTAGCGGACAAACGATCTCCCCCAGAAATGCCGAATTAGTCTAGCACTGCTCTGCCGGACGAAGATGTCGACTGTCAGTGGTAGCGCTCCGGTTGCATATTTCCGTTATGCGAGAGTGCCACACGATGCGAGGGCGAGGTCGCCCTCGCGACGATCAGGCGGCGCGGCCGGCGACGGGGGCATCCAGTTCGCGCGTGCGCTGCCAGGTGTAGATAATGCGGTGGATAACCGTGATGGTCGAAAGTACAGCGATCACCCATAGGACCGGAGCCATTTCGTTGAACAACGCGCCGATGATCAGCAGCACCAGGCGTTCGGGCCGCTCCATGAAACCGACCCGGCAGGTGCCGATGAGGGACTCGGCGCGAGCGCGGGCATAGCTGACCATGATCGCGCTAATCATGGCCAATGCGGCCAGCACGACATAGAAGAACCGGTTGCCGCGGCCGTAAAAGACGAGCAATCCCAGGAACAGGGACGCGTCGCTGTAGCGGTCTACGATGGAATCGAAGAACCCACCGAAGCGGGTCACCTGGTTCGAGGCGCGCGCAACTCGTCCGTCCACCAGATCAAAAAAACCACTTCCGATGATGACCAGTCCGGCATAGAAGAACATGCGCCGTTGGTTATCGCCATTCGCATACCCAAACAAAAATGCGGCATAGGTGTTGACGACCAGTCCCATCAGGGTTAGGCCGTTGGGATTGATACGCGCCAGAGCGAGCAGGCGGACGATGGCGTCCAGCAAAACGCCGCAGGCTCGTCCGACTCCGCTTGTCCAACTCATTTCGATTCCGCTTCCGGGCCCAGTTCGGCTAAGTCGTGAATGGTCGACAGCTCAAGGATTTCCATTTCGCGGTTTCCGTTGGGGGTTACGACGGTGGCGGTGTCGCCAATTTTCTTGTTGAGCAAGGCCCGCCCGATAGGAGAGTTGGTCGAGATTTTCCCATTGGCTACGTCGGACTCTTCGGTGGTCACGATGTGGTATTGGACCTCTGACTCCTTCGCGCTGTCATAGACCTTGACGGTCGAACCAAGTCCCACCTTGTCGCGCGGGATGTTGTTCATATTGATCAGGGAGAGGTCGGAAAGACGCTGGCCGAGTTGACGAACGCGCGCCTTCAGGTACTCCTGGCGCTGCTTGGCCATGTGATACTCGGCGTTCTCGCTCAGGTCACCGAGGGCGGCGGCCTTTTTGAGTTCTCTGGGGATATCGTAGGCGAGCTCGCGTTCGAGCGTGTTCAACTCTTCCTGAAGCTTCTTCTTAATGTGTTCTGTCATGAAACTCGGATAGGCGCGTGGGCTATTATAACCTTTCGCGACGGGGCCGGGGCAGTTGGCAACTTGGACGGGCGGTTGACACCAGTGTTAGCAGAACCGGCTCTCGACTGAAATTGGCTCGTATTTGAAATACGAACTAAGGTGAGCAGATGCAACAACATCGCACTGATTTCTGGCCGACTTGTCTTGGCTACCCAACATAGGGCGACATGCACCGATGGATGCGTGAATCAGCCGATTCTCGATTGCCTTAGGGGCGCCGCTCGGCTAGACTGAACATGCTGGACCTTCGGGGTGGGGGCCCCTCCATGAATAACGACCACGTTTTCCACATCGGCGACAAGGTCGTTTACCCCAACCATGGTGTTGGGATCATCGAACAAATCAGCAGCCGGACCGTGGGCACGACCGTCGAGAAGTTCTACCTCCTGAAAATTGCCGCCAGCAGCCTGAAGGTAATGATTCCGTTTCACAACGTGGGCAGCGTGGGGATGCGCCCGGTCGTCCGAAATGGCGAAGTAGAGAAGATTGTCGACTACCTGTCGACCGGGGAATGCATCAACGCGGTCGATTGGAAAGACCGGTTCAAGGAAAATTCCGAACGCATGCGCACCGGGTCCCTTTCCGACGTGGCAGCAGTACTGAAAAGCCTGCTCATTCTCGGTCAGTCGAAGTCCCTTTCGTTCCGCGAAAAGAAGATGCTCGAGCGCGCTCGCTACCTGCTGGTCAGCGAGATCGCGATCTCCCGCAACTGCGAGGAGAGTCTGATCGAGCAAGCGCTCACCAAGGCCCTGACGAAGTGCAATCTGCGCTTCCCGGAAATTTCTGAACTGGCATCTTGAGCGCGGTTCGTTTTCCCTGATTTTTTTCCTGAAGTTCTTTTCTCCAGAAAATCCTTGTAGAGACGCGGCTTTGCCGCGTCTTTTGGCGGCCTGTGCGTTTTCTCCGTTTTCGTGCGTGCTTGCCTCTGTATAGAGAGACGGGGCAAGCCCCGTCTCTACACTAGACCCTGTTCGCTTCTGAAGGTGGGTGTTTGGAAGGTAGGCGGTTGTGCGGCTGCAGTGCCGAGGGCGAGGCGCCCTTTCGACGAGTTCAGCGCATGCCCTCGAGGCAGCCAGGAGTGTGCCAGCGCTGCAATCAGCCCTCGCGGGGCGGGGTTCCGCGGGCTACCAGCCAGGATTGAAGAATCAAGGTCGCGGC
>Ga0209698_10004374_pt1 | contig 15512 bp, 12 predicted proteins | sample LitLauG_LLR_2012_FD_187203 | JGI IMG/M metagenome (GOLD analysis project Ga0209698, IMG submission 187203) | Freshwater sediment microbial communities from Pennsylvania, USA - Little Laurel Run_MetaG_LLR_2012 (SPAdes) (version 2) | ecosystem: Environmental > Aquatic > Freshwater > Creek >...
AAGCGATAGCCGTCAACCACGACCCAGGCGGCATCGAGTCGGTGTGCTTCCGCAATCGTCTGTGATGCGTCGGGCATCGACCCGGGAGCGGACGGCATCCGGGTGCATGGGATGTCTTCACGCAGGAGACGTTCTTCGAGAGTGGGGATGCTCTCCGCCATGAGCCAGGAAACACGGCCGCCGGCATTTTGCCAAGCCTTGGCCAACGCCAGGCAACGCATCACATGGCCGCCGCCGATCGCAGGACTCGCATCGGCCCGAATCAGCATGACAGGAGGTTTCTTGCTCGACATTGGCCTATGGAACGCTAAAACCGCTATGGTACAACCCGCCAACTACACCACGGGCTTTTGGCGTACATCACGGTTGATTTCGAGCCAAGCTGGATTCTGCTCCAAGAGAGGCAAGACCTCGCTCCAGGAGAAGTGATCGTGAGCGAAACGTTGCAGAATCAGGCGCACCAGCTCCAGATCTTCCTTAGTGTCGACCGTCCATCGCAGATGAGATAGATCTCGTGAAAATCTTACGTGCTCCCATCGAAACAGGTTCGGTTGCACATAGGCTAGCGTCGTAACGTGCTCCCGAAGTTCCGCCGTATCCGACATTCGATGCATGCGCGCCAGTACATCCGCAGGCATCGCTTCTACAGCAAGCCCCAGCGGATAGCTAGGATGGCCCATATTGGAGACAAAATCTACGTGATTCCAGCGTTCCCGTAACCGTTGGATGTGCTCGTCAATTAATTCCGGATCGATCAGCGGGCAGTCTGACGTGATTCGCACAACTACATCCGCCGCGAATTGCTGGGCCGCCCGGTAGTAGCGATCGAGCACGTCAGCTTCATCGCCGCGGAAGAACGCCACCCCGAGTCGCTCGCATTCGCTTACGATCGCATCGTCAGCCGGCAGGACGGACGTGGCAACCACCACCTGGTGGAGTTCTCTCGCACGCTGAGTGCGGTTCACAACGCGAGCTAAAACCGTGTCTCCCGCAAGATCTTTCAAAACCTTGCCCGGAAGCCGTGTGCTGCCCATACGGGCCTGAATGATGGCGACGATCTTCACGTTTAATCTCTGCCCTCGATCGAGCCGGAGTTCGCCACCTGCAGTCAACTCTTGCGGCGAAGCAGGAAACCGGTATCCACATTCTCATTATCGAGATAGCGGCAACGTTCCTCACGCACCAACTCCAGATCCTCGAATTGCTGCAGGTAGGCACGCGCGAAATCGGTCTTCCAGAGCAGAGACTGATGGCCTCGGTAAACGATTTCAGTGGTCTCCGGTGAGTAGTATTCAAAGCCCCAGATCCAGGTTCGCGTGCACCGATGAATTTCTGCCAGCGCTTTCGGCAGGTCAGTCGGAGCGATGTGGATCAGCACTCCGGACGTGAAGACCAGATCGAAGAAACGATCCTCGGAAGGAATCGCGAAGGCAGAAGCTTGCGTCAGCGCGGCATGTGCCACCCTCTCCCTGGCTCGGTCAAGCGCATAACTCTGAATCTCAATGCCGTGAAGATTGTGAAAACCCATCTGCTGTAGAACAAGCAACTGCGTGCCCATGTTGCACCCGACTTCGAGAATACGGGCACTTCTTGGAATTTCACTGAGGAACCGCTCATTGATTGCAGTGCGCGTAACCCCGAAAGTCCGACGATAGAACTCGTCCAACTCCGCAGGGGTATAGGCATTCCGATCGGTGTACTCGCGTCCGAAGTCTCCCGTCCATGTTTTAATTTGTGCTGTCTGCGAGGGATTCAAACCGGTCTGCCTCCTCAGGATCACTGTTGACTGTAATGGTCCACTACTTTGGTGACGGCGGCAATCACGTCCTCCACATCCCGATCCGTCATGCCATGAAACATCGGCAGGCTGATCAGCCGCTCGTAAGCGTGCTCCGCCACGGGAAACTCGCCGCCCTTGTATCCAAAGCGGTCGCGATAGTACGGATGAAAATGCACCGGGATGTAATGAACATTGACGCCAATGTTCTCGGCCCGCAGAGCGCGAAAGAATTGCGATCGATCCGCGGACAGAGCTTCTAGCCTCAGGCGAATCGGATACAAGTGCCATGCGGACTCTGCCTCTGCCCGTTCTACCGGAGTTACGAGCGCGGGAACATCACGAAAGGCGGACGCGTACTTCGAAGCAATCTCCCTGCGCCGAACCAAATTCGAATCAAGCCGTTTCAGTTGCTGCGCGCCCAGCGCGCACAAGATGTCCGGGATTCGATAGTTGAATCCGAGAAGAACCATGTCGTAATGCCACTGCCCCTGGCTCTGGCGTTGACGCGCTTCGCTGGAGATGCCGTGATTGCGAAAGCGGCGCAGCGTTTCGGCGAAATGCAGATTGTCGGTTGCGACCATTCCGCCTTCCCCAGTCGTAATGTGCTTCACCGGATGAAAGCTAAACACCGTCATATCCGCCAGAACACCAACGGTCTTCCCCCTGTACTTGGCTCCAAGCGCATGACATGCGTCTTCGATCACCACCAATCCCCGGGCCACCGCAATCTCTCGGATCGCCTCCATGTCGGCAGTATGGCCTGCGTAATCCACTGGGAGCACCGCACGAGTGTTTGCGGTGATGCGCCGCTCGAACTGTTCAGGATCAAGATTCAGAGTGTCGGTGCTGACATCAGCAAACACCGGAGTCGCACCTTGATACAAAATACAGTTTGCCGTCGCCGCAAACGTCATGGGGCTCGTAATCGCCTCGTCTCCGGGTCTCAATCCGGCAGTGAACGCAGCCCCGTGCAGAGCGGCGGTCCCTGAAGTGAAACTCACCGCATGTTTTGCTCCCACGCGCGCTGCGAACATTTCCTCGAACTCGACGACCTTAGGACCGGTGGTGAGCCAATCGGAACGCAGAACGTCAACTACGGCCTGAATGTCCTCTTCTTCGACCGACTGCCTCCCATAGGGCAGCAAGGTGGCACGAACCGGAGTTCCCCCATGGATTGCAAGGGTCTGAGCTTTGACCGACGTGGCAGTCATACGGCGCCTATGCTGGCACCCGGGCGGGAACCGGCTGTTCCTCTGCCTCGCCGGGAGAGACGAGGTCCTGCAGTTCGCGATTCGCCAGCCAGCGTTCGTTCGTGTCGCTGGTGTAACGGAAACCTTCGGGAAGTGGCTTGCCGTTTTGCCAGTTCTCGGGTTGCCACCAGGGGTGGGAAGGCTGAATCACGTAGCGGTCTTCTACTTCGAGCGTATTGCGCGCCTCGTCCTCTGAGACCAGGCATTCGTGCAATTTTTCTCCGGGACGAATTCCAATCGTCTCAATCTCACACCCTGGGGCAATGGTTTCCGCCAAATCGACCAGGCGCATGCTCGGGATCTTGGGCACGAAAATCTCGCCACCATGCATTTGCTCGATGCTGCTGATGACAAAGCGCACGCCCTGCTCCAACGTCAGCCAGAATCGAGTCATCCGCGGGTCTGTGAGGGTGATGCGTCCTCGCCGCTTCTGTTCCTGGAACACTGGGATCACACTGCCGCGGCTCCCGACGACATTGCCGTAACGGGCGCAACTGAATCGCGACTCCTGGCCCCCCGCATAGGCATTGGCCTGCACGAACATTTTTTCGGCGCAAAGCTTCGTCGCGCCGTAAAGATTAATGGGATTCACAGCCTTGTCGGTGCTGAGCGCCAGGACTCGCCAGACTCTCTGATTGATCGCGGCGTCAATCACATTGCGGCCGCCAATGATGTTTGTCTGAATCGCCTCAAAAGGGTTGTACTCGCAGGCAGGAACCTGCTTGAGAGCGGCGGCGTGAACCACGATCGTCACACCGGCGAAGGCGCGCTCCAGGCGGGAAGCATCGCGGACATCGCCGATGAAATAGCGCAGGCTCGGATGGTCGTAACCAGCGGCTCGCATGTCATGCTGCTTCAATTCATCGCGGCTGAAGATCACCAGGCGTTTCGGCCGGTACTGCTTGAGCATGACTTCGACAAATTTTTTTCCGAAGGAACCCGTGCCTCCGGTCACCAGCACCGACTGTTCGGACCAATTCATCCCTTTAACCCTGATGCATAGAGCATCTCGCGAAAACTGTGAGGGGCGATTCCTCTGATTTCACGTTGCCCGCTAGTATAGCGGACTTCGGCGGGAATGCATCGGACCATCTCAGACGATTGCAGCTGGAAAAATCGTCGCGATTTTTCTCGCTTCGATGCTAAAATGACCAGCGAACTCCCAGTTCCTTTGTGCAAATAATTCCCTGCGCGACAGACCAGCCTCTTCGACCCGGGATTGAGTGTCCGTGTGCAGTCAGGGCCTTCCGAGGCCTTTGTAGCAATGTTAGAAACCGTCAGGAGCAGGCATGGATTTAGGGCCCTTGGCACCGTTCGGTAGCCCCAATGTTCGTGAAATACAACCTCAGAATCTGGATCTGGGAAGGACCGTGGACGCCCGTTTTTACCAGCAGCCTCCCGTCCATGATTCCGGCGTCGGCGAATATCTCCGCATCCTGGTAAAGCGGAAGTGGATTGTTATCTCGTGCCTGATCACGATTTTCTCCGTGGTAGCGGTCGCAAGCCTGAAAACGACGCGGGTCTATGATGCGAGCGGAACAATCGCAATCAATAAACCTGACACGTCGCTCAATTTCCAGAACTCAACCACCTTCAGCCTCGACTACTACGATCCGGCCGAACTCGACACCGAAGTCAAAATCCTGCAAAGCGATAAGCTTGCTCTACAAGTCATTCGCGAGCTGAACTTAGACCGCCGGCCCGAGATCGCCGGCCAAGCTCCGCTGCCTCCTTCTTCGTCTATGGATCTAGCTCCCGACCCATTGCAAAGCGACCCGGCCCGAGCTTCTTCCATGATTGGCGGTTTCAAATCGAACCTGAAGGTAACGCTCAGTCCGAATACGCGCATCATCGAAGTTCACTATCGGAGCCCCGATCCGCAAATGGCGGCGAACGTGGTGAACACGATGATGCAGACGTACGTCGAGAACAATTTCAAGGCACGTTTCGAATCCACCATGCAGGCTTCGGACTGGCTTTCCAAGCAACTCGTCGACCTGCAGATGAAAGTGGAAACTTCTCAGGAAAAGCTGGTGCGCTACCAGAAAGAACACGAGATCCTGGGCGCGGACGAGAAGCAGAACATCACGATGGAGAAGCTGGACGAACTGAACAAGGAACTCACCCAGGCCGAGAGCGAGCGCATGGACAAGGAGGCGCTCTACCGCCTGGTGGATTCCGGAGATCCCGATGCGATCGCGTCCAGCGCCAGCGCCATCGAGGACGCAGGAGCTGGGCCTCAATCGAGCACTGCTTTGCTCGGAACCCTGCGGGCCAAGGAAGCCGATCTTAAAATTCAGGCCGCCGAACTCGGTACCCAGTTTGGACCTGCGTACCCCAAACTGAGGGAGCTGAACAGTCAGTTGAAGGAAATTGATGCGCAGTTGCAGGCGGAAATGCGGAAGGTCGCTGCCAAAGTGAAAGGCCAGTACAGTGCCGCATTGCAACGCGAGAACATGCTCCACGAGGCGCTCGAAAGACAGAAGCAGGAAGCCAATAAGCTCAACGAAAGCGCAATTGAGTACACGTTGCTGAAGCGTGACGTTGACACCAACCGCCAGCTCTATGAAGGCCTGCTGCAGAAACTCAAGGAAGCGGGAGTGTCTGCGGGCCTGAAATCCAACAATTTTCAAATCATCGACAGCGCGCGACCACCTACTTATCCCATTGAACCCAACATCCCCAGGAACCTGCTTTTTGCAGTTGTATTGGGCTTGGCATCCGGCGTCGGACTGGCTTTCCTTATCGAGGGACTGGACAACACGGTACGCACGACCGAGCAGGCGCAACTGATCTCCGGCGTACCGTCCCTCGGCATGATTCCGCTTGGCTCCAAGTCTGCCCGGGAAGGGCCTAATCCCAAGCGCCTAGTGATCGCCGCTTCCAAAGAGGCCGTGGAACTGGTCACGCAGGTTAGGCCACAGTCGCAGATGGCCGAATCCTACCGGGCTTTGCGCACGTCACTACTGCTTTCACATCTCGGGGCGCCGCCGAAAGTCATCATGGTCACCAGCGCTTTGCCGCAGGAAGGCAAAACGACGACAAGCATTAACACAGCCGTCGTTCTGGCACAAAAAGGCGTCCGCGTACTGCTGATCGATGCCGATCTTCGCCGACCTAGCATTCATAAGACGCTGGGTATGGGACCGCACAGCGGATTGAGCAACGTCCTGACTGGCAGCAGGACGCTTGAGGATGCGATCACGCGCACCACGATTCTTCCGAACCTGTTCGTCTTGCCGGCCGGGACGCCACCGCCGAATCCGGCTGAGTTGCTGGCTTCCGCCAACATGCGTGACGTGCTCAATCAATTGCGCGAGCAGTACGATCACATCGTCATCGACACTCCACCTTCGCTCTCGGTCACGGATGCGGTTGTGCTCTCGCCGCGGGCCGATGCCGTGGTGCTGGTGATTCGGTCGGGGCAAACCACCAAACAGGCACTGCGCCGCTCGCGGGATACTCTGATGCAGGTCAATGCCAAGGTGGTAGGAGTCTTGCTGAACGCTGTCGATCTGACCTCGCCCGACTATTACTACTATTACGAATACCGCGGAAAATACGCCAGCTATTATCGCGACGAAGATGGGCCGGAAAATGAACACGAGGAAGAAGAAGTACTCGAGAAGCCGCCATCTTCAAGCAGCGCCTAACCCGGGGCTCCGGGCACACGATCATGAAGATTCCTTTCAATACTCCCGGTCGCAGAATAGCGACCGTTGCCTTTGGGGCGATCATCGCGACCGTCTACCTTGGCCTGGCTGGGAGTCGACTCGCCGCTTCCTTATTGGGAAGTCAGGCCGAGTTATCCAGTCTCCAGAAAGCAGCCTGGCTTGACCCGGGAGAAGGCGAATACCGAAATCATCTTGGCCGGTACTACGACTTAGTCGCGCGCGATCCCGCGTCAGCGGTAATCCACTACAAAGCCGCCGTTCAGGTTAACCCTCACTCGGCGCGTTACTGGTTCGACTTGGCTAGCGCTTATCAGGTGCTGGGAGACACGCCTCATCAGACCGAAGCGATGGAGCGTGCCATCCAGGCCGATGCCACCACACCCGACTTCGCATGGGAAGGTGCCAATTTCTATCTCGTCCAGGGAGAAATGGAAAAGGCCTTGCGCGAATTCCGGGTCGTGATCGCCAACGATCCTTCGCTTGCGGCTTCAGCCCTGCAATTCTGCTGGCGAATCCAGCCCGACGTTGGCGCACTCCTGCGTGATGTTGTGCCTGCTCGGGCCGATGCCTACACGAACTTCCTCACGCTGCTTGAGTCGAAACAGGACACAGCGGGAACCGAAAAAGTCTGGAACGCATTGATGCAAACTCACGAATCGTTCGAGACGCATCATGCCTACGACTACATCCGTTATCTCGTACTGCGCAAGGAAGTGGATGCAGCTGTAAGCGCCTGGCAGCAAACAGCAAGTCGCTTCGGATATTCTTCCTACCTTCCCTCTTCCGCGAACCTGGTAGTGAATGGCAACTTCAATTTACCTTTACTGAACGCCGGATTCGACTGGCAGTACCAGAAGCAATCAAGTGTTGGCCTCACGCTGGATCCGAGCGACTTTCACGCGGGCCGGCGTTCGCTTCAGATCTCATTCGACGGGCCTGGAATCGTGGATGCGGGCATTTACCAACTTGTCGCCGTGGAGCCGAACACGACCTATGATTTCACAGCCTATTACAAGAGCGGCGAAATTGAAGGTGCCGGGGGCCCTCACTTCACGGTTCAGGACATGTATAGCCAGGCCGTTTATTACGAAAGCGAAGAATTAAAAGAAGCGGCCTTCTGGAAATCGGTGAACGGAGAATTCACCACACCTCCCGATTGCAAGCTCATCGTGCTTCATATCCGGCGACTCCCGGCGGGCAGCCCGATACGCGGACGACTCTCGGTCGATGACTTTCATATCACAAGGAAACCTTCGTAGAACGCCTTCAACCTCATGAGCCATTATCACAAACGGAAAGAAAACTCCGAAGGAAATCGCGAATTGTTAATAGCGCGAATCGACGCGCTGCTGCTTTATGGCACCTTCGGACTGCTCATGTTTGGCCCCATTGCCTTTGGTGCGGTAGAGCCTTGGTCGATGTTTATTCTGGAGGCGGGGGCTTTGTTCCTCACACTGGTTTGGCTGAGTAAACAATGGCTGAACGCTGAGATTGTCCTCGTTTGGAATCCCCTGTTTCTTCCGATGGCCTTCTTTGCGGGGCTGATTCTGGTTCAAATCGTGTTCCGCTTGAGCGCCTATCGGCATGACACGATCGCAGAAGCAATGTTGTATTGCGCCTACGCCATGCTCTGCTTTCTGGCAACGCAGGTGCTGCGGCGCAGTGCACAAGCGAGAAAGATCGGCCTGATCCTGGCAGTCTTCGGCTTCGCAGTCGCGGCCTTTGCTCTGGTACAAGGCGTCGCTCCGAACGGCAAGCTGTACTGGCTGCGAGTCCCCCGGATGGGCGGCTGGATCTATGGACCCTATGTCAATCACAACCATTACGCCGGGCTGATGGAATTACTCGTGCCGATTCCCGTGATCATCTCCCTTTCGCACCTGGCGCACGAAAAGGCGCGCATTGCGGCCGGGGTAGGGGCAGCGATCATGGTTGGCACGGTCTTTCTCTCAGGCTCTCGTGGAGGCATGCTGGCGGTTCTAGTGGAATTGGGGATTTTTGCTGCCGTTCTCTTTCGCGAAAAGAGGAGTCTTCGTATTGCGATCGGCGTTGGGGCTTTTGCCATCGTGCTGGTTGGTCTCCTGGTTTGGTTAGGCGGAAAGGAGCTCACCACGCGGGTCGGGAGCATTTCGACGGAAGCTCGTGGCGAGATCTCGGGCGGCATGCGCCTGTCCATCGATCGGGACGCGATCCGGATGTTCCGCTCGAGACCCCTTCTCGGCTGGGGACTAGGAACGTTTCCGGTCGTCTATCCTCAGTTTCGGAGCTTCTACACGAATTTCTTTGTGAATGAAGCCCACGATGACTACGCTCAATTGCTGGTGGAGATGGGCCTGCTAGGGTTCGGTGCACTTATCTGGTACGTCATAGTGCTGGCGCAACAAATCCGGCGAAAGCTGGGAAAGTGGTCCACCGAAGTGAGCAGTGCGGTGACTCTGGCCTGCTCGCTGGGCGTGGCTGGCATTCTCGTCCACAGCCTGGTTGACTTCAATCTCCAGATTCCCGCGAATGCGGCTTTGTTTTACGTGTTCACCGCGATCGCGGCCGCGCCTCCCCTGCTACAACGCTCTCGAAAGGCGCGGCCCCCGGTTAGCGCCGAAGAGCAGGAGTTCATGCCCGCTTCCGAGGTCGTTTAACCCCAAAATCAGCCCGGTTGTACGTTGCAGTGGAGCAAAAAGGACTCCGGTTTATCTCGGAGTCCAGTGAGAATTCTGAAGCTGATTAATTGGGTTTGGATGGACTTGCAGGATTGTCGTTATTAAGCAGCAGAACCCAGGTCGTCACACCAATCACCGCTCCTCCGGCTATGCCGACGGCAAGGGGTGAATTGAGAATGCCGCCATGTGCGCCTGGAGTCGCTCCTGCTGCTTGCTTCCGATTCTTCTTGCTGCCCTTGTTTGAAGGGTTATCTGAAGTCTCGTCGCGAGTGGTCTCCTGACCTTGCGCCAGAGTCACCGTTTTGGTCCCATCGTCAATGGTTACGTCTCCCTTGCGGGCCGCGATCCTGACCGTACCGTCGACATCAACGACATTGAATTCGGTCCACGCATTGGACGACGGCGTGATCTTTACATCTCCCGCCATGGTCGTCATGGCTTTCGAAGTGGCAACGGTCACGCCCCCGTGATCGATGCGGACGGAACTCCCTTCGAACTGAACCAGGGAGTCGGATTGCACTCTCACTGTCGAGCCGGGCTGATTGATGTTGGCGACGGAATCGGAACGAGTCTGCAGAAGATCACCGGAAAAAATGGCGGAAGAAGGTCGGGGAACGTGCGCTCCGTTCACCCAAGCCGGACCATTCACGTATAACATTGCCGCATTCGCATCGGCCGCAAACGACGAAAAGGGGAACAGAACCGTCAGCACACAACACACCAAACCGCGTAACGCGGACTTGCCCATTCCCACACTCCGTTAATAACTATGTTGATGACCTTTTCCGGAATCGTACCCTCCTAAGCAGTTGTCCGTCAATGGATTTTGTGGTAGTCGCAGCGGTTTTCGGTGGAAAACTTATCTTCGCGGCGCCTCCAAACTCCGCTCTACACAAGCACTTCTGATTCACCGCCAGCGTTCGATCCCGTCCCACCAGAGAGTACGGAGCCACTCATCGGCGCAGGTCTTGGCCCATTGCCGATGGGTCCACCAGTGCTCGCCGAATTGCGTGTCATCGTGCGAAGCGGCAACGGAAAAGGACTTTCCGTGAATCTCGCGGCGGTAGATACTCAGGGCCCGGCGCGTGTGGAAGTCGGACGTGACGATAAGGACTTCCTTGACATCCAGGGGAGCGAGGCATTTTTCAACATCGTGAGATTCCTCGCGGGTCGACAACCCGTGGATCGGACAGATGCCAACCGAGGACGCGTCCGGTAAATGGCCCACATACTTCCGCGCCAATTCCAACTGAGAGAATTCGTAGATTCGTGCATCCGCCGGAACATCAATCAGGACTCGGGGCGCCAAACCTTGGTGCAGCAAGTCCAGGGCACGTGCGGGACGGCGATCGGTTTCTCCGGCCAGAACCAGAATCAGGTCGGATGGCTGTGGTGAATCCACGACCAGGAACCGGCCAGCTTCAGCCGCGAAAATAACAAGAAGCGAAACGACAATCGTCGCAACGAAAAGCTTCGTCCTATACCTGGCTTGTAATTCCTTCATGAATGATTTCGCTTCTTGAAAATGCGAGTTCAACGATTCGCCTCCGGACTACCCCTACCATCGGCCCATCTCGCGGGCAGACCTGCAGCGAAATGTTAAGATTGAGTGTTTATACCCTTCATGCTGTCGTCGTTCCGGAGGCTTCATGACAACCTACTCTCCAGCAGATGATTCAGTTGAGCAAATCAAGAATAAGATTCAGCAACAACAGGCTCGCGTCGGGATCATCGGGCTTGGTTATGTCGGACTGCCTCTAGCTCTGCTCTACAGTGAACAGAAATTCAAGGTAACAGGTTTTGACATCGACAGCCGCAAGGTCGAGACTTTGGCCAAGGGCGGCTCCTACATCTACCGCATCGCTCCCGAGGAGATCCAGGCTGCGCAAAAGAGTGGCTTTACGGCCACCTCCGATTACTCTCAGCTGACCGCGATGGACGCCATCATCATCTGCGTTCCTACACCCCTAAACGAGTATCACGAGCCGGATCTCAGTTTCATCACGGATACAACTCATTCCATCGCTCCGCATCTGCGTGCCGGACAACTGGTTATCCTCGAGAGCACGACCTATCCCGGGACAACGGAAGAAGTCATGATCCCGATCCTCGAAAAAGAAAACAAGGAAGGGCTGAAAGCGGCACGGAATCATGAATTCACCGGAAAGGAATTCTTCGTCGCTTTCTCTCCCGAGCGGGAGGATCCAGGCAATACGACCGTCGCACGATCCGATATTCCGAAAGTGGTCGGCGGACTGAATTCCCAGGCTTCTGAACTCGCTTGCACTCTTTATGGAGCGATCTTCAACCGCACGGTTCCAGTTTCTTCTCCCGCCGCAGCGGAAATGACCAAGCTGCTGGAGAATATCTACCGCTGCGTCAACATCGCACTCGTCAACGAGCTAAAGCTTCTATGCCTGCGGATGGGAATCGACATCTGGGAAGTCATCGAGGCGGCGTCGACCAAACCCTTCGGATTTCACCCTTTCTACCCGGGTCCGGGACTCGGAGGGCACTGCATACCGGTCGACCCGTTCTATCTTTCGTGGAAAGCGAAGGAGTGGGACTTCCGCACGCGCTTCATCGAACTGGCTGGAGAGATCAACACGAACATGCCTTATCACGTGCTAGCCTCAGTCGGTAGCGCCCTCAACACACGTAAGAAGTCGGTGAACGGCTCCCGTGTGCTTGTGCTGGGCGTAGCGTACAAGAAGGACATCGATGATCTGCGCGAATCGCCCGCGCTCACCATCATCGAACTTCTGCAGAGAGACGGCGCGCAGGTAAGCTATCACGATCCTTATTTCCCACTCATCGGCAGAGGCAGAAAGTACAACCTGCAGATGAAGTGCGCGGAATTAAGAGATCTCGGACAATACGATTGCGTCCTGATCGTGACCGATCACTCGGACTACGACTACAAGCGCATCGTGCAAGAGGCACAGCTTGTGGTAGATACCCGCAACGCCACCCGCGGGATTCACAGTCCGAACGTAGTTCGCTGCTGAAAATATCGCCGCGTCAATCGGGTACAGACGGGAAATCTGTCCCCTTGAGAGTGTAGTTTTTTGCATGGACTGACGAGTGCCCGTTTGGTCCTGCCATGACCTTCCCGCAAGCACTTGAAAAATAAAATACTTACCGAACAAGAGGCCGGTTCGAGAGTGGCCTCTGCCGTGCATATCCTAGACTGGAAGAGTACACTTTCATGTTCCTGCCCTCCCAGGTCTTCCATAGGCAGGGACAGCGGATTTTAAGGGTTTCGGCAGCAAGCGGAGTAGAACCTAGTCAGCAGAATTATGATTCCTGCATCGTCAGAAGGATCAAACCTGTTTTCCTCTCTCCCCAAGTGGAAAGCCCCGTGGTATGAGTTCGTGCTCAGCTACGGGACACAGGCCGCCATCATCGCGGTCCTCGTGTGGATTCCTGTGCTGCATCCGGAGATTCTAGAAACACCGAAGAGGCAGAACGCCATCGAATTAGTCCCAACGCCGGTTCCTGTGAATCACACGCCGCAACGGCAGCTTCCCGCCAGAGTGCTGCAGGCCAAGCTTGATCCGATTGATCCTCCGCCGTCGGCACTGCGTTTGCCCGCGCCTCAGCCGCATCCGAAACCAAGAGTGGAAGAAGCTCCGGCGCCGGAAGTTAGGATTACGGCCAAGAGGCCCGACGTTGTGCCGAACACCAACGCTCCGATTATGCCGAAGCAGGGCGTGAAGACGAATGTCTTCTCCACCGGCAGCTCCGCCCCGCAAACCATTGAGCGCGCTCCGGAGCAGGTACAGACCGGCGGATTTGGCGATCCCCACGGCGTACCCGCGAGAACCAGCCAAACCCAAGCCGTCAACATCGCGCCGGCCGGTGGTTTCGACATGCCGACTGGACCCGGCTACGGCAACGGAACGGGCGGTGCGAACGGCGCGCGTGGTGTGATCGCGAGCACTGGATTCGGCAACGGCGTCGCTACGGGCCCAGCGCACCCGTCGAACGCCGGCGTAGTCCGCCAGGCAGGTTTTGGCAGCGCAGATGTGCCCGCTCCACCCACCGTCCAGTCCCGCCCCGCAGAGCCAGCAGCCGCGAAAATGGTGCCGGCGGAAATCCTTTCCAAGCCCACGCCCATCTACACGGAAGAAGCTCGGACCAAGCGGGTCGAAGGGGAAGTCCTTCTCGAGGTTGTTTTTGAAGCTTCCGGCAGGCTCCGCGTGGTTAGAATCGTTCGAGGACTTGGACACGGTCTGGATGACGCAGCGGTACACGCTGCCGAGCAGATCCGGTTCAAGCCCGCACTGAAGGACGGCCAGCCCTCTGACTCGACTGCGGTCGTCCACATCATTTTCCAGTTAGCGTGATCGACTCCCAGAAGGTTCCTATGCGCAAGGTTGGTTCGGGTTTGGTATTGGCGGCATTGCTTTTCGCTTCGCTGTTCGCGATCTCTCAGGATTCTGCTCCTGCTCCAGCAGAGTCGGGGTTGGGCTCGAAATCGGCACAACCGGGGACGGCGTCCGCGGCCCCAGTTCAGGGTGCGGAACAAATGCCCGCGGCGGCTTTGACCCTGAACGACGTTCTCGATCGGGTCGTGCAGCGCGAGCACTACTTCATGGCGCAGATCCGCCATATGCATCCGATGGTGGAGACTTACCTTCAGGACTTGAAGAACGACAGCAACGGAATTGCCTTGCCTGTGAAGGACGAATACTTCCTCGGCCGTCTCGACATGTCCGACGGACCCGATGACATTTCCTTCGTTGGCCAGCCTGGATTCGGTCATCGCATGTTCGCCAAACTCACGGGCGTGTATTCCTTGCACTTTCTGCCCATGGGATTTGCGCAGATGGTGTTGCTGGACAACGACTTTCAAAAGAAGTACTACAAGTTCAATTTCGTTCGACGCGAGTTTCTGGGCGAAATCCGTTGCCTCGTCATCGATGTGCAGCCGCGTGAGGGCGAAAAGACTGCACGATTTCTCGGTCGAATCTGGGTTGAAGATCAGGATTACAACATCGTTCGATTCAACGGAACTTACTATCCCCAGCCCAAAATCAACTTCTTCTTCCATTTCGACAGCTGGCGCCTGAATATGCGGCCCGGCATTTGGCTGCCGGCCTACGTCTACACGGAGGAATCGAACCTCAAAACCGGTCTGACCAAAACACTCCACTTCAAGGCACAGACCCGCCTGTGGGGCTATGACTTAAAGGGGCTGGGTAAGAACGAAGAGTTCACTCAAATACTCGTCGACTCGCCGCAATCGGTGAAGGATCAAAGCGATGCGGCTGCAGACGCAAGTCCGGTGATGGCAGAGCGTATGTGGGAAAGACAAGCGGAGGAAAACGCCGTAGATCGCTTGCAGAAGATCGGCCTGCTTGCGCCTCCGGGCGAGTTAGACAAAATCCTCGCGACGGTCGTCAACAACCTTCTGGTCACGAACAATATCGACCTGCAGAGTGACTACCACTGCCGGGTTCTTCTGACCTCGCCGCTGGAGTCCTTCACCATCGGTCACACGATCGTGATCAGCCGCGGTCTGCTCGACGTGCTTCCCGACGAGGCATCATTGGCCATGGTAATGGCCCATGAGGTAAGCCACATCGTGCTGGGGCACCGTTTCGACACCAAATTGGCCTTCAACGACAAGCTCTTCTTCCCTGACGAAGAGACTTTTCAACGGATCGACTTCCACCGCACTGCGGCTGACGAAGAAGCCGCGGATGCGAAGGCTTTGGAGTTGCTGAAGAACTCCCCGTACAAAGATAAGCTGGGGAATGCGGGATTGTTTCTCAAAGCGTTGCAGCAGCACTCGCCGGAACTGCCAAAGCTGATCCGGCCTCACCTGGGTAACAGTCTTGCGGGTGGGAAGAGCCTGCGGATGTCCACGCTGCTGTCTTCCGCGCCGGCCCTCGACGAGAAGAAGCTTGACCAGATCGCGGCGCTCCCTCTGGGCGGCCGCATCAAAGTTGACCCCTGGAGCGATCAGGTCGAACTCTCCAAGGCAAAGCCGGTCGCGCTGACCTCCGCACGCGAGAAAATGGAGTTTGAGATAACTCCGTTTTTCCCGTACCTCACGCGCCTATCGACGGGAGGCGCCGAGAAGATGGCTACAACCGCAACCCCTCAATCGAACAACACGCCGAAATAAAATCCCGAGTGAGAA
>Ga0209698_10004376_pt1 | contig 15505 bp, 6 predicted proteins | sample LitLauG_LLR_2012_FD_187203 | JGI IMG/M metagenome (GOLD analysis project Ga0209698, IMG submission 187203) | Freshwater sediment microbial communities from Pennsylvania, USA - Little Laurel Run_MetaG_LLR_2012 (SPAdes) (version 2) | ecosystem: Environmental > Aquatic > Freshwater > Creek >...
CATTAGCGCCTGACAGCACGACGCTGGATATAGTAAGTGGGCCACTCCCGTTGTTGGTCAGCGTGGTCGCAGATTGCGGGCTGGTCGTGCCTTGCCGCTGATTACCAAAGGAGATGCTAGTTGGGTTGAGATTCACGCTGGGCTGAGTGCCTGTCCCGGTAAGGTTTATTACCTGCGTCGGCGGAGTGGCATTGTCCATCAGCGTGATGGTCGCGGTTCTGCTTCCAACCGCGATCGGCGTAAATGTTGCCGCAACATTGCAGCTTAAGGTCGCCGCCAGTGAACCTACCGTCTGGCAGTCGGTCCCACTTGCTGGAGTCACCAGAGCATAGTCGCCGGGATTCGTGCCGCCCAAAATAACGCTCGAAATAGTCAAAGGCGCATTACCGTTATTTGTGAGCGTCACCAACAGCTGCGCACTCGTTACGCTCGTATTCTCATTCGGGAAATTCATCGAAGTCGAACTAAAACCTGTGAGTGGTTGGGCGGCGATACCGGTCAGGGCAACGACATGAGGGCTATTCGGGTCTGAGGCGGTGAAAGTGAGGCTGGCAGTCCGGTTTACATTACCACCGGTGACCGCTGCAGGCTGGAAGATCACATTGATGGTGCAGGAGCCGGTGGACGCGGGCAAGTTTGCCCCAGTACAAGTGTTCACTCCGATAGAGAAGTCGCTCGCGTTGGCGCCTGTAATCGTTGGCGCGGTGCCTGAAATTGTGACAGCGGACGGACTGAAGTTATTGACGGTGATCGGCGAGGGTCCGCTTGGAGTTCCAACATTTTGGCTTGGGAAATTCAAAGGGTTGGGGCTAGGGAAGACAACGAGATTTACGGCCGTGCCGGTCAAATTGACCATATGTGCGCCAAACACATTGTCAGTAACCGTGAGAACAGCTACGCGCGGATTGCTGGTGGCAGTCGGGGAAAACGTGATGTTCACAATGCAGCTTCCGGTCAGAGCCTGAATCGCTGCGCCAACCGTGCAGGTTGTCCCAGCGGAAATTGCATATTCCGCGGAATTGGCGCCGCTGAGACCGACCCCAGTCAGCATGACAGGACCATTCGAGGTGTTTTTCAGAAGGACCGCCTGAGATCCGCTAGTTGTTCCGATTTGTTGTGATGAGTAAGTGAGCGTCGTGGGAGTAACCGAAACCGTGCCGGCGACTCCCGTACCATTCAGAACGACCGATTGTGGCGCAATAGGCGGAGTCGGGGTAACCGTCAGCAACCCGGTTCGTGCACCGGTCCCAGAGGGCGTGAACGCGACCGCGATAGTGCAACTCGAACCTGGTGCGACCGAGAAACAAGAAATAAACGACGGGAACGAGAAGTCATCCCCATTTGCGCCCGTTAAAGTTTCGTTCGGGATGGTGAGGACGTTGTCACCAGTATTGGAAACCGTGACAAACATTGATGCGCTCTGCGTATTTACAATCTGCGACGGAAAGGTCACGGGTGAAGGCGCGAGACCCATGACGGGTCCGGTCGCCGTTCCATTCAGATTCAACGTGATCGGGCCACCGGCGGATAGCGTATACACCAACTGAGCAGTGCGGCTTCCGCGAGCCGTGGGATTGAAGTTGATGCTCACCTCGCATGAGGATGAGCCGCTCGAGATCAATGTCCCAGTTATGCACGAAGTAAAAGCGATGCTGAAGTCAGAGGGGTTGGTTCCAGTGATCGCGGGCGTATTCGTAATTGTCACCGAGCTTCCGGTCCCGTTAGTCAGAAACGAATTGATGGCTGATGTAAAGCCGCCCAGGGCAGTGGATGGAAATGTGATGGGGTTGGGAGAAAACGCCACGGTGGTGCTCCCATTACCGGTGAGACTTATGGTGATTGGGCTGCCCGTTGGGCCTGTGAACGGCATTTGAATTTGTCCCGACCGTGCGCCAACGGCTCCCGGACTAAACTCCGCAAACGAAATGGTGCAAGTACCCCCGAAGGCAGCAATCGTCCCGCAACTCTGCGGAAATGAAAAACTGAAATCGCCGGCGTTAGTGCCCACGAAAGTGATTGCGCCGGTGACCATAGGCGTGGTGGTGTTGTTCGTAATCGTAAAATTCGGAGCAGTGCTTGAGGCGCCCACTGCCACTGAGCCATAGTTGAAGCTGGCGGGAACAACAGTTATTCCGCTGGTGATTGCTTGGCCGCTTAAGCTGACGGTGCTTAAGGTGTTGGGGTTATTCAAACTGTTGCTAGTGATATTCAACGAGGCAGACAGGAAGCCCGTTTCTACAGGAGCGAATGCGATACTGAATGTGCACGTATTGCCAGAGGTGGGTGGGATCACGCCTACGGCGCAAGTTGATCCAGAAATTGTAAAATCTCCGGGATTTGTGCCGACGAGGGAAATATTCGAAATTGTCAACGGCCCGTTCCCAGTATTGGTGAGTGTGACAGTTTGCGTAGCGCTTGTCGTTCCCACCGGTTGCGGATTGGAAAACGATACAAACGATGCGGACAGTGAAATCTTTGGAGTTAGAACACCATTTCCAATCAAGTTTATATTCTGAGTCCCACCAGAACTGGGCGTGAATGACAAGGTGGCAGATTTCGGTCCTACGGAGTTGGGCGTCAAGGTAATAGCAAATGCGCACGTCCCGCCGGATCCGAGAATCTTTGCGTTGGTAATGCATGTGGTTGCGGAGGTGTTGGAAATCACAAACTCGCTGGTGTTTGTTCCGGTCAGATTTCCGCCGCTCGTAATCGTAATTTGGCTGGCCCCTCCATTGATCAGGAATACAGAGAGCCGGGGGCTTGTTTGCCCGACGGTTTGGTTTCCAAAATCGAGCGTGGTCGTCGAAACGGTAATACTCGGGGGTTCGCCCACACCGCTGAGCGTGACGTTGCGTGGACTGCCGGGGCCGTCGTCAGTGAAAACCAGCGTAGCCGCTGCCGCACCAGTTGCCGTCGGAGCGAATACGACATCAACGACGCATGACGTTCCAGCTTTGACGGTGCCTCCGTTCACGCACGTTGAACTCGAGGCCAGAGTGAAGACCGCGCTGCCAGTCGATACGGTTGTGGTATGTACATCGAAAGCCGAAAGGTTCGACAGGATCACCCTTTGAGGCGGGCTCATTGTTCCCGTGATCTGCCCACCGAAGACAAGGGAAGATTTCGAGAGTGTTACCGGTCCTGGGACACCCGTCCCGGTCAGAGTGGCCACAAGCGGGCTGCCGGGGGCGCCTGTATAACTGACTGTAGCCGTGGCGGAACGCGCTCCAAGAGCCGATGGCGTAAACGTCCCGTCTATCGGACAACTTGAGTTCGCAGGAACCACACCCCCAGGCGCGCAACTTGCATTCAGAGTAGCTGTAAAATCCGTCGGATTTGTCCCGCTAATCACGATACTCGAAACAGTGATGGAGCCGCTGGTAGCGTTGATGAGCGTGTCGTTGCCTTGCGTGGTGAATCCAACGAACTGATTTCCGAAATTAGGATTCGTGTTCGAAAGACTGACCCCGACAAGGCCATTCCCCGTCAGGTTTACTACGATCGGATTACCTGCTGGATTGCCCGCAAATCCGCTGAACGCGAATGAAATAGTAGCCGAACGAGCGCCCGCCGCGGTGGGCAGGAATTTAGCCTCCACGATACAAGTACCACCGGGTTGCAAAACAATACCGTTCTGGCAGGTGGTGTTTGCAGCCGTGACGGGAAAGTCTCCAGGGTTAGTACCTCCTTCGGCGGCCGCAGGCGTGCCCAAAGTAATTGCAACGCCCGAACCATTAATCAATGTTAAGTCGCCCGCAAAAGTCGCCACGCCAACAATTTGTGAGCCGAAATTAATTGCGGTCGGCTGGACGATAACCTCACCCACGCCTGTGCCTGTTAACGGCAGTATCTGTGGACTCCCGGCTGCGTCACTATTAATCAGCATGGAGGCGGAACGCGCCCCAACCGCGGTAGGTATAAACGATATCGAAACAAAACACGTGCCGCCGGGGGCCAGCGTCACGATGCACGATGAAGTAGTGAACTCCGAGGCGTTGGTCCCGCTGAATTGAATGCTGCTGATGTGAAGTGGCACTCCGCCTGTGTTCGTAATTTGGACGCTGTTGAACGTGGGATAATTGAGAGGTGAACTCGGACCAAAATCAATCGAAGTCTTGCTCAAGCTTATTTCAGGTACCGAACCAATGCCGGAAACAGACATGGTATGGGGGCTGCCCGCACCGGTGTCGCTCACAGAGACGGTCGCGGTGCGCAAATCCTGTGCTGTGGGTGAGAAGGTCACGTTGATGATGCAAGAGGCGCCATTGGCGAGAGCCGCAGGAAGCGTTCCACAGGTGTTTGTTTGAGCGAAGTCGCCTGGATTTAAACCCGTGAGGGAAATAGTGTTGACGGTAATCGTTGCGCCGGAATAATTGCTGAGGGTGACAGGTTCGGTGAAACTGGTTTGTCCGATGCCAACAGTGCCAAACGAGAATGCGGACGGAAACAGAGTAACGGTAGTTGGATTCGTCGGCGAAATCTCCGCGACGAATGCGTTTCCGGTATTGTTCAAAAGCGTAGATTGGAAAGCCCCCAGGACAGGAAAATTGGGGGAATTCGTGACCCCGGCAATGAAGGAGTTCTCGTTCGCAGGATTCACAGCGATTCCTTCGGCTTGGTCCGATCCTATTCCGCCCAGGTAAGTCGAAAAGTCGAATGCGCTTCCTGTTCCATTAATGCGTGTGATAAATGCATTCTTGGTTCCCGCCAAAGCAGCCTGCATCGGCAGGACCAGATTGAAGGCAGTGGACTGCGTCACGCCGGTCACATATGCATTTGGCGGGCTGGCTCCGTCGATTCCAATCCCTGTTGCGAAATCATTACTCTCGCCGCCAAGAAGCGTGGAGTACACCAATGCCGTGCCCGTGGGATTGAACTTCGTTATGAACGCGTGCATAACGCCAGAGCCACCGAAGGTACTCTGGGCAGCACCTTGAAGTGGGAATGTGTTGGAGGATGTTTGGCCGGCCACATACGCGTTGAAACTGGAATCGACGGCTATCCCGTTTCCGGCCGAGGTGTCATTTGTCCCTCTTAAATAAGTCGAATATTCGATGGCTGAACTGGCAGAATTAAATCTGGTAACAAAAGCATTCTGGGAACCGCTCAGGGTGGATTGGAATCCCCCGGTTACTCCGGGGAAATCGCCGGAACTTGTTAATCCTGTAACGTAGGCCCGATGAGTGCTATCCACGGCAACCGCATTAGCCACGTCCGAGGAACTGCCTCCGAGATAAGTCGAGTTAATCAACTGTCCCGAGGGATTGAATTCAGCGACAAAGGCATTCTTGAAACCGTTCAGCGTCCCCTGAATCGGGTTGAGTGTCGGAAAATTGGGGGAGGTGGTGTCGCCAACTATGTAGACGTTACCGACGGGCTCCACGAAAATGCCGTTTCCACGATTGTCGTCACTCGAGTTGCGACCACCAACGAACGTCGAAAACAAAAGCGATGAGCCATCGGTTGAAAGCCTGAGTAGATAGGCTGTTTCGAAAGGGGCTCCGAATGTCGCCTGGAACGGGTTGACTGTGGGGAAATTTGAGGCTGCTGTGGTGCCCACAACGTAGGCACTGCCGGACCCGTCCACGCCTATCCCGGTGCCGCCGTCGCTCGAGTTGAATGAGGCGCCGCCAATGATATCTGAGAACAACAATTGGTTTCCCGCAGGATTGAATTTGGTTACAAAAGTATCGAAGAAGAAGAAAAAGAAGAACGATCCCTGCGTCTGGGGAAACATGACCCTCCCCGGGAAATCGACGGAGGTTGTCTGTCCCGTGACATACGTGCCCGTGGAATCGTTCGCAATCGCATTGGCCAGGTCACCGGACAGGCCGCTCCCGCCAAGAAGTGAGGCATAAACCAATGTCGGATCGATGATCAATGTTTTCGTCGCATCGTAGGAAGGTACGTCGAACCCGATTTGATTCCCGGTCCGCAAAACGTATCGCCCCGCCACTTCTTGGCGGGATCCATTCACGATTTGATAGATTCCCGGACGAAGCAGGCGCACTTCTCCCGCATCCGTGCCCATGATCAGATTTCCCTCACCATCAATGTGCACGCCACTGGCGCCCTGCACTTCAAATTGAATCCGTCTGGGATCGGCGCCGGGAGCCAGGACGAAGTCGGATTCTATCTGCCGTTGATTTCCGTAATAAGTCAGATCGACGCCAGGATAAAGATTCCGGTAACTCACTTTCGCAAAATTGGGGACGTTCGTACGCCACTTCTTTGGATCGTTTCCAATGAAGTAATTTGTTTTACCTTGCAGCTCCTCGAGCCCCTCAACCTGTGTTGACGCGTTAGCGCCCAACATCTTCAACCAGAGGAAGGATCCCTTGCGCGGTGCATTCGCGCCACCGGGGCCGCAAAGACTGCTCCTCGATTTCAGGGCGCAATCCAGGCCGCTCGGGTCTTGCCACAAGGCCAGCACCGCTTCGTCAGGCGTAAGAAACAGGTTGTACCCAGCGCCTCTAGAAACGAAATCCACACTGCTGTCGGTTTGGCCAACGTTTTTTTCAAATGTCAGAGGAAGAGTTGAGGAGGATACGCGCACTGGTGCCGGAGTCCTGACGGGCAGGCCGGTGTTTGCGGCTGGCAATGTATCTGTCTTCGGCTTTTGAGCGTCAGGCTTTCCAGATTGCGCGAGAGTGTTCGCGGAAAAAGAAAATATCAATGCCGCGAATAGAATAGTTTTTTTCATGGCTGGGCAGGGCCTCCACAACTAGAAAAATGAGTTGATGAAAACAAGGCAATCGCAGGGCTCGCCGGGCCCTCACGACCTGGGGCGGCGAAATATCCAAAACGAAAACACCACGGACGCAGATGGCTGGAATTCACCCTGGAGAAAGCAATTATGGCGGTTCGCGTCCGGTACTTCTTGATAAACCTAGTAACTAACCCAAGCTCGTTACTCGATTCGCCAACAGACGAAGACGGGACCATCACGGATCCCCACGATTGCGGCGTTTCTATACCACGAATAACGGTGGAAGGGAAGATATATAGAGAGGTGCTGTGCATCAATCTCAACAGGCACACCAGACTACCCTCAATTTGTAACTCGAGATCTGCTTATGGCTGGTGAAGGATAGGAGACTTGAAGACTGGGTGGTCACCGCCAAGGGTCGTTTGGATGATGTCTCGCGCGGCATTCAATCCATTTTCGCCTATGGAAAACAACACGATGCCGTCGCCGGTCTTGCGCGACGCAATTACGAATGAAGAGAATCCGGGTTGTGCCGACCAATGGAAAAAATATGTATTGCCGGCGGACTGTTCGAGTCCCCAACCCATGCCCCAGGAGAATGCATTGGAGCTGTCCACACTCACGGTGGGGTTAAGCATCAGGGAAACCGCGCCTTCGTGAATTCGCTGGCGGATAGAGCTAGCCAGGACCATGCAAACGAAACGCGAATAATCGCCTACCGTGGTGTAAAGGGTTTTCGGCCCTATCGCGCGAACGTAGTGATTTGACGGAACGGGATGGCCGTCCCGGTCATATCCCGTCGCGATTGACGCCTCGTACTCCGGCCGCCAAACATAGCCGCTATGGGTCATGGCGGCAGGTCCAAACACGTAGCGAGAAACAAGTGATGCAAATGATTGGCCCGTGACTTGTTCCGCAGCATGCTGGAGGTAAACTTCCCCCTCGCCTGAGTACGACCACCTTTCCCCCGGGTTGAATAAGAGACGCAGATGATCGTTCAATACCCAGTTCGGCATTCCGGACGTGTGGTTCAACAGGCGAATGCCGGTGATTTGCTGGAACCGAACATCGGTGATCTGATCCATTTGGATTGGTGAGGTCGCGGGCAAAAAGGGGTTGGCAATGCGATGGTATGGCAAAGGGAAATACTGCGTCACTGGTGCGCCGAGGTCCAGGCGACCCTCGGCAGCAAGATCGAGCATGGCATATGCGAAAACTGGCTCGCTAAGCGAGCCGGCTTCAAAAACGGTATTTTCAGTGACGGGCGCAGAGGAATCCATGTCCCTCACACCGGAGACCTCAATTCCTACTACTCGCCCCTGTTGAATCAGTGCCACAGCCAAACCGGGAATTTTATATTTGGTTGACGCTTCCGTAACCACGCGGTGAAGTGTGGCCGAAACCTGTCCCGATTCGTTGCGGATTCGTTGTCCAAATGCGGCACTGTTCGTTAAGACCGCGGCGGCGAGTAGAAAGGAGGCCCATCGCAAAAAGAAATAGAAAGTTCTCAGATGAGATTGCATATCGGTTTTGCGTCGTGGAGCATAACAGACCACGGAGCTAATGCGATACTGCTCCCAGAAAAAAGAAGCCAGTAAGCCGGCGGCCGCCAACTTCCTGCAACAGCAAGCCCGCTTCGACCAGTTTATCGACATCTTCAACAACCAGTGTCCCCCTGAAGCTCTGGAGATGAAATGTCCGGCGGAGGTCTATCAACCTTGCTCTCGTCCCTACACCGGGTTGCCGGACATCGACTATCCCTCCACGACAAAACCATCGTGGTCACCCGTTGCGGGCGCATCCGTCTGGGATGCCAGAAAATCAATTTCAGTCAGGTCTTCGCCGGACAGGCCGTGGGCATCAAGGAAGTTCACGACGATATCTGGCTGGTCAGTTTTATGGAGTAGGATCTGGGCTACTTCGATCTGGAGACGCGAGTGCTCGAACCGCTGGAAAATCCATTCTGCCCGAAAGTGTTACCCATGTCTTAGGTACGTTGTGTCACCTATGTCTCCGGGCTGGACCTTGAAAAGAATGTTCGGGGCGAATGGATTTGAACCACCGACCTCGTGGTCCCGAACTTGAGGAGTCTGCGCGGCGGTTTGCCGCGCGCCGAAATGCCGGGCTTCGAGGGACCTCTCTTAGTGCGCCGGCACTTGTTGAAGTCTATGGATTCTTGTTGATCCCAAGTGATTGCTGTTGAAGTTGTTGCGCCCTGCTTGTTGAAGTCCGTTGAACTTTGTTGAAGTTGGAGGCGTTCGCATCTGCAAAATTATCTACAGGCACGGGTGAGCCACCTGTTCACCTGGTTTGAATTATGGCGTGGGACAGGTCAATGAGTTTCGTCAATCAAGACCAAATCATTCCTTACAATCCTGCGAAGGAGTACGATTTTCTTGCCATCCTTGGACCAATCAATGGAATACACATCCGACAAACCTAAGTTCATGATCATCTTTAGGGCTTGCCCGGTGATGGGCTGGCTCCACAATGCTTGCGTCTCGCCCGGCTGGGGAACATAGATCAGCGATTTGCCATCGCGACTCCAGGAAACCAGGGAGTTCTTGGGTAAGTCGATATCTTTCAGCAACGTTCCATCTTGAAATGAAAAGATTCCCCACCGCTGCTGGTCGACCACAGGGCTGAGACGCTGAGATGCTATCCACTTACCGTCAGGAGAGATCAAAAGAGAAACCGGACCAAATGTCCGCACAGAATCGGCAATCTTAAATGCGGTCCCACCACCGGTGGGCACTTTCCAGATACTCCACAGTCCAGCGTCAATTGAGTTGTAAACCACCCATTTGCCGTCCGGTGAAAATTGGGGGCTTTCATCGTCACTGTCCGCGGTGAGCTGCAGCGGATTTGATCCGTCAATGTCCATTCGCCATATCCTCGAAGCGCCTTCCCGGCGCAATACAAAAACTACATACTTCCCATCTGGAGAAATAGCCTCGTCATTGTTGAAAGCCCCGTTTGACGTGAGCCGTTTCTGCCCGGAACCGTCGGACCGGACCCACCACAGGTCCCTTTTACGGGGTACGGATGGAGATGTATAGACGATGTTGCCATCGGGGGTGAAAACGGGGTTGTCATAGAGGTCTCTAGGTAGTTTCAATTCGTGGGCATCGAGAGTCTCTGTCCGTTCACCCGGTGTCTGGCTGGCAGTGGCAAGCCACAGGGAGTCTTCGGTTTCCATCCTGCTTGCCAGCATTCTGTGAGAATTCACCGCTCCGCTTATATAAATATAGCGGCTCGTGTCATTTGTCACGCGCCGCACATTCCCATTCCGATTGAGCACCCAGACTTGGCCAAGTCCGGATTGTGGATCTCTCGCGACCGCGCCAATCTCCGAGCGGCCAAGGGGCACGATTGAATAGATATTATTCAAACTAAACTGGGAGATTGGGGTCTCAGCGCCCCCGTTTGGAGAGACCTCGGCGAGATACCAATTCGTTTTTCCCGACTCTTGAACTCTCTCGGAGAAAACGATATTGCCTTCCTGCGACCAGTAGTACCCATAAAACTCGGAATTCGCCCCATCGCTCCGCGCGACAGGCCGCGGATCGGTTCCATCCACCCGCGCAACCACCAACTCGGAGCCAACGACGTCGCCTTGAGTGGAATAGATAAAGCGCTTGTAAACTATCCGCGGGCCGTCCGGTTCACACTGAACCCTCTCGTCAATTCCATCTAGCAAGCGTTGAGATGGGCCGCCCAGCGAATTGACCCGGAATAGCACGCCCCGATCGGGGGTCGTTAAATTGACCACATAATAGAGATAGGCTTCATCCGCTGAGTAGTTTACGGCCCTGATTCTACCCGCCATCGGCGACACGACCTGCAGGCCTTTTCCCGCGGAGGCAATCGGCCTTACCCAAAGGCTATACTTCCCATGATCGAACCCCACATAAGCGAGTTGATTTCCGTCGGGTGATATCACCGCGCCAGCGACCTCATTAGAAACATCCAATTTGCTCAGGCGATAGTTCACGGCGGCAGTGGCCGGGGCACGGTGCATTTCCAGCCACAATATCCCCAGCCCACACAAGAGAATTCCCAGGGCAACGCCGGCAATCACCCAGTGGGTTTGCTTCCTAACCACGATTTTCGCGCCATGCAAAGCGGCTGAGCCAGCGCGAAAATCATGCACGCCATCATTCTCAACGATCCCGGGATCAGGACACGCCACATCGCCAGTAAACCGGTAACCCAGCTTCGGGACCGTGGAAATGTAACCCTTCGATCCGTTTCCATCGTCGAGGGCCTTCCGAAGAAGCGATACCTTCTGCGCGAGAGAGTCATCGCCAACAAACATACCCGGCCAGAGGCGCTTCATGAGCTCATCTTTCCCAACCAATTGGCCGCGCTTCTCAAGCAGTACTAGTAGTGTCTCGAATACTTTAGGGGGGAGAGGAACCTCAACGCCCTTGCGGAACAGACGGTAATCAGCGGTGTCTACTCGGAAAGGGCCAAAATCGTAGAAGCGTGTTGCCGTGCGATTCATTTGTCTGATAACCAACAAAAGTCGTGAGGATATTATCAGGAAATTGTCAATTCGACGTCAAGACTTGGTTGGCTCGTCCCTGCTAATTCGGGGCAAAAGACAAATTATTTCGGCAGCTCGTTTGGAGGCGATATGAACAATAGAACAGTCGCGGTTGTAGGGAATTTGGCGGTCGCGATCGTAAGTGTTGGATTGCTTGCAGGATGCGGAGGCGGCACGGCCCCGCCGGTTACCATCCAGCCGAATCCCAGCCCCACGGGCACCACGATTTCGCCGAACAATGCCATTGCTGGGGGCGCAGCTTTCACGCTTACGGTCAATGGAACGAATTTCGTTGCAGCTTCGATCATCAGCTTCGGGGGATCGGCGGCCCCCACCACATTCGTCAGCTCCACCCAACTGACTGCCGCAATCCCAGCCGCATCAATCGCCTCAGCCGGCACAGCGACTGTGACTGTGACCAACCCCGCGCCGGGCGGCGGCACATCAAATGGTTTGAACTTCACGATAGCACCCGTGACTAACAATCCCATACCCTCGATCGTTTCTCTCATCCAAAGCTGCGCCCCCATCAATGGAGGTGCCTTCAATCTGTTGGTGAATGGCTCGGGATTTGTGCCCAGCTCTATCGTGCAGTGGAACGGGAGCAACCTGCCAACAACATTCCTCGGCCCTTTCAACGGGTTGCTGCTGATCTCAGCTCAGGTGCCTGCGAGCGACCTTGTCGTGACCGGCTCACTCGTCGTGGCAACCATCACAGTGTTCAATCCTCCACCCGGCGGCGGGAGCTCGAACACCTCGAACTTCACGATAACCGCGGGAGGAGTGGGTCCCCGGTCCATCTCCATGGACCCGACCGGTAGTTTCGCCTATGTAGCGAACAACGGATGCCCTGACGATTTCGTTGGCAACGTGACCGCGTACACGATCAACGCCACGACAGGAGCTCTTACCGCCGTACTTCCGAACGTGAGCGCGGATTTCGGTCCTCACTCAGTGACGGTCAATCCTTCCGGGAAATTCGCATATGTGGTGAATGACGGCGCCATTGAAGTGACGGGTGGCAGCATCTTTGTGTATGCCCTGGACTCCACGACTGGGACATTAACACTCACGGGAAACGGCGTTCTCTTTGGAACTTCGGACTGCCCATCTTGCGTCACACCCTATTCGCTAGCCGTGCATCCTTCCGGCAGGTTCGCCTACGTGGCGCATGAGGGTGGTTTTTTTCCAACCTTCATATCCATGTTCTCGATCGATGCCACGACAGGGGCCTTCACGTCTATAGGTGCGATCTCTGCCGGAGGCCGGGCTGAAGCGGTGACGGTGGATCCCACGGGCAATTTCGTTTATGTAGTGAATGAGATCGACCCTGGTGGTTTGCCGGGCAACGTGTCCGCCTTCTCCATCAACACCACCACCGGTGCCTTAACTTCTATAGGCACGATTCCTGCGGGAACAGACCCTACCTCCGTGGCTGTGGATCCTACTGGTAAGTTCGCCTATGTGACGAATTCGGGGTCAAACAACGTTTCGATTTACACGATCAACACAACAACCGGGGCCCTCACCTCTGTTGGCCAGATCAGCGCAGATATAAACCCTTCCTTCGTGGCCGTTGATCCCACGGGCAAGTTCGCCTATGTGACAAATTCGGGAGCGAATGACGTTTCAATGTACACCATCGATTCGACCACGGGGACTTTGGCCCCTATCGGGACAATAGCCGCTGAATCGTCTCCCACATCGATCGCCGTCCATCCGTCCGGGAAGTTTGTTTATGTGACGAATTCGGGCTCGAACAGCGTTTCCATTTACAGCATCAATGCCACCACGGGAGCCTTAACGCCGATAGGGACGGTAGGCACGTGAACCCCCATCTCTAGCGCAAATCACCGCAGCTTTGGAGTGGTTTTCACCTTCCAAGGGGAAGGTCAGTGGTCGCGCGTGATCGTGAAATCCGACTCCATCTTGATTACGGTGTAGGGATTCCATGTCGACAGCGTGTAGAAGATTTTCAATGTGTTGTCGTCAACTTCGATGAATCGCTCGATCATTTCAGGAGCAAAACCGCCACCGCGCGTTGTCTGTGGATCATTTCCTGTCGAATCCTGAGGACCAATCGTCGGACCGGCGGGGCCGGCAGAGGCAGGAAATATTGTGCCGCCCGGCAATGCCGCAGGGCAATCATTGTCATTTGCCGTCTTGGAGTAGTAAAAGATGAAGTTCCCTTCCGCATTGTCTCGGCAATCGTTGAAAATTAATTGTGGTGGCGCCCAAGGCCCCCAGGGAGCCGGCGCATATGTGAAATAAACACCTGTTGTGTTCACCCTTTGCGGCCCCGGGTATCTGCCGCCGTTAAACGTCATGAGCCAGAAGCCAAGTTGACGTGAGTAAACTACAGATAGGTTCGTGATGGTTGGATTGTTCGGATCCAGATCGGTCACAACGGGCACGTTGCTCGCGCCATCACTTGGTCCCCACGTGGGATTTCCAAGCTTGTCGAGGCCGGTAAAGTAGCGCGTTCCCGCCCCACTCTCAAACCCGCTCCTGGGAACGATCGAAAGATAAATATTGCTGTTTCCATATTCGCCAGTGCCAAAAATCACCACGAACGGCTCACCAAAAAGTGATTCCCAGCCCTCCGAGTCCTGAGGAAATTCGCGGAGCGAGAGATACACAAAATGACCACCGTCAGGGACACTGGAAATCGTTCGTCCAGCCGAAAATGTCCCGGCGTTTTCATCGAACTTCGAAAGGACCGAATAGTTTTTGCTGTAGTCTCCGCCGGCGCTGGTGACAGTCGTGCCCGTACTGGCAACGATATAGATCTGCCCATTCAGGCTGATCCCGGAGTTGGGGATATCATCGGCTCCCATCGGGAGCGCTGTCCCACACGTCCCATCTGGAAAACATCGAGGCGTGGCGTACATTGGTTGGACCAGGAGCGCATGGGTTTGGTCGCTGCTTAAAAAATAATTTAGCAGCAAGCCTTCTTCCGCGCGCTTGGTCGGACTCCACGCCATCGTGTCTCCGGCTAGATACTGAAACGTGTTTTGAACGGTGGTCCATCCGGGATAGTAGGCCGGTCCATCACCATTCCCGATGTTGGCTCCTATCGTGTCCCCAAATAGGAAAATGAGTTTGCCTTTATGCTCGAAGGAATAGCCAAGTCCCTGGCCTAATACATCAGCCCTTGAGACTGTCTGGCTCACGGTGGGCTTACAGGTCGCATTTGGATTGGAGACGGGAGGCCCGAAATCGATAGTCGCGTCCCATATTGTCCAATCGCAATCCCCCGTTATTTGCTCCATCTTTTTCGATGAATTATCTATGTAGGTCAGTTTTGTCGATGTCCCCTCTCCTTTTTCCTGACTCTGAGCGGAAACATTGGCAGTGCAAAAGAGAATCAAGATGACGGAAAGACCGGCGCATATTAATTTGCGGTTCATTTTCAACCTCCATACGAATCCTGTGACCGGCGGGGACAAGGCCCATTTCTCGCGATCTGAAGGGTCGCCCTTTATCGGCATAACAGTCAAAGGGCGCATTGTGAGCTAAATGTGGCGAGCTAAGTAATTGCAAAATAGAGTTTTGTGGGAATATGTGGCCTGCCCTAATATGAGTCACTAAGGATTCCCAACATCGATGGCAGCTAGCCTCATCAAATTCGGCCTTTATGAGCTAAACACCGGAGCTCGAAAGCTCTACAAGCAGGGCAGACGAGTGCGTCTTCAAGAGCAGCCGTTGCGAATCCTCGAAATCTTGCTGGAACGGCCGGGAGAACTCGTAACACGAGAGGAGTTGAGAAATCGAATCTGGCCAGGCGATGTGCACGTCGATTTTGACCTCGGTTTGAATGGGGCTATCAAAAGGCTGCGTGTGGCCCTGGACGATTCAGCTGACAATCCCATTTTTATTGAAACCGTACCAAAGCGGGGCTACCGGTTCCTTTCACCTGTGCACATAGTCGAAGCACCTACTGACTCGTCAACGCAATTTACGACGCTTGATCCACAATCCGTAGCGCGCGAAAGACCCACAAATGACAATAGGAGTGGCAACGCTTCACCTGGCGGCCCTGCAGCCACTCTGGGCGTGAGGCATTTCTCGCGGACGACATTGGTTGGTGCGGCGATAATTCTCGCTGCGATCCTGTTCATCGCTATTGATTTTCTGAGACCTCTTACACCTCCGCTTCGCGTTCTCCGGATCGTAAAACTAAGCAATGATGGCCATGCTTGGTCCCAAGGGAACCTCTTCTCGGACGGCCCACGGCTGTATTACAG
>Ga0209698_10004377_pt1 | contig 15504 bp, 13 predicted proteins | sample LitLauG_LLR_2012_FD_187203 | JGI IMG/M metagenome (GOLD analysis project Ga0209698, IMG submission 187203) | Freshwater sediment microbial communities from Pennsylvania, USA - Little Laurel Run_MetaG_LLR_2012 (SPAdes) (version 2) | ecosystem: Environmental > Aquatic > Freshwater > Creek >...
CGAAACATACTGTTCCGGCTGAAAGAGCCGCACCTTGCGCACGCGCTCGGTGGACACGCGGCTAGCGGTGAGGTTGGCGACGCAGCCTCCGGGAAAGGCCAGACGCACGTTGGCGATATCCACCTTGTCGGAAAGAATGCAGATACCGGCCGCTCGGATTTCCTCCGGCATCTTGCCCACCAGATCGAGCACGATGTCCAGGTCGTGAATCATCAAGTCGAGAACCACATCCACGTCCAGACTGCGCGGACTGAACAGACTCATGCGGTGAATCTCGAAGAAAAGCGGCAGGCGGCAAATTTTCTTAAGCGCAATGACGGCAGGGTTGAACCGCTCAAGATGGCCCACTTGAAGAATGCGGTTGTGCTGGCGCGCGGAGGCTAGTAGAGTCTGCGCCTGCTCCATGCTGCCCGCGATTGGCTTTTCTATCAGGACATCGATGCCCTGCGCCATCAACGCGCACCCGATTTCGGCGTGCAAAGAGGCCGGCACCGACACCACCGCGGCGTCAATCTTGCCGCGGAGTTCTTCGAGCTTAGCAAAAACCGGACAAGAGAATTCAGCGCCGATTGCCGCAGCCCGGTCCCGATCCGCATCCACGATGCCCGCCAAGCGCGCGTTCGGGCTTTGGTGGAGAACGCGCACATGGTTTCGCCCAAACGATCCCGTGCCAATCACCACAATTCTTATTGGATCCATTACGCCCCTTCCGCGTCGAGCATCAGTGTGCGGCCCATTTCGGCCATCGTCGCGATCGCCGTCTGCGATTCCGGCTGAGTGCGCGATCCGGGCTTGTTCGCAAACTGCACAGGCTTTCCAGAAACCTATTGGCAAAACCACTCAAAATGGGCAACTCGCCATTTTGTTGTGGGGCAATGATCCTGTGACCCCACGGGCGCCAAGGGGACACTGCTGCGATAGTTCTCAAACGAAGGAGTTCGGACTCGAGCCCGCAGTGTCCCCATCCGCGCTGTACCGCGATCCGTGCTCGGTGCAAAGTCAATTCTCTTCCGCCTCATAGCCGGCGATCGCCAACTGGAGCTCGGCGGCCCGTTCCAGCATCGTCTCCCGGTCGAGCATCAGCGTGCGGCCGGCGTCCACCGCTAGTGCGGTGGTTCCCGTCTCCGCCATCGCTCGGATGGTGCCTTCGCCCACCACGGGCACATCAAAGAGAAGGTGCTTGCGCCGATTCGACGATTTCACCAGCGTCAACGGTCGTCCATTGACGAGAGTTGCGGCGCGCCGCAGCATCGCGTCGGTCCCTTCCATGGCTTCCACGGCCACGCAGGCGCGCTCGCATATGGCCACGCTCTGGCCGACATCCATTCCCGCTAAGGCGCTGGCGATCCGCCGTCCGAAGCGGATATCCTTGCTCTCTTCGTCCGTCGGCTTGCGCTTGGTGAGCACGCCCTTGCCCGCCAGCAGTGGCTTTAAGAAGAGCGTGGAGTCCGCCAGTCGAATTCCCTCGCTTTCCAGCAGGCGGGCCACGCCGCCAATCAGCGCGTCGGTGTTCTTTCCCTTCAGCGACGCCAACAGTTTGACCAGCCGCCAGTCCGGGCGGATTGAAGAAAAAATGCTGGTGTGCTTCACTTGCCCCGCCATAATGATTTCGCTGATGCGCTCGCTCTTGCAGATGTCGATTAGCTTGCTCAGGTCGCCCAGGGAAATCCAGTAGCATTTGGCGGCAAGCTGCTCCACTTCGGGCGCGGCTTCTTCGCGCAAAGCGATGGCCACTACCTCGTCGCCTAGTTTGCGCGCCGTCTCCAATGCCAGCACGGGAAACCGCCCGTTGCCCGCGATCATCCCGTACTTCACTGGAGGAACTCCGCCCCATACCTTATGGCTGCGCGTTGTCGCACTAGTTGCTGAAAAAGCCTAAAGCCTGCGCCTATAGTCTGTGCCACCCTAGGCCAGGCATTCAGCAGCTTCGTGGCACAGGCTTTAGCCTGTGGTCCAGGGTAGATAGGTAGAAACTGCAGGCCACCGAATGCCATACCAGGCGGCACAGGCTTCAGCCCAATGTCCCTTACTTTTCCCAACATGCGAAATCCTGCCCAGAATTGTGGGGCGGACCCCCTGGTCCGCGCGAGTCCCCCCGGACCCGCTGCTGGTTCAACAGAATCAATTTCCTGCTGAGGGCTCCAGGCCGACGAGCGCGTCGGCCGCGGACCAGGCGGTCCGCCCCACAAATAACTGCCCCCTGTCCGGTCCTGGGAAAAGTAAATGGCATTAGGCTTTAGCCTGCGCTTCAGCAACCTTCCCGATCCGTAGTTCACTTGATAAACCCTCGCTGCGCCGAGCTAATAAATGCGAGCAGTTCCTCCAGCTCGGGACTCGCCGGAATCTCTTCGCGGATGCGTCCTACTGCTTGGGTGGTGTTCAGCTTGGCGCGGGTGAGCAGGCGAAACGCCTTTTGCAACTGGTCGATACGGCCGGCGTCAAAGCCACGGCGCTCCAGGCCGATTTTGTTGGCGCCAAACACTTTTGACTCGCGCGGCGTCACCGTCATCGAGTAAGGCAGCACGTCCTGCGTGATCACACTGTAGCCCCCGATAAAGGCATGCTGGCCGATGCGGCAGAACTGATGCACACCGCTGAAGGCCTCGATCACCGCCCAGTCTTCCACCACCACGTGGCCGGCAAAGGTGACCGCATTCCCTAGAATGACGTGGTCCCCGATGCGTGCGTCGTGGGCGATATGCGTATAGGCCATCAGCAAGCAATCGCTGCCGACGTCTGTGAGCATACCGCCGCCTTGCGTGCCGCGATTGATGGTCACAAATTCGCGAATCTGATTGCGGTGTCCGATGCGCGTCCGGCTGCGCTCGCCTTGGTACTTCAGGTCCTGCGGCGTCACGCCGATGCTGGAGTAGGGAAAGAAGACGTTGTCTTCGCCGATTTCCAGCGGCCCCTCCGTATAGATGTGGGCCAACAGGCGCGTGCGCGCACCCACCACGACGTCGGGACCGAGAATGCAATGGGGGCCGATCTCGGCGGACTCCGCAATCCGCGCCCGCGGATCCACGATCGCAGCCGGATGGATCGCCATCGGTTATTCGGCGACGGCCGCCGGTTCAGATTGCGCCTGCGCCGTGCGGTCGGCCAGTTTGCACATCATCTCGGCTTCGGCCACCACCAAGCCATCCACGGTAACCTTGCCGTGCATTTTGGCAACGCTGGCCTTGCGGCGAGTCAGCTGCATTTCGATCCGAAGTTGATCGCCGGGGCGCACCGGCCGCCGGAATTTCGCTTGCTCGACAGAGGCCAACAGAACCAGCTTGTTCTTGCGGTCGGGAATCTGGCTCAGCACCAGCACGCCGGCTACCTGCGCCATGGCTTCCACAATCAGCACACCGGGCATCACCGGAAAATCCGGGAAATGGCCCAAGAAGAATGGCTCGTTGATGGTCACGTTCTTGATGCCAACGATGCGCTCGGCCTCCAGTTCGATGATCCGGTCCACCAAGAGGAACGGGTAGCGATGCGGGAGAATGTCGCGGATTTCCAGAATATCGAGTTCCGGCATGGGAAGTGGCTATTATAACAGGCGATGCATCCTTTTCTGGAACAGGCGCGTTTAAAACAAAAAGAGATCATTGCGTTAATCGGTGAAATGGTGGAATGCGAGTCGCCGAGCGACGATCCCGCAGCGCTCAAGCGCTGCGGGGACTTGATCGCGGCGAAACTCTCACCGCTGGGCAAAGTGAAGCGGTTTGCAGGCGGCCACCTGCGCTGCGAATTCACGCTGCCTGGGCCGCGCAGGAAAGAATCCGGCCAGATCCTCGCGCTCGGACATTTAGACACAGTCTGGCCGCTTGGGACGCTGGCTCAAATGTCTTTTCGTCAGGAGAAGGGCCGGCTGTGGGGTCCGGGCGTGCTCGACATGAAAGCAGGGCTGGCATTCTTGATCCATGCCGTTCAGATGCTGCGCCAGTTGGATCAACCGGTGCGCCGCAAGCTGGTGCTGCAAGTCAACGCCGATGAGGAGGTGGGTAGCGAGTCGTCTCGTCCGCTCACCGAGGCAGCGGCCCGGCAGAGCGCCGCAGTCCTGGTGCTGGAGCCGGGTACCGGACTGGAAGGCAAACTCAAGACGGCGCGCAAAGGCGTGGGCGATTTCACGGTGACGGTGCGTGGACGGGCGGCGCACTCGGGCGTCGACTTCTCCAACGGCGCCAGTGCCATCCTCGAACTAGCTCGGCAGATTGAACGCATCGCGTCCTTCACCGATCTCGAGCAAGGGATCACAGTCAACCCGGGTGTGATTTCCGGCGGCACGCGCGTCAACGTGATTGCCGCCGAGGCCCGCGCGGGGGTGGATATTCGCGTGGCTCAATTGAAAGACGCAGCCGCGTTGGAGAAGAAATTCCGCTCCCTAAAACCCTTTGACAGACGCTGCACCGTTACGGTGGAAGGGGGTCTCAACCGGCCGCCGATGGAACGAAGCGCCGGTATCGGCAGACTGTTTCAGATCGCTCGCGAACTGGCAGCCGGACTCGGCGTGGCGCTGGAAGAGTCCAGCACCGGCGGCGGTTCGGATGGCAATTTTACCGCCGCGCTGGGCGTGCCGACGCTCGATGGGCTCGGGGCGGTTGGGGAAGGAGCGCACGCGCTGAATGAAAGTATTCTGGTGGACCGGATTGCGGATCGCACGGCGCTGATCGCGGCCTTGATCCAGACCCTCGCGGATCGCCCAACCTAAAGATCACCGTTCGTCTTCGTCGACGCTGGCATGCCTTTCCGGCAGCATGCGCTCGTGAAGGATGCGGGAGACGAGAATGCCTGCCGGCTCGCGTCGGAAGAACACAACGTGCTTACCCTGTTCCATGCGGCGCAAACCCGGGCGAATGTGATCGCAGGGTCGGCCAAGCGCAGGCCCAGGCGCTGCAACAAGCTTCCAACTCGTCGAGATAAACGGATGATTTGGTCCACGCCCCACCTACGCAAGCTGTGTGTGCCGATGTCCAAAAGGTCTAACTCGGCGATGCGGGACAGACGGAATTTAGCCACCCGCTAGCTCTTCTTGGAAAGTCTCAGTTTCCGTCGGACACGGTCGAAAGAGTTCCCCTTGGCAACCGGGCTGGAGTCGCCTTTATCAATCGCCTTGCGCAGAGCAGCGAGTTTCGCCTCGTACTGCTTTTCCGCGCGCTCCAAAGTCCGGAGTGCCGCGCGGACAACCTCGCTGGCGTTTTCGTACCGCCCGGTTTTGACCTTGGCCAGTACAAAGCGGTCAAGCTCATCGGTCAGATTCACATTGCGAGTCGGCATGATGGTCCTCTTGGCTATCCTGTTCTGGGGGAAGCATATCATAGTTAGCAAAGCTTGCCAATTGTCGCAGTGGCCCGAAAAGCGACACCGGAGGAAGCGATTCTGCGCGCTAAATCGACCAAGGGAGCTGTGCAGGTTAGGTCGGACAAAAGCTAGCCATCATGAACTCATTGGCGTGTCGAATCTTACTGGCGTGCTCCGCCATGATGCTTCTCGATTCGTGTGCCGAAACGAAACCGGAGAGCGTCCAGTCGGCCGGTCATACGCTCCGCGAAGTCAAAAGTCTCAGGTCATTGCCGAGTAGTCTCCAGACCGCCCTCGGTGTCGGCCGTCTTGGTCTTAAGGGAATTGCGGATCGGAATGGGAAGTACAATCCTACCGAAGCCGTAGACACCGACCTGCCGATGCGGCGCTTCCTGGTCGCGGGGTGGAGGATAATACAGCGTTAGTCGCTGTCGAGCCCGGCGGCCTTGGCTGGCCGGTTGAGGTTACTCTTTTTTCCGATACCGGCCGCGAGGCGGTAGTTGAGCGCACGTGGAAGCTTTTCGACCCTCCGGGGACACTTGGCGCACTGGTGGATCGCCTCGCTGAAGCGCGCATCGGCGATCGTAAACCCTGATCGCCGCGCCTATACAGGAGGTTAGCGATAGGTCAGCAAAAACGCGTAATCAAATGCAACTTCGCGAATGCGTGCGTAGCGCCCGGAGGGTCCGAAGTGCCCGCTGCCCATGTCGGTCTTCAGCAGCAAGATTTGGTCGTTTCTCTTGAGGGCCCGGAGTTTCGCCACCCACTTGGCCGGTTCCCAATAAGACACGCGCGGGTCATTCAGGCCGCCGGAAACCAGCATCGCCGGATACGCTTTGCGCTCCACGTTTTCATACGGAGAATAGGACTTGATGTGGGCGTAGGCCGCCGGGTCTTCCACCGGATTGCCCCACTCTTCATACTCGGCGATGGTCAAGGGCAGCGTGGGATCGAGCCCCGTGTTGAGATTGTCGACAAACGGAACCTTGGCCACTACTTGGCGGAAGAGGTCTGGCCGCATGTTCACAACCGCGCCCATCAGCAACCCGCCCGCGCTTCCGCCGATAATCGCCAGGCGATCTTTCGCGGTAAACCCTTCGGCGATCAAATGCTCGGCACAGGCGATGAAGTCGGTGAACGTGTTCTTCTTTTTGGTTAGTTTGCCGTCGTCGTGCCAGGCTTTGCCCAGCTCTTCTCCGCCGCGAATGTGGGCGATGGCATAAACAAACCCACGGTCGATGAGGCTGAATCGATCCGAGTTGAAGCCCGGGTCCATGCTTGCTCCGTACGCGCCGTAGCCGTAGAGCAACAACGGATTCGAGCCGTCACGCTTGCTGTCTGCGGCGTAAACCAGCGAGATGGGAACTTCCGCACCATCGGCGGCCTTGGCGAAAACACGTTCCGAGCGGTATTTGGATGGATCATAGCCGCCCCGAACCTCATATTGCTTCTTCAACTCGCGCTGGCGCGTCTCCATGTCGAAATCGAAAACGGAATGCGATGTGATCAGCGAGGTATAGGCAAAGCGCAATACGCGCGTGTTGTATTCGGCATTGCCCGTCCCACCGGCCGAGTAAACGGGCTCGGGAAAATCGATGTAGTAAGAAGATCCATCGCTCATGCGGCGAACGCAAATCTGCGTCAGCCCGCGCTGGCGCTCATAAATGGCCATGTGTTGGGCAAAGGGCTCCACGCCCTCAATCAGCGTGTCCGCGCGCCCGGCGATCACCTCTTCCCAGTTTTCTTTGGAAGGTGCAGTCAACGGCGTGCGCATCAAGCGGAAATTCTTGGCGCCTTCGTTGGTTCGTATGTAGAAGTGGTTGCCGTGATGATAGGCGTCGTACTCCACTTCCTGCTGGCGCGGCAGCAGCACCGTGAATGCATCGCGAGGCCGGTCGGCATTCAGATAGAGCGTTTCTCCGGTGACCGAACTCGAGCTATCGATGAACAAGTAGGCGTCGCTATGGGAGCGCACCAGCGAGACGGAAAAACGTCCGTCATCTTCCTGGTAAACCAGCGTGTCTTCGGTCGTGCCCAGTTCGTGACGCCACACTTGAAACGGACGCATGGCTTCATCCAACTTGGTGTAGAAAAACGTGCGGTTATCGTTGCCCCATTCCAGCGAATAGTAACTTCGCTCCACTCTATCCGGGAGCAGCGCCCCCGTTTCCAGGCCCTTCACGTAAGTAGTGAAGGTCTCGTCGCCCTCCAAATCGATGGAATAGGCCAAGAGCCGGTGATCCTGGCTCGGGACATAGTTTCCGATGCGCAAGTACTTTTGGCCGGCAGCCAGCAGATTGCCATCCAGCAGAATCTCTTCCTGACCGGTGATACTGCCCCGTTTCCGGCAATAGATCGGGTAGGCTTTACCCTGCTCGGTGCGCACGTAGTAATAGAAGTGGTCGCGCTTCACCGGCACGGAAAGATCGTCTTCCACGATCCGGCCGAGAATCTCCTGATACAGTTCCTCCTGTAGTTTCAGGGTCGGCTGCATCAGAGCTTCCGTGTACCTGTTTTCCGCCTTCAGATACGCGACGGTAGCGGGATCGGACCGATCCCGCAGCCAGGCGTAGGGATCGATCGTCGTCTCGGCGTGAATGGTTCTGGCGCGAGGAACTACCTTCGCAATGGGTGGGCGCAAATTCTACTGGCTTTCTTCCTTGCCGACGTACAATTCGCTGATCAGGTCTCGGTTATTCTCCAAAACGCGGTTGCGCCGCACCTTCATGGTGGGCGTGACCTCGCCGGATTCGATAGTAAATTCGCGCTCCAGGATGCGGAACCGGCGGATCTGCTCGAAGCCCGCCAACTGCTTGTTCACCTTGCTCACCACGCTCTGAATTTGTGCCGTCACGGGAGGGGCCAAGGCAATCTCGCGGCCCTCTTTCCCCTTCAAATCCTCCATGCCCTTCAATTGCTCGGCCTGGCTGGTGTTGATGGTGAACAGAGCCGTGACATAAGGCAGGCGATCCCCGATGAGCACCATTTGGTTGATCAGCGGCTCGGTTTTGAAGAAGCCTTCGATCCGCGACGGGTAAATCTTCTTGCCATTGGAAGAAACGATCAACTCTTTTTTGCGGCCGGTGATATACACGTAGCCATCGTCGTCGATTTCCGCAATGTCGCCGGTATAGAGCCAACCATCCTTCAACACCGCCGCCGTGGAAACCGGATCGTTGAAATAACCGCTGAAGAGAGTCGGACTGCTGGCCAGGAGTTCACCATCCTCGGCGAGTTTGACCTTAACTAGCGGCAACGGTTTTCCGATACTGCCGGATTTCGGCCGGTCAATGGGGTTGAGGCAGAGCACGCCGCCTTCCGTCAGGCCGTAGCCTTCAATCAGTGGCATGCCGATGGCGGCAAAGAACCCTGCCAGTTCTTTTCCCAATGGCGCAGCGCCAGAAGCGGCAATGCGAATCCGGCCACCCAGCCGTTCCCGAATTTTCGAGAAGACAACTTTGTTGGCCAGCTTCAGCGACGTCAACATCCACTTTGGCACCGGCTTGCCTTCTTCCCGGAGCCGTGCCGCTTCCGCACCCAGGCCGAGGGCGCCGTGAAACATTTTTTGAGCCAAGCCGCTTTTCTTGCGGATCTCGGTATTGATGCTGGCGAAGATTCGTTCCCACACCCGGGGCGGGGCCAGCAGGAAAGTCGGCTTGATCGTTTTTAGCTCGTTCGGCAGGCGCGCCAGACTCTCCGAGAAGTAAACCGCCACCGCCTGTCGAATCATGAGAACTTCCAGCACGACTCGTTGCGCGATATGCGCGGAAGGAAGAAACGCGATGGTGGTGTCGTACGGCTGTAGAGGCAGTACCGCCGGGCCTTGGTCGATATTCGTCACCAGCGCGTCATGAGTGACGACCCCCATCTTGGGTTCCCCGGTGGCGCCGGACGTGAGATAGAGGATCGCATCGTCGTTGGAATCGAATTCCGCAGTGATTCGATCGAAGGCCTGGGCGTCGTCGGCCATCGCCTGACGGCCCATTTCGCGCAACTGATCCAATGTTAGGGCGGCGGGAGCCTCGCCGGCCAGCACGATCCAATGTTCGGCGAGCGCCGGTTCCCCGCCGGCCGCGATCAACGCCTGCATCCCTTTGGCATTTTCACAGAACATCGCTCGTGGCTGGCTACTACGCAGGTTCTTGATCAATTCCGGAACCGGGTAGCTGGTGTACAAGGCCGCCGCAATGGCGCCGCGCGACATGACCCCCATGTCGGCGAGATAGAATTCGGCTCGCGTTTCGCTATACAGGGCGACGATGTCGCCTTTGCGGATCCCGAGCCTGTCCAGGCCGCAGGCGATCTCGCGCACGGCATCCCGGTATTCGGTCCAGGTGTAGGTTCGATACTTGCCTTTGCCGATTGGCTGGTGCAGCGCGGGCGCGGCTGCATGCTCGCGCGCGGTCTCATCGAGAACGGCATACATGGTTCGTGCGCTCATGTGAACAATATTAGGATCGCATGAAGCGCATGGCTTTTGCAGCAGTATCTCCGCACCCGTCAACCGGTGGGAGTGCGTCTTGAGTAGTAGAATTAGGGATCCAGGTGAAAGGAGGTTCTGAGATGCGCTACGAATCACAAGTGCTTCGGCTACAAACAGATGGCGACTACAGCAAGAGGCTTCCGATTCAGCTTTGCGGAGACTTGCTTCGACTCTTGAGGCCCTTGATGACCTACTCAGTGCGAATGGCGGTTGAAGGATCGAGTGTCGCGGCCGGACGTATGCCGGGCTGGCTCGCGGCGGCATCCGATGTACGCTTCGTCGACTACGATCGGGACGGCAGCGATACGCTGATCCAGCTCGACTCGCCTGCTCTGGGAGCGGCAGCGCCGGAACTCTACGACCAAGCCGAGCTGTGGCCCACCAAGCCTGTAGCGGAATACACGGCGGTCGACATCCTTTCCGAAGTTGTAAGCGAAGTGGACCGTGACGATAAAGACAGTCCTCGGTATGATCGCCACCTTTTGCGCAAGCTGTGCACTGTGCACCGAGTATTCTCCGACCACTTGCATTCCGTTGCGCTTCCCCATGGATCAAATGGCGCGGCACGAGTCCACCTGTTAACCAAGGACACGACTGCTATAGCCGGGCGACTGGCAGATTCGACTCCGCAACCCCAGGAGGTCCGGGTTGCAGGCCAGCTTGACATGATTCGTCGAAGTACCCGGTCATTTGGCTTGCAGCTAGATGACGGTGTCGAGGTGAATGGCGTATTGGAGAACGCCGACGAAGTGGATCAGATGCGTGAGTTCTTCGGCAAGCGAGTCTTGATACTTGGGAAGGCGATATATCGACCATCCGGCTCCTTGCTACGAATCGATACGCAATCGAACATGGTGAGGGGCAGCCAAGCATTTTTTCCAGAATTCCACCTTCGCCATCGCGTCGCGTCCCGCAGACCCGGAAGGTCAGTGCGGGCCAGGGGTGGGATTCTCTTTCGTCGTACTTTGGGGGCTGGCCCGGCGATGAGACCGATGAACAGTGGAACGAGATGATGCTTGAGCTCAAGAAATGAGCAGCGGCCCACTGCTGTTGGATACCAACATCTTACTGGAGTTGGTGCGCGACAAGGATCTTGGTAAACATATCTCGTCACAGTTCAACCTCAAGAGCGCGGTACACCGCCCGCTGATCTCAATCGTGACTGTGGGCGAGATTTGGGCGCTTGCGACCAGTCTGGATTTGGCGAAGGCAAGCGAGCGTTTCTCAAGAAGGTGCTGGCAACGCTCGTCATACTCGATATCAACCATGAGTCGGTGCTGGATGCGTATGTAGAGTTAACCGAGCCTGCAGAAAGGCGAGGGGCGGCGGTAGAATCCTCTCGAAGAATGATCTATGGATCGCAGCGACGACGATCGCCGCCAATGCGGTCCTGGTCACCACGGACAAAGACTTTCTCTGCCTCCACCCAAAACCTTGTGCGGTCCACCTGATTGATCCGGCAGTCGTCAAGAGAAGTCAGCCATAGCCCGGCGTCACGAGTGGCATCTGGAGGCACTGCCAGGCGCCCCATGTAGTACCATAAACTCGTTATGTTAGTGGAGTTCCAGGTCGATGGCGAGATTTGTATTCTCCGCTTGACAGGCCGGTTCGCCACGGGCCGGGATACGGCCTATCTCCGCGAACAGACCGAAGAGTTGAAGCGGCGCGGCTGCACGTTGGTGCTGGTCGATTTTCGTGACGTCGCCTACATCGATTCCACCGGCATCGGCTTTCTGATCGGCATCTATACCAGCGTAATCAAGTGTCCGGGCGGAGCGTTTGGCATCTGCTGCCCCAACCTCAAAGTTCGGGAAGTGCTGGAGCTTTGCCGGCTACACACAATTTTCCCGATTTACGACGATGAAGCGGCTGCCCTGGCTGCTCTCAAGGCAGGCAACAGTGCGCTCTCTGGCCGCTGAGGCCCTCAGTTTTGCCCTTCGCAGCGGAGTAAGTTACGCCGACGTGCGCGTGATGGAAGGCCGCGAGCGCCTGCTCACCACGAAAAACGGCCGCCCGGGGCATTTATCGATGAACGAGACCATCGGCCTGGGCATTCGCGTGATCGCCAATGGCGCCTGGGGATTCGCGGCCACCGACAATCTTAAAAAAGCCGGTATCGAAGCCGCCGCCCAGCGAGCCGTCGCCATCGCCCGCGCCAGTGCCATGGCCAAACGTGGCGATGTGGCGCTGGCGCCGGTGGAGAAATATGAAGCCACCTGGGTAGCGCCCTGCGCCATTGATCCGTTTTCCATCGGTGTGGAAGAGCAACTGGGCCGGCTGTTGGCCATCGACGAGGAACTGCGCCACAATCCCGGCGTCACGCTGGCGCAGGCTTCAGCTACGTTCAACACCTCGCGGCAAGTGTTCGCATCGTCCATCGGCAGCATGATCGATCAGACTCGCACCGTCAGCGGCGCCGGCTATGAAGTGTACAGCTTCAAAGACGACGAGATTCAGAAGCGGTCGTTTCCCTGCTCCTACGGCCAGTACCAACAGAAAGGCTACGAATTGTTGGATGAGCTGCAGCTGTTGCAAAATGCTCCACGCATTGCGGAAGAAGTGGTAGCTCTCCACTCGGCGGATCAGTGCCCGGAAGGCACGTTCGATCTCATTCTCGAAGGCAGCCAGTTGGCCTTGCAGATACATGAGTCCGTTGGTCACCCGATCGAACTGGATCGTGTGCTCGGGACAGAAGCCAATTATGCGGGCATGAGCTTTCTCACTCTGGATCAGCTCAACCATCTGAAATATGGATCGGACATCGTCAACGTAGTGTGCGACGCCCGCCAGCAGCACGGCCCGGGACTGGGAACCTTCGCGTTTGACGACGAGGGAGTTGCAGCCCAGGGAGTGGACATCATCCGCGACGGCGTGTTTCGCGGCTACATGACCTCGCGGGAGACAGCCGCGGCCGTGGGCGAAGCGCACTCCAACGGCACCATGCGCGCGCATAGCTGGGCGAATGTTCCGCTGATTCGCATGACCAATGTCAGTCTGCTACCGGGCGAGAAGACGATCGAGGAACTTTTCGGCGAGACCAAGCACGCCATCTACATGGATACGAACAAGAGCTGGTCAATCGACGACAAGCGCTACAACTTTCAGTTCGGTACGGAGATCGCCTGGGAGATTCGGGATGGCAAGCGCGTGCGCATGCTCAAGAATCCGACATACAGCGGCATCAGCACGGAGTTTTGGAACTCCTGCGCGGCCATTTCCAACCGCGACAACTGGGTTTTGTGGGGTGTTCCCAACTGCGGCAAAGGGCAGCCCGAGCAAGTGATGGGAACCGGTCATGGAGCGAGTCCGGCGCGCTTTCGCAACGTGAAAATCGGAGCAGGCTATGGCGGATGAGGATCGCGCCTTCGATCGCATTCAAGCCGCCGCCCGTGCTCTCGGCGCTCCGAACGTAGAAGCCATCATTGGCAATGGCGCCGAAGCGCTCACTCGTTTTGCCAACAACGCCATCCATCAAAATGTCGCGATGGAGACCACGTTTGTTTCCGTGCGAGTGGCGCTGGAGGGCCGCACGGCCCGCGCGACCACCAATCGCGTGAGTGACGACGCGTTGCGGCGCGTGGTGGAAGACGCGGTTACTTTGACCAAGGCTTTGCCGGCGGACGAAGAATTGCTTGCGCTGGCAGAGCCGGCGCAGATCACGTCCGTAGATCGGTTTGACGAAGCAACGGCCCAAACCACGCCGGCCGAGCGAGCCAAAGCCGTGTGCGAAGCGATCCGCGCGGTGGAGGCCGCCGGTCAGAATGCAGCGGGAATCTATTCCACGGAACATTCCTTTCAGGCGTTGTACAATTCCGCGGGCGTTCGCGCGTTCCACTGGGAGAGCATGGCGCATTTCTCGATTACCACCATGCTGGGGGACAGCTCCGGCTGGGTGAAGGGCTCCAGCACGCGGCGCGGATCGCTCGACCCTCTGGCTATGGCGCTACGTTCGGTAGAGAAGGCGCGCCTCTCTCGCGATCCGCTGGAACTACCGCCCGGCGACTATACCGTGATCATGGAACCAGCCGCCACGCTCGATTTGGTTGGCCAGATGTTCGGCGATTTTAGCGGCACCGCGCTCGCCGATCAGCGCAGCTTTTTGACCGAGCGCATGGACACACGGGTATTCGGCGAGAACATCCATATCTTCGATGACGTGTATCACCCACTGCAGGCGGGCGCGCCGTTTGATGGCGAAGGCGTGCCGCGCCAGAAGCTGACGCTGGTGGAAGCGGGAGTGCCCAAGCAGGTGGCGTATTGCCGCCTCACCGCTCACCGTGCCGGCGTGGAGCCGACCGGCCACGGCTTTCCGCTACCCAACGAGGCCGGCGAAGCGCCCATGAACATCGTGATCGCCGGCGGCGATAGCTCATTGGAAGAGATGATCGCCAGCACGGAGCGCGGCATCCTGGTCACACGTTTTTGGTACATCCGCGAAGTGGATCCATACGAAAAAATCATGACCGGCATGACGCGCGACGGCACGTTTCTCATTGAAGGCGGCAAAGTGACCCGCGGCGTCCGCAACTTTCGCTTCAATCAAGGGCTGATCGAAATGCTGAATAACGTGGAGGCGATGTCGCCGTCCGTTCGATCATCTGGGGAAGAGGCTTTCGATCTGGTCGCCCCGGCCATGAAGGTGAATAATTTCCATTTCTCGGAAGTGACCAAGTTCTAGGTTCCTTGAAAGTCTCCGCCCGCTCGCGGCATGTCTCCAGCAAGGAGACTTCACCATGAAAACTTTCCCCACCGTTTTAGCCGCCGTTTGGCTGTGCACGCAACTACCCGCTCAAGATGCCTCGCGATACCGCATCTCTGGGCCCAACTCTTATGAGAACCTCAGCATTTTCCTGATTCACGGTCCTGGCCACAGCGGCCGAAAACTGATCACTTTGCAGGAAGCGCTCGCTGAGCACAAAGTGATTGTTTATGAAACCCAAAGCGTGAATGAGCTGGCCATCGCCAATATTTCCTCCGACGAAGATGTCTTCATCGGCGCCGGTGACATCGTCAAAGGCGGCCAGCAAGACCGCACCATGAAAGACGACTACATTTTGCCGACCAATTCCGGCAAAGTGAGTATCAGCGCCTTCTGCGTGGAGCACGGACGGTGGACCCGCCGTGGACAGGAGCCGGTGGCTGTGTTCAACGGCTCCAACGACATGGTGGCGACCAAAGAGCTGAAAATGGCTGTGCGGGCCGCGGGCAGCCAGGCGCAGGTCTGGAGCCAGGTGGCGCAGGCGCAGAATAAGCTCAGTTTAGCTACGAACGCGCCGGTCCAGTCAGCGGCCTCGCCCACCAGCTTCCAGATGACCTTGGAAGCACCAGCGGTCCAGCGCTCGACTGAGTCGTACATCAACGCGCTATCGCAGGTGGCGGACGGGCAGTCCGACGTGGTCGGTTACGCCTTTGCCATCAATGGCCGAATGAACAGCGCAGAAGTCTATGCGTCGCATGATTTGTTCGCTCGCCTGTGGCCCAAGCTTTTGAAGGCAACGGCAGTGGAAGCGGTCAGCGAGAATCACGCTGGCGCGCATTTTGTCGCAGCCAAAAAGGAAGATGTACAACGGCTGTTAAAAGAGGCTCCTGGCGTCGGCAATGCTCGTGAAGTGAACGCCCGCACCAAAGTGGAAAGTAAGGACACTGCCGGCAGCCTGATCTTCCAGACACGAGACCAGACCGCCGGGTACTGGGTACACATGACCTACCTGGCGAAATGAGCGTTTTATAAT
>Ga0209698_10004378_pt1 | contig 15503 bp, 11 predicted proteins | sample LitLauG_LLR_2012_FD_187203 | JGI IMG/M metagenome (GOLD analysis project Ga0209698, IMG submission 187203) | Freshwater sediment microbial communities from Pennsylvania, USA - Little Laurel Run_MetaG_LLR_2012 (SPAdes) (version 2) | ecosystem: Environmental > Aquatic > Freshwater > Creek >...
GCTCAGCGTGCCCGCGCTGACCGGATCGATCATGTGCATGGGCGTCGCGACCGCGAACAGCATTCTGGTCGTGAGCTTCGCGAAAGAACAGATGGAGGAGGGAAAGGATCCAGTTGCAGCTGCGTTGCAAGCTGGCTTCACGCGCTTCCGCCCGGTCCTGATGACGGCCCTGGCGATGATGATCGGCATGGTGCCGATGGCTCTGGGACTTGGGGAGGGAGGAGAGCAGAACGCGCCCCTGGGCCGCGCCGTGATCGGCGGGTTGCTGCTGGCCACAGTGTCGACCCTTTTCTTCGTTCCCGTGTTCTTCAGCGTGCTGCACGGACGGCGGATAAAATCGGCTGAAGCTGAATCCGGCCGGCAATTCTAACTATTCGTTATTCAAGTGGGAGAGCTAGAATGCAGGTACAAGAGCAAGACAATGCAGAGAGGCCTCTGGTAATGCGAGACTTGCAAGCAGAACCCGAGAACGCTCCGCAGCGTTCAGGCCGCCCCTGGCTGGTTGCGTTGGTGGCCTTCTTGATTGTGGCTGCGGTCGTGATCTCCGGCATCCTGCCCCGCGTCAAGGCGAGGGCCACGGTGCGCGCCGAAACCAACCAGTTGGCAGTGCCGACAGTGGTGGTGGTGCCACCGAAGCGTGCCAGTGCCGGTCAGGACATTGTGTTGCCCGCGAACGTGCAGGCTTTCAAAGACGCACCGATTTATGCCCGGACCAGCGGTTATCTGAAGCGGTGGTACGTCGACATTGGCGCGCACGTGAAGGCAGGCCAGTTGCTCGCCGAAATCGACACTCCTGAAGTCGACCAGCAACTTCATCAGGCGCGGGCCGACCTCGCCACGGCCGAAGCCAACGCACATCTTTCCGAGATCACCGCGAGTCGCTACCAGGGCTTGCTGAAAAGCGATTCCGTCTCCCAGCAGGACGCCGATAACGCGGCTGGCGATTACGCGGCGAAGAAGGCGATCGTCCAGTCATTCCAGGCCAATGTGCGCCGTCTCGAAGATCTGCAATCCTTCCAGAAGATCTACGCTCCCTTCGACGGCATCATTACCGCGCGCAACACTGACATCGGGCAACTGATCGACCCCGGCAGCAGCGGGGGAGCCAAGAGTGAGTTGTTCCATATTGCGGCGCCTGGAAAGCTGCGCGTTTACGTCAACGTTCCGCAAATTTATTCGCAGGTCGCGAAGCCCGGTCTGAAGGCCGATCTAACGCTCGCTGAGTTTCCGGGGCGCCACTTTGAGGGCAAGCTGGTGCGCACGGCCGATGCGATCGACGCAACCAGCCGGACGTTGCTGGTCGAAGTCGAAGTTAACAATCCCACCGGTGAGTTGTTGGCCGGTGCTTACGCTGAACTGCATCTGAAACTTCCCGGCGATGCCTCGACCTTCACCATTCCAGTGAACGCCCTCCTGTTCCGGTCCGAGGGGCTGCGGGTAGCGTCGGTGAGCGACGGGAAGGCGACCCTGATTCCGGTCACGCTGGGCCGCGACTTCGGCAGCGAGGTCGAGGTGCTCACCGGTCTCAGCGGAAACGAAAAACTGATCGTCAATCCGGCGGACTCTATCGTGTCTGGCCAGGCCGTGCGGCTCGCGCAGACCAGTCCGGCCGGAGGAACGCGGTGAAGGTGGACAGCACAGGATCAGGGCTGAAGCGCAAGAGGCGACTCGCTGGGACCGTCTGGCTGGGGCTGGGATCGTTGGTCCTCTCCGGCTGTGCCGTTGGGCCCCGCTACTCGCGGCCCGCGACCGCGGCTCCGCCGGAATACAAAGAGTTGCCGCCGAATTGGAAAACAGCGCAGCCCAATGACCAGATCGCCAAGGGGACGTGGTGGCAGGTATTTCAGGATCCCCAGCTGAACGCTCTTGAACAACAGATCAACGTCTCCAACCAGACCCTGAAGTCCGCGCAAGCGCAGTTTGAACAGGCTCGTGCGCTTGTCCGCATTAATCGTTCTGCCCAATACCCCGACGTGACCGCGGGCATGAGTGCAACGCGGAATCACCAGTCGATCAACCGGCCCAATGGGCGGCTTGCGCCGACGAACTCCTACACCGACCTGCAGCTTCCCGTGGATGCGTCGTACGAAGCGGACGTCTGGGGCAGGGTTCGGCGCACGGTGGAGGCGGCCCGGGCCAATGCGCAGGCAACTGCCGCCGATCTGGAATCAGTGAGCTTGAGCCTCCACGCGGAACTAGCAACCGACTACTTCCAGTTGCGTGCTCTGGACGCGGAAGAGCAGTTGTTGAACTCTACCGTCTCGGCCTACGGAAAGGCGCTGGAATTGACCCAGAACCGCTATAGCGGCGGCGTGGCTTCGCAAGTGGATGTGGCACAAGCGCAGACACAACTGGAAACCACGCGCGCCCAGGCCATCGATCTAGGTGTACAACGCGCTCAACTCGAGCACGCGATCGCAGTCCTGATCGGTCAGCCGGTGCCCACCTTCAGTCTGCCGGGATCACCGCTCAACAACACTCCCCCAGTGATTCCAGCAGGATTGCCGTCCGATCTGCTGGAGCGCCGTCCTGACATCGCCGGCAACGAACGCAGAATGGCGGTCGCGAATGAGCAGATAGGAATTGCGAAGGCCGCGTATTACCCGACGATCACACTTAGCGCCACGGGCGGTTTTGAGGGCAGTTCGATCACCAACTGGTTCAACGGCCCCAGCGGATTTATTGCAGCGGGTGCCTCAGCTTTGGGGACCGTTTTTGACGCGGGGCGCCGTCGGGCCCAGGTCGATGAAGCCCGAGCGTCTTACGACCAGGCAATCGCGAACTACCGCGAGACGATCCTGGGCGCCTTCCAGGAGGTCGAAGACAATCTGGCGGCCTTGCGTTTGCTCGAAGACGAAGCCAAAACACAAGATGTTGCGGTCACGTCTGCGGAGCACTCCTTGACGCTTTCAACGAATCGCTACAAGGGCGGAGTTGCCACATATCTCGAGGTCATCACGGCGCAGAGTACGGCTCTAACCGACCAGCGCACAGCAGTTGAGATTGCCGGCCGTCGCATGACCGCCAGCGTGGCGCTTATCAAGGCACTCGGCGGGGGATGGAATGCGGCGACCTTGCCTACGGTCCAAGGCGAAAGTCATGCACAGTCCGGGGGAGCGACCGGCCAATAGAGCACGCAGAAAGTCTCGTTTCTCTCCCGCGGCAACCCCATTAGAAGTCCAAACTCGACGCCCCACCGAACTTCCAAGTAATCTACACGCACATGAAGAGCCGGACGGAAGCGCTTCGCGAGATCGCGACGCGAACCTTCGATGTCGGCGTGATCGGAGCCGGGGCCACCGGCGCCGGCTGCGCGCTGGATGCGCAATTGCGCGGGTTTGAAACAGTGCTGCTCGATGCTGGAGATTTCGCCTCTGCCACCTCCAGCGCTTCCACCAAGCTCGCACACGGCGGCGTTCGCTATCTGCAGGAAGGGGTCACGAACCTTGATCTGGGACAACTGAAAGTTGTCCGTCAGGCCCTCCGCGAGCGCACTCTAATGCTGCGGAACGCGCCTCACCTGGTGCATCTTCTGGAGTTTGTGGTGCCTTGCTTCAGCCGGTTTGAACTCTGGTACTACGGGCTGGGGATGAAGGTGTATGACTGGATTGCTGGCAAGGGCAAGCTGGCCGATAGCCATGTTCTTTCTCCGACGGAAGCGCTCCACCACATCCCATCCCTGAAAGCAGATCATCTCGTGGGCGTGGTCGCGTATCAGGATGGGCAATTCGACGATGCTCGCTACGGGGTAACGCTGGTGAAGACCTTCGCCAACGCAGGGGGCGAGGTCGCCAACTATCTGCGAGTGGTCGGCTTTGAACGAGGTCCGGACGGCAATCTCCTCGCGGCGATCGCGGAAGATACACTTTCCCCCCGACAGCTTCACGTGCGAGCCCGGGTGTTCGTGAACGCAACGGGCCCATTCTCCGACGCCGTCCGGTCGCTGGCAAATCCTCGCGCGTTGCCCAGACTTGTTCTCAGTCGAGGAGTGCATATTCTCTTGCCCCTGGACGAAGGAGTCAGCAGCGCATTGCTAATTCCAAAATCTGAGGACGGCAGGGTGATCTTCGCAATTCCGTGGCTTGGCCGTTTGCTGGTAGGAACGACTGACCAGGAAACCACTCTGCAGGATGAGCTCGTGGTCAGCCGGGCGGAAGCCGATTATCTTCTCCGGCACATCAACCGCTACTCTGCTAGGCAACGCACTCTCGGAGAGATCGTCGGCGGATTTGCTGGCGTTCGACCGTTGGTGCGTCCACACCACGCGCAGGCGACAAAAAACCTCATTCGCGAGCACGAAGTTGAAGTGGATAAGAGCAGCGGCCTGATCAGCATCCTCGGTGGCAAGTGGACGACCTATCGCGCCATGGCCGAGGACACCATCAACGCTATTCAGAGCAGGAGGGGTGATCCGTCGCGCCCGAGCGCTACTAGGCAGCATCTGCTCGCGGGTGCCGAGGGTTACGCTCCCGACTACTGGAAACAACTGGCCCGCGAACATCCACTCGAGGAATCCACTGCGCAGCACCTGGCACTGAAATTCGGGACCGACGCACCGGCCGTCCTTGACATCGCGAAACACAAACCGGAACTCTACGCGCCTATTATTGAAGGCGCCCTTCCGATTCAGGCAGAAGTTCTCTACTGCATTCGGCAGGAGATGGCGGTATCGATTGAAGACGTACTGTCCCGTCGCCTCGGCCTGCAACAGTCTGACTGGAGACTGGCAATGCAGGCGGCACCGGTTGTAGCCTCGCATCTCGCCAGCGAATTGGGATGGTCCGACCCGCAGAAGGACTATGAGACCCGGCGCTACGTAACAAAGATCGATCGTTTTCTCGTAGCGATAGGAGCCGCCACCAATTAGAGTCGAGTGCGCAAAAGGCAGATGGCGACTCTGCCGGACGGCGTATGGGGAAAGGCGGGTAACGTGGCCAGCTACGTGGGTGCAATCGATCAAGGGACCACCAGCACGCGCTTCATCGTTTTTGACCACGCTGGGCGCATCGTCGCCAGCGACCAGCGCGAGCACGAGCAGATTTATCCCAAGCCCGGGTGGGTCGAGCATGACCCCGAGGAAATCTGGTACCGCACCCAGGAAGTCATCGCGGGCGCCCTTCAGCAACACGCCCTGCGCCCCTCCGATCTTGCCGCCATCGGAATCACCAACCAGCGCGAGACGACTGTGCTGTGGGATCGCAAAACTGGCAAGCCGGCCTACAACGCGATCGTATGGCAGGACACGCGCGTAGCAGACTCGGTCATGGAATTCGCGAAACAGGGTGGCCAGGACCGCTTCCGATCCCAGACCGGTCTGCCCTTAACCACGTACTTTAGCGGACTGAAGATTAGGTGGATGCTCGATAACATCCCCGGCGTGCGGGCGCAGGCCGAAGCGGGCGAACTACTCTTCGGTAACATCGATACCTTCCTGGTCTGGCACCTTACGGGCGGTTTAAAAGGCGGCATTCACGTCACTGACGTGACCAATGCCAGCCGCACCCAGTTGATGAACCTGCACACCCTCGATTGGGATCGTGAGATCATGTCGGCCTTCGGAATCCCGGCTGCGATTCTCCCTCGCATTTGTTCGAGCAGCGAGATTTACGGGACTGCTCAAGAAAGCGTCCTGCAGGGCGCCGCAATCGCGGGAATCCTCGGCGATCAGCAGGCAGCGCTTGTTGGGCAGACCTGCTTCAAGCCCGGCGAAGCGAAGAATACCTATGGAACTGGCTGCTTCCTACTCATGAACGTCGGAAACAAACCGGTGTCTTCCCGCCACGGGCTCCTGACGACTTTGGCCTACAAGATGGGGGATCAGCCACCGATGTTTGCCCTCGAGGGAAGCATCGCGATCACCGGTGCACTCGTCCAGTGGGTGCGCGACAACCTCGGCCTCATCGCCAGGAGTTCCGAAATCGAGACGTTGGCGCTCTCGGTCCCCGATAATGGCGGCGTGTATTTCGTTCCAGCGTTCTCTGGTCTCTACGCGCCCTACTGGAAAGACGACGCTCGTGGGGTGATTGCCGGGCTCACCCGTTATGCGACCAAGGCGCACATCGCGCGGGCCGCGCTCGAGGCCACGGCCTTTCAGACACGAGAAGTACTCGAGGCCATGGAAAAGGACTCCGGCGTAGCCCTCGACTCGCTCCGCACCGACGGGGGCATGGTGGAAAACAACCTTCTGATGCAGTTTCAGGCCGACATCTTGAACAAGCCCGTGGTTCGCCCCGTCATCAGAGAGACCACCGCGCTGGGCGCGGCCTACGCCGCGGGGCTGGCGGTGGGCTTCTACAAGAGCGTCGACGACTTGTGCGCGAACTGGTCCGTTGACCACACCTGGCAACCTGATCTTGAAGACAAGAAGCGCGAGAAGATGTACCGGTTGTGGAAGAAAGCGGTGACACGATCGTTCGCCTGGGTGGACTAGGTCCGCGTGAAGGGAACCGTCGCAGACAGGAAGAAGGAGCAGGCGAAACGATGACTTCACCATTCTTCGGCGAGTTCATGGGCACGGCGATTCTGGTCCTCTTGGGGAACGGCGTGGTCGCGAATGTCCTGCTCAAAAAATCGAAGGGCGAGGGTGGCGGATGGATGGTCATCACCACCGGCTGGGCGTTTGCAGTCCTGTGTGGGGTGTTGACGGCCATCGCGTGCGGCAGCAGCGACGCGCATCTGAACCCGGCGGTGACTCTGGGTTTCGCGGTAGTCTCCGGAAATTTTTCGAAACTGGCACCGTACATCCTGGCTCAGTTATTGGGCGCAATGACTGGCGCCACGCTTGTCTGGTTGCACTACCTGCCGCACTGGCGCGAGTCCTCGGACCCGTTGCTGACTCTTGCGTGTTATTCCACCGCACCAGCGATTCGCAACCTCGCCGCCGCTGCCATGAGTGAAATCATCGGTACCTTCGTTTTGGTCTTCGTGGTCGGAGCGATCTTCTCAAAGGCTGTGGCAGCCACCGGCTTTGCTCCGGGCTTCGGACCCTATCTGGTGGCCTGTCTGGTCTGGGGTATTGGGCTCTCGCTGGGTGGCCCCACGGGCTATGCCATCAACCCCGCGCGTGATTTGGGCCCGCGCATCGCGCACGCGATCCTGCCCATCGCTGGCAAAGGGTCGTCAGATTGGGGCTATGCCATCGTGCCAGTGGTCAGCCCGCTTATCGGAGGGGCAATGGCAGGGGCTGCTATCAAAGCCATCGGCTTTTGATCGGAACTCAATTGGTGGGCCTGCAATCCCCTAGTGGACAAATGTGATGTTCAGACCTGTGGTGAAGATGACGTCGTTGTTCTCCTTCCCCGGAGGCGGATTGGTGACGTAAACGTCTCCGAACATGTTCTGCCAACCCATCCATTTGTTGATCTTGGTCACCGTTCCGAAGTCAAACGTAGCCCGGTATTCACCGGCGTTGCTGAGGTCAGGGAAGAAATAGGCCTTCTGCGTGATGACCGTCGACTTGGCAATCTTGTGCAGAAACTCATCGCCGATCTGGGCGGCCGAGAAGCTGTGAATTAAGTGCGGCAGCGGCGCGAGTTGCGTGTAGTTCTCGCGTGTGTAGTTGGCACCTCCCAGGAAGTCAAGCGTCGTGTTGTCGCTCTTGATGGCGTGAAGTCCCAAGCCGGCTCCCACGACTGACCGCAGGTTCAAATCCTGGAGTGCGTCGGTGAAAAAGTCGGCGTTGACGAAGCCAAACAAGCGAGGCGTAATGTCGCGATCGTACCGAGCCCCTCCCTGGTTGGTGTTCGACGTGACATGCGGGGAAGCGGTGGGCAGATCGTTGGTCGCGTACACCGATCCCGCGTAAAGACTGAGCTTGTCATGCAAGCCCTTGCGCGTACTGGTAAAGGCCAACGCCAGATTCTTTGCCTCGCTATTCCCGCGCGTGAGACCGAATCCAATATTGATTCCACCGTTCCAGCCGTTTAGCAGTCCGGGGTGTTGAGCCTTTTCGAAGGCGAGTTGTTCAGTGTCATCGCGAATCACCACCACGTTTTCCTTCGCGGCCTCGATGTTTCCTTCAGCCTTGGTCGATACCTCAAGTTTTCCGTCGCTTGTGGTAACGGGACCCACGACGGTTTGTCCATTCTTCAGGCCGATGTGCAGGGACTGGTCCGACTTGAGTTCCTCGATGGCGGGCCATTGCACCGTGACTTCTCCTGCAAATTCGGTTTTGATCACGAGAGCCTTATCGTCTGATTTTTCGATTGTTCCTGTGAGACGGTCTCCATTTTTTAAGACGATTTGATCGGCAAATAACGGGCAGCAACACATAGCAAGAACAAGGGGGACAACCACTTTTGGACTGAGCAAGACTTCCTCCAGAAGCAAGAATAAGGGGCCGGGGCAAAACGTCAGTGATCCGCGGTCATGACAGCCGCAATATCGCAGCAGCAAGCGGTTGGGATGAAACCAGACAATACCTCAAAACTGGGGGTGATGCAGGTGGCTAATTCAGCATTCGATGTGCGGTTGAACCGGGAGTGGAGCCGCTTCAAAAGCTGCTTCCGTGCGAGGCTTGGTCGCTTTGGCTCCAGGAACCTGCAGACGAAGCGGACGTCTTTAGCTCTGGTTCTTGACGTCGGGGTTGGGAGTCTTTGCGGCCTCGCTCGGCTGATCCTTCATGCCGTCTTTGAGCGCGCGGATCCCTTCTCCGATCCCCTTGCCGAGCTCGGGCAGTTTCTTCGGACCAAACACCAGAAGAGCGATAAAAAAGATCACCAGCAAATGCATCGGTTGGAACAAACCTTCAAGCATAAGAACCTCCCAAACCCATAACGGACCACCTCTAACGTTACCGGAGGTGGGCCATCCACGTCAATTGTCGCTGCCCACCCGGGACACTTATATCACTGATGGACTGGACTTTACATTACGTCTGGTCCTGCTTGCCTGGGCGTCAGGACAACGCCGGTCAGAGTTACCTCCGTGACCTACCGAGGAGTACCGGCTCAGTCTAAGGTTTTGAAAGCCGCGCAGGACCTCCCGCTGCGTCAAAGGAGTGGTCGTGAAACGTGCGTCCTTGGCCCTTTTTGTTTTCGTACTTCTCCCTCCCCTTTCGAGCTTCGCGGGAGCGCCGAATCCCCGCCCCGTCGATCGCACCCAGCTCACGGCATGGCTGACGGGAGAGCTTTCGAACCCGCGCATTTGCCGACTGGTAACCGAACGCGGGATCGCATTTTCTCTGACTCTCCGGGATGAGAAGCAGTTACGCGCGACCGGAGCGGATTCGACCCTCATCAAGACTCTTCGAGCCCTGCGATCCTCCGTTTCGCCAAGCGCCGCTGCTCCGCTGCCTGCAGCTTTGGCTAAAGCAGCCCAGTTGACGCACGAAAAGCAATACGACGCGGCCGAGGGACAGCTGTCCGCCTTGATCCGTTCTAATTCCGATAACGCCAGCCTGCACTTTGCCTTGGGCGACGTTTTGCGGCGCGAAGACAAGTGGGACAAGGCGCTGGACGAATTCACCGAAGCCGTTCGGCTGATGCCGGGTTTTCCCGATGCGCACAACCGGCTGGCCTACGTTTTCTACCGCACAGACGACGTCGACGCGGCCATCGCGGAAGCGCGCACAGCGCTCAGCATGGATCCTCGAAACGCTGAGGCTTATCGTTATCTTGGTTTAGGACTCTACGCCACCGGCAAATACGACGCGGCCCTGCACGCCTATGAAGAGTCTCTGCTGCGCGAATCCGAAAATGCAGATGTCTACTACGATATGGGCATCGTGCTGCATGACCGCGGCGACATGCGCGGCGCTGTTGCCGCCTACCGGCACGCACTTCGTTTGAGGCCGGACTTCTGGGAGGCCCACAGCAATCTTGGCATCGTCATGCACGACCTGGGAAGGCTTGACGATGCCGTCTCCGAGTATCGCGAAGCCAAGCGCCTGGCGCCCGACGAGGTGTCGGTCCGCAACAACCTGGGCAACACCTATTGCGACAAAGGCGAATATGACGCCGCCATTACCGAATTCCGTGACTTGTATCGTCTCGACGCCGGATGGGACGGTGGTCACGACTGCATGGCTCGCGCCTTCATGGCCAAGAGAGACTATCCTGATGCGATTTCCGAATTGCGCCTGGCCGTCCGCCAGAATCCGACCGGAGCTTCCGAGCACCGCGTCCTCGGACAAGCCCTGCTGCTGGCGGGAAATCCCGAAGAGGCATTGCAGGAACTCCAGGCTGCTGTGTATCTGAGTCCGGATTCCGCGCTCGCCCACCATTACCTGGGTACTGCGTTGTTTGAACTGCAATCGTTCGACGAAGCCGAGAAGCAGTTTCGCGAGTCGGTCCGACTCGAGCCCACCGCGCAAAATCACTACTCTTTGGCCGCTTGCCTGATGGCCATGGGTCGCAACGATGACGCCCTCGGGGAACTGGAAAACGCCGCGCATCTCGATCCCACCCAGAATCTGTACCGTGCCCGCAAAGAAGAGTTGTTGAAGTTAATGACTCCCGGAAGCAGACGTTAGCCGCCGCAGGACGCAATCACACCGCACAGCGGTTCCCCAAGCGCCCGTAAGCGGGCCGTGTCCTTCACCCTGTACCACCGGACGTACCTCTGGATGCACTCCCGTGCGTCGGCAATCACAGCATACGCTCCTAAAATATCGCCCAGAGGTACTACACGAGCCTGTTCTCAGCGCAGGTCAAAGGGGCAACCGATGGATTCCGGCAACCTTGTTCATTCCACCAGCAGCAGCGGGGCAGCAGCGGTTCGCGCTCGGATTCAGCCCGCCAACGAGAGTCGCACAACACTTTCCGGACGCACACCGGAGAAGGCCGCGAGGCAAGGTCTCAAGCCTGTCGGCTACGGCCTGCCTTGCGCGAAGTGCAAAACGTATTATCTCGCCAATCTGGCTTCGTGCCCCATTTGCAAGTCTGCGGAGCGTGTTTCGGCGACCTTCGCCGCGCCAACCACCACTCCGGTGGAGGACTCCCACTCCGAAGGAACTCTCGACGAAGAGCGCGAGCGTTTTCTGCGCGAGTTTAAGGCGAAGTTGTACGCAGCCCATTTGCAGATCAACCCTTCAGCCTATCTTCGTTGCACCTTTGCGGATGAGGACGAGGGTGCCCACGAATCGGCCACCGTTTGCAAGACCTGCTACGACGGCTTGCAAACCCGGGTCGACCGCCTCGAAGCCGCTTTGCACACGGATGTAAACGAAGCCGCGCAGGTCATCTACGACGCGGTTTGGGCCGACACTTCCGATTCCAACCGGACGTACCAGAACGCCGCGCATGCCCTGTTGGCGGAGTTGCGGAAGCGGGCGGGAATGAAGCTGATTCTGAGCCCCCTGCAGCCACTGCCCCACTAAGACGCCGTGGTCAACCCAGGGCCGGATTGCCTAGCCTACTCACTCCTTCGCTGCGGCGAAGCGCATCCGTCCAAACGCGCTCGGCACGTGGAAGTTTGGTTGCGGGGTGTGGGTAGGCTGCCAGGCATAGTACCCGCGCGGTTCTTCCTTGCCTTCGACCCGGTAGAAATTTACTCGCCAGATCGCGCTCGGGTCGAATTTGCCCGTGAGGGCCTTCATCGGAATCGCCAACTCAGCGCTCCACGTATGCGCTTTCTCGTCGAGAACGACCGACCGCTGCAACCCGCTCTTCAGATCGGGCTTTGCTCCTGGCGAAATGTCCAGGTCGATCCACATACCATTCGGGCTAATCTCGAATTCCTTGTAAGCATGCGTGTGTGATGGATCAGGCTGCAGGAACGCCTCGGCCACGTCGCGGTCCCAGAGTTGATCACGCCGGCCGTTGGGATCGGAATCCGCGAACACATGCAATTCGCGGTAGCGGCACTCGAAGCGAAGATATAGCTTACTGGGCGACCAAAGCACGCGCACCCGGGTTTGCCGTTGCGGGTCGGGATTCTTTCCCTGCCAATCGGAACAAAACGTCACCGGCGTCGCTCTATCCCACGCAGTCGCGGGGTGGGCCGCATTTAGCAAGAGCTCATGGGGTGTACGGGCGGCCACGACTTCCTTGGACAACTCGTCGCACGAGGCATGGGTGCTTGTCTGGCTCATCATGGGGATAGAGCTAAGCAACGGCACTACCCAGAGATAGAAGGCGCTATTCACAGGGTGCATTGCGCCCCGACATCTTGCCGGAAGAATTGGTTTGACCGCAAGGTCTGGATAGCTCTCGCGCCGATCATACCCTAAGCTTTTGAATCATGACCACGAATGCGATACTCAATTCGGAAAGCGAAGCAGCCATGGCAAGCGTGCCGGAGACCAAGTGGTGGAACGCCGTGCTGGCCCGAGACGGCAGCCAGGACGGGAACTTCTTTTTTGGGGTCTCGAGCACCGGGGTTTATTGCCGCCCGTCCTGCCCCGCGAAACGTCCCCGCCGCGAGAATGTAACCTTCTTTCGCCGCTCGGAAGACGCCGAGAGGGCCGGGTACCGAGCCTGCTTGCGCTGCCGTCCCAGATCGGCAAGCCGCAACCCTCAGACCGACGCGGTGAAACGCATTTGCCGCTATATCGAACAGCATCTCGACGAGCCCGTCACCCTGGACCGCCTGGGGGTGGCCTTCGGTCTGAGTCCGTTCCACCTGCAGAGAACCTTCAAGAAGGCCCTGGGGATTACCCCGCGGGCGTACGCGGATTCCTGCCGCATGCGGCTTCTCAAGCGCAACCTGCAGGCTGGCCAGAGTGTTACCCACGCGCTTTATGACGCCGGTTACAGTTCAAGCAGCCGCCTCTACGAGCGCACGGCGTCGCAGCTGGGGATGACACCAGACAAATACCGCAGAGGCGCAGTCGCGGCGGCGATCCGCTACACGTGCACGGACTCACCCCTGGGCCGGATGCTGGTCGCGGCCACTGACAAGGGAATCTGCGCGATTCAGTTCGCCGACACCGACGACGAATTGACCGAGGGGCTGAAACGCGAGTTCCCATTTGCCATCCGTCGACAGGACGACGAGGCGATGCGTCCTTGGACGAAGACACTTCTTGATCACATATCGGGTCACCGGTTAAGCCGCGCGTTGCCCCTAGACATCCAGGCGACGGCGTTTCAGCGCCGGGTGTGGACACATCTACAGTCGCTGCCCTTCGGCGTCACCGAGTCCTACGGTCAGGTCGCCAAAGCCATTGGCCGGCCCACCGCGGCCCGTGCAGTGGCCCGTGCCTGCGCCACCAATCCCGTGGCCGTTGCGATTCCTTGCCACAGGGTGGTTCGCGAAGACGGTGAGATGGGCGGCTACCGCTGGGGGATCGAGCGCAAGCGGGTGTTGCTGCGACTGGAGCAACAGGGCGCGGAACGACGCCAGCGAGCCGGCGGGGGGCAGTAGTCGGCATGGTGGGTGGGGTCGTGCCCGTCTATTTTTGCAGGTCCTCGTAGACCTTCCGCGCGCGCGACAACTGGTCAAGAACGGCAACCTTCTCCGGTTCGCTGTTCCAGTCCTTGTTGGCTTGTGCGGCAGCAACCAGCCGGTCGATCCACGCGATAAAGTAAGTGGCGTCCGCTTTTGGCGAGATCTTTGAGCCTTCGACCGTGATGTAGATGGGGCTGGTGGTAGCGTAGGGATACAGGTCAAGCACTGGATACGTCGCCTTTTCGTTCCACGCGCGTAGCAGGCACCAGCCGCTCGCAGAGGCCGGCAGCGAGCCCTCCTCGTCCGCAGCGTCGCGATTTCCGGCAAGCTTTATCTCATGGACGGCCTGCCCGTTGCAGATCACTTCCAGGTGGTCCACGGGGACGATCGACCGCATCCACACCTTGACCTTCACCTCAGGTGTGCCCGCGGGGAGTTTCAGTTCATCTCCAATTTGCTGACCGCCGAGTGAAAATCCAAGCAACGGGCCATTGGTCGCAAACGTTCGCCCTTGCTTCAAGTTCGCCAGCCAGGGTTCTACGTCGAGCGGGCCATTCGGCACATTCACATAGACCCGATTCAGACCCACCGGCCCGCGCAGCGAAGCGAAATCAGCCATCGCGTCCGTTCCCGCCGCCGCAGGCAGGTGGAAGCCACAATTCAGCAGCTGGTACCAGACGCGAGCTGTCGACTTGTGGTCGCTGAAGCCGAGCACTTCGATGTAATCGACCTTGCCGAGCGCGACGTCCACAGGTAATTCATCGGTTAGGGCTTCTTTCGCGGGGTCCGGATAGGTGTCGAACGGATGAACATAGCCGACCACGGCCTGCTGTTCGTGCGCCATGTCGGCCACGTCGGCGTTTGTCGGAGACAGGCTCGCTGCGGCGGTATTCGGATACGCGGCATAGTCCGGTATCAGGAAGTTCCTGGTCAGGTGGAGCAGGCCCAGATGTCCCCAGTAGCTGGTGTGGAACTCCTGGCCATGCAGCAGAAGATTGTCCGCGGTCGATGCCGGATCGGGGGTCGTCCGGAAATACGGCATGTCCGGGATGCGCTGTTCCTTGTTCACCACCAGGTTCTCGACAATCGGCAGATTCTCTGCCGCAGCCTGGAAGACAAAATTTGCTGGAGTATTGCGGTACGCACCCGCGTAGTTCATGTGTACGTGCACATCGCCACTCACCCAATGTGAGCCGCTGCTCTTCGGCACCTCAAGGGTTTGCAGACGGATCGTGACCGGCGTGGTCTGCCCCGCTTTTACCTCAACCGTCCGCCGCTCGAAGCGATATTCGAATCCCTTCATGACTTCCACGGTCGCTTGTCCGGCCGGAACTTCCGCTTCTGCCTTGCGCTCGGAATGGAAGTAGTGCGCTTCGAAGGGGCGCTCCGTACGATCGAAGCCGTCGTCCGCATGCATCCATGCACCCTCGGGGGCGTACGCGCGCCCGTCTTCACGCGTGATCGAGACGCGAGCTGCGACTTCATGCCCGGCAGGGTCCATTACTGTGACCGCGATCCGACCCATGTCGGCCAGGTAGTGTCTCTCCTTTGCCACGATTTGCTGTTGCAGGCCGCCGGGAACGGTTTCGATCCAAAGCGAAGTGTTTCCGTCGCGATTCGAGATAAATGCGATGGCGTGACCATCCGGCGACCACCGAGGATTGATATTGTCATAGTCGCCGTAGGTGATCGGGAATGCATCGCCCCCGTCGGAAGGCATGATCCACAGCTGGTGCCAGGCCCGGCCCAGGTAAGACGCGTACACGATGCGCTTTCCATCCGGAGAAAACTCCGGACGGGCTTTCCAGGAGGTTTCTTCGTAGTGGATTTCCCAGGCTTCAGCTCCGGGCGCCGCCTTCATGCGCCAGAAACCACCCGTCCCGTAAATGTGCCGGCGGTTGGAGACAAAAAGCAACTCCGAGCTGTCCGGGGACCACGTCGGGCTTATCTCGTGATCGAATTCGCTGTAGTAGTAACGCGGCAGGGAACTGCGGCTTTCGCTGGTCATTTGCTCTACGTCTTGCAACGTGCCACCTGCGAACGATCCTGCAAAAATGTGGAAGCGCCCGTTGTACGAAGTCGACACGAACGCAATGCGGCGGCCGTTTGGCGAGAAACGAGGCTCTACGTTGACCGCACCGCCTTGGGTCAAAGCGTGTGCCTGTTTCTTCGCG
>Ga0209698_10004379_pt1 | contig 15500 bp, 9 predicted proteins | sample LitLauG_LLR_2012_FD_187203 | JGI IMG/M metagenome (GOLD analysis project Ga0209698, IMG submission 187203) | Freshwater sediment microbial communities from Pennsylvania, USA - Little Laurel Run_MetaG_LLR_2012 (SPAdes) (version 2) | ecosystem: Environmental > Aquatic > Freshwater > Creek >...
GTGAGCCAGTACGCGCACACGTCGTGGAAGATTCGCGACGGCTTTTCCAAGGGCTTCATCTACTCAATTGCGCAAACGCCCGACGGTTATCTCTGGTTAAGCACGGGATTCGGCTTGCTTCGGTTCGATGGCGTTCGGACTCTTCCGTGGGAGCCGCCCGCCGGTGAGCATCTTCCTAGTAGCATTATTCGACACCTGCTCACCGCGCGCGACGGCCGTCTTTGGATCGGCACCGATGGGGGGCTGACAAGCTGGAGAGGTGGGAAGTTGAGCCGGTACCCGGAAGTTGTTGGACGTGCGGTCAGTGCGCTCTTTGAGGATCGTGAGGGAACGATATGGGTCGGCATGCTCGGGACTCCCGCTGGGAGACTGTGCGCGATTCGGGGTGGCAGGGTCCAGTGTTATGGAGAGGATGGCAGTTTAGGCCAGGGAGTGGCCTCTTTATATGAAGACAATGGGGGCAATCTCTGGGTGGGAGCGGAGACCGGGCTGTGGCGGTGGAAGCCTGGTCCTGCGAAGCTCTATCGGGCATTAGAGCCTGAGAACCTCATATCAAGTCTGCTAGAAGACGCCCAGGGCGCCCTTTTGATTGCCACCCCCAGCGGAATCCGACAGCTCGTTGACGGAAAAGCCGAGTCGTATCCGCTTCCCGGTTTCGGGCTGCAGTTCAAGCCACATGCGCTGCTTCCGGACCGGGAAGGCGGTCTATGGATCGGAACTGACCGGGGCCTCTTGCATGTTCACCAGGGAAGAACGGATGTATTCACGCAGGCTGACGGTCTCTCCGGCGATTTCATTACAAGACTCTTTGAGGATCGTGAAGGCAACATTTGGGTAGCCACTTCTGATGGGCTCGACCGCTTTCGCGACTTTGCCGTCCCCACGATTTCCGCAAAGCATGGTTTGCCAAGTTCCACTGTTTGGAGCGTCCTGGTGGCCAGAGATGGCAGCGTTTGGTTTGGCTCGAGTGATGGGTTGGACAGACTGAATAACGGGCGATTTACGATTTATCGCAAGCGAAACGCACAGGGGGTCGACGGCGCCAAACGAGAAAAGTCCGGCGCTCTGAGCTCGGTGCGACAGATCGCCGATAGTGGATTTCCCGATGGTACTTTACAGTCTATTTTTCAGGATGATCGAGAACGAATTTGGGTCTCAGCGACTCGCGGGGTGGCCTACTTTGAGAATGGGACGTTCATTCCCGCAAGCGCCGTGCCCGGAGGACTGGTGAGTTCCATTGTTGAGGACAGCGCAGGGAATCTGTGGATCAGCAACAAGACTCAAGGTCTTTTTCATTTGCTTGAAGATAATAAGGTCGAACAGATCCCTTGGGACAGGTTGGGAGGTAAGGGCTACGCTTATGCTCTGTTTCCTGATCTTGTGCGGGGCGGCCTATGGATTGGATTTTTTCAGGGTGGCGTGACGTATTTCAAGGACGGTCAGGTTCGCGCATCGTACGCAGTCGCCAATGGATTGGGCGAGGGCCGCGTCACCGACCTTCAACTTGATCGAGACGGTACGCTTTGGGCCGCAACCCAGGGTGGGCTGAGCCGCGTGAAAGGCGGGCGTGTCGCCACTCTGACCAGCAAGAACGGATTGCCCTGTGATGACGTTCACTGGGTCATGGAAGACGACGTCCATTCGGCGTGGCTGTATATGACCTGCGGACTGGTCCGCATTGCCAGGACAGATTTGGATGCGTGGTCCGCCGACCCAAAGCGGAAGATTCAACCCACGGTTTTCGACAGTTCTGATGGCATTAGGGTTCGCCAGCTCACTAGCGGCTTCGGCCCCCAAGTCTCTAAGTCTGCGGACGGAAAGTTGTGGTTCTCGCCTCTAGACGGCGTCAGCGTCATCGATCCACGTAACCTTCACCTCAACAATGTTCCACCGCCGGTGCACATCGAGCAAATCACCGCCGACCACAAGACCTACTGGCAGAACTTGTCGGGCGATGCAGCGTCCGCGAAATCAAAGCTGCCGCCGCTGGTGCGCGACCTGACGATTGATTACACGGCGCTGAGCCTGGTGGTGCCGGAAAAGGTGCGCTTCCGCTACAAGCTGGAAGGCTGGGATCGCGATTGGCAGGACGCGGGCACGCGGCGGCAAGCGTTCTATACGAATCTTGGCCCACGGAAGTACCGCTTCCGGGTGATGGCTTGCAATAACAGCGGATTGTGGAACGAGGCGGGCGACACGCTGGATTTTTCGATCGCGCCGGCGTACTACCAGACGATTTGGTTCCGTTCGTTGTGCGTGGCCGCGTTTTTGGCATTGCTCTGGGCGCTTTATCAACTGCGGCTGCGGCAACTGGCGCGGGAGTTCAACGCAGGGCTGGAAGCACGCGTCAACGAGCGGACGCGCATCGCGCGGGAACTCCATGATTCGCTGCTGCAAGGCTTTCAAGGATTGATGTTCCGGCTGCAAGCGGCGCGGGACATGCTTCCCGGGCGCGCTCCCGCCGAAGCCATTGAGGCGCTCGATATCGCTCTGGATCGCGGAGACAAAGCCATTGCGGAAGGCCGGGACACGGTCTCGGACTTGCGCGAGCCCATCCTGGGCGACAGCGACATTGCGCAGGCATTGACCGCGCTTGGCAAGGAACTGGCGCTACAGAGCGGCAACGGCCTGGCGCCGTGCGTGCGCGTGCTGCTGGAAGGGAAACAACGAGAGCTGAATCCCATGCTGCGCGACGAAATCTACCGAATTGCGCGCGAGGCGTTGCGAAACGCGTTCCTCCATGCCCGGGCGCAGAAGATCGAAGCGGAGATTACCTACAGTGATTCCGAGTTTCTCTTGCATATTCGAGACGACGGGGGTGGGATTGATCCCGAGGTTGCCAATCAGGGAGCGCGTGCAGGACACTGGGGGCTGCCGGGGATGCGCGAACGCGCCAAGAGCTTTGGCGGGAAGCTGGAAGTCTGGAGCGAACACGGAGCTGGGACGGAAATTGAGTTGAGTGTTCCTGGCGCCATTGCTTACGGCAAATCCGAACCGCGTCGCAGATTCGGGTTATGGCGAGAGAAGATTGGGGAATCCGATGGGCAGCAGTCCTAAGACGGGCACGAGTCCTACGGTAATTCGCGTTCTGACGGTGGACGATCACGCGCTGATCCGCGACGGAGTTGCGGCGCTCATCGTCAATCAGAAGGATATGAGTCTGGTTGGCGAAGCGTCGAACGGGCGCGAGGCGATTGAACAGTTCCGGTCGCAGCGGCCGGATGTCACTTTGATGGACTTGCAAATGCCAGAAATGAATGGGATCGATGCGCTGATTGCGATTCGGAGCGAATTTCCGGAGGCGCGGATCATTGTGCTGACGACCTATGCGGGCGACGCGCTGTGCAAGCGGGCGATGAAAGCGGGCGCGCAAGCGTATATCTTAAAAGGCAACGTGCGGAAGGATCTTTTGGACACGATTCGGGCTGTTCGCGCCGGAAAAAAGTTCATTCATGCGGAAGTCGCCGCGGAACTTGCCACTCATGCGGCTGATGACTCTTTGAGTGAAAGAGAGATTGAGGTTCTTTCCCTGATTGCCGCGGGAAATTCGAACAAGCTGGTTGCCGATCAGCTAGCGATATCGGAGGATACGGTCAAGGGTCACGTCAAGAGCATCCTTTCCAAGCTTGGGGTCAATGACCGAACCCACGCGGTGACCGCAGCCTTGAAGCGCGGAATCATCGAATTGTAAATTCCTTCTAAACCACCCAAAAGAGTCTAAAGGGTCCCCCACATCTGGGGATTCGCAGGGTCCGCTATCCCGTTAAACTCGCCTGGTACGAGTGTGAAATTAGGGCGAGGTTAGGGGAAAACTTGCAACGATTGTTTACGATGTTTCCTGGCGGTTGGCCTGGGGCGGGACTTCTTGTGCTGCGGCTGGCGGCAGCCATCCCATTATTAATTGAAGGCTGCTCCGGATTTTGGGGAGCGCCCCATGACGGGCTTTACGCAAGAATCATCGCGATCGGCGTTGGAACTTTGCTGTTGGCAGGATTGTGGACGCCTGTTGCAGGAGCTTTGCAAGCATTCATCGAGGTTTGGATTATTTTCGGTCGAGGTGGCGCACCCAGCACACACCTTTTGCTTGCGGCGCTCGGAGTGAGCCTGGTAATGCTCGGACCGGGCGCATGGTCTGTAGACGCCCGGCTGTTTGGCAGGAAACGGATTGACATTCGTACCCGCTAGAGGGCGCTCCTTCTTGCCAGGTTCTTTCGTAGGATTTAAGATTCCGAGGTCTAACATGCTCGCAAGGAACCACCATCGAGATGGCAATGCGGGATGTGTGGCCAGTGTTGCGCCATGATGTCGCGCCCGTGCATAGTCGCGCATAGCGCAACATTGCCGGTGCTGTTCATATACTTGGTGCTGACCGGATGCCACTCTTCGTCAGGGAATTCAGCTCCGACAGTGGCTTTCAGCAAGGTGGCCGCCGCATTTCAGGAGAGTCCTTACAAGACAGACATATTCGAACGTGACTACAAGACAGACCTAATCGAAGGTCGTACGACAGGGGCGCGACCCGGGCAGCGACTGGTGTTGTACGCAAAGACAGATGGACGATGGGGTGTGTGCCGGCAACCAGGCCAGCCGTTTACAAATATCGAAGCTGACGGTCGGTGGAAAGCTTCAGTCCACTTGGGAATACAATATGCCGCGCTGTTGGTTGATCCAACCTACAATCCGCCCGAACAAACTGAATCGTTGCCGATCGTCGGTAACGGCGTGGTAGCGTTGGCAATCGTTAATGGGGAAGGGCCAGCGCCGGTACTCCCGTCGCCGAAGACACTGAACTTCAGCGGTTACGAGTGGACAGCGAGCGCCGGGCCAATTTTTCGCGCTGGGTCAAGAAACTTCTTCGATCCTGCGAATGTTTGGACGGACGAAAGAGGTGCGCTGCATCTTCGCATTTCGGGAGGCCCGGGAAAGTGGACTGCGGCGGAGCTGAAGCTCACGCGCAGCCTGGGATACGGAACATACCGGTTCCAGGTGCGCGATGTCTCTCATCTCGAACCTTCCGCTCTTCTAACGCTAATCACCTGGGATGGCGTTGGCACCGAGAGCACCCGGCGCGAGTTGGACGTTGAGCTTGGTCGTTGGGGATACCTTGATAATACTAACGTGAATTATGTCGTACAGCCTTACTATGTTCCAGCTAACTTTGTCGCCTTTCGGGCGCCGCCTGGTCTCTACACTCATTCGTTTCGGTGGGAACCGGGGAAAGTAACGTTTTCGACCGTAGCAGGATCGAGCAATACAGGCGGTGGTCGGGTCATTAACCAGCACGTGTTTACCTCCGGTGCGCCTACCCCGGGGGGCGAATCGGCGCGCATCGCCTTGTATGTATTTCATCAAGGTAAAATCCCCCTGAAAAACGAGAATGAGGTCATAATCGACAAATTCGAGTACCTCCCGTGATTTGCTGGTTGAAGCAAACTCGATGGACTCTTATCGGAATCGTGCTAGCGGGCCTTGTCACCGATACCCGTGCACTCGATCCCAATCGTCTGCCCTCCCAGTACGTCCGCGAACAATGGACCACCGAAAGCAGATTTCCTGGCGGCGCTGTCAACGGCATCGCGCAAACTGCAGATGGATACCTTTGGATTGGAACCGACAGGGGCCTGATGCGTTTCGACGGCCTTAATTTCAGACCTGTCTCTTTTACTTCCATCACCACCGCTTTGAACATTACGATATTGCAGATGCTTACGGATGCTCGCGGAACTCTGTGGATCCGTCCAGAGGGCGCCTATCTCGTAAGCCAAAAAGATGGCGAGTTTGAGAGTATCAGATACGGCCTAAATTCAATCACCGCCGTGTCAAGAGATAGCCACGATGGAGTACTGGTTTCGGACATCGAGCAGGGCACATTCCGGATCAGGGCAGACGGCGTTCAGAAATTGGGACCCTCTTCACCGCCAGTAATCTCTCTGGCAGAAACCGCCGAAGGAAAGATTTGGATTGGCACACTCGGTGATGGCCTCTTTCTTCTTGCGGGCGGGCGGCTCACGAAGGTGAGCGCAGGATTATCCGACCGAAAAATCAATTGTCTGCTGCCGATCGGTGAAGAGTTGTGGGTCGGCACTGACACGGGTTTGTATCACGGGAACAGCAACGGCCTTCGTCGGATTAAATTGCCGCCGTTCCTGGGTAGTGTCCAGGTTTTGAGTCTCCTGCGCGATCGTGACTCGAATATTTGGGTGGGAACGACGCGCGGGCTACTGCGCATCAACGCGAAAGGCATTTCGTTCTCCGAAGAAAATGAACTCCGCGGAGACGGTGGGATTAACGCCCTGTTCGAGGACCGCGAAGGGAATCTCTGGATTGGAGGTGCGCGAGGGCTAGGCCGCATTCGGGACAGTGCGTTCGTAACTTATTCATCTGTTAGCGATCGTCGTTTCGAACACAATGGCCCTGTATATGTCGACCCGGAGGGCCGCACCTGGTTGGCTCCCGCTCAAGGTGGTCTGTATGTTCTCCAGAATGGACGAGTTCAACCTGTTACCTCGATACCACCAAATGAGGTCGTCTATTCCATTAGTGGGCGGGCGGATGTGGTGTGGGTCGGACGTCAACGCGCGGGACTGACCCGTCTACGATTTCGCAACGGTGCGATAGCGAGCCAGAGCTATACAAAGGCAAACGGACTGGCCCAAAACAGTGCCTATGCTGTTCATGAGAGCCGCGATGGCTCTGTGTGGGCCGGCACGCTAAACGGCGGCGTCAGCAAATTCAAAGACGGGCGTTTCACTACTTACACGACGACCAACGGCCTCGCTTCGAATACCGTCTCGTCCATCCTCGAAACCCGCGATGGTGCAATGTGGTTTGCCACACCTAGCGGACTGAGTTCTTTTTCAAACGGCCAATGGAGAACCTATACAACGGTAGAGGGTTTGCCTTCGCCACTGGTGAACTGCCTGTTCGAGGATTCATCCGGAACTCTCTGGAGTGGAACGTCTGCTGGTCTTGCCCTTTTTGCCTCTAACCGCTTTCAAGTTCTTCACGAATCGCCCGACGTTTTGCGCGAACAAATAGTCGGAATGGCGGAGGACAAGAGCGGAAGGTTTTGGATCGCGACCTCAGATCATGTTTTGCGCGTTCCGCGCGACAAACTGCTAAGCGGTGCTGTGAAAGCAGTTGATGTTCGCGAGTATGACCAGGCCGATGGTCTCGAGAGCACCGAAGGAGTGAAACGGAGCCAATCGGTGGTCTCGGATTCAACTGGCAAGATCTGGTTTTCACTCAGAAAAGGGTTATCGGTTGTTGATTCATCCCAGATCACGGACTATTCAGTTCCCGCGCTGCCTCACATCGAGGCGATCACCGCCGATAACAACCCCGTAAACCTCGCTGGCTCCGTTCGAATTCCTCCGTCTCCCAGGCGAATCACGTTTGAGTACACGGGGCTGAGCCTCGCGGTGCCCGGGCGTATTCGCTTTCGATATTTTCTCGAAGGCTTCGATCGCTCCTGGAGTGAGCCGGTTGCAACCCGGGAAGCCGTGTACACTAACCTTGGCGCTCATTCATATCGTTTTCGCGTGGTAGCCTGTAACAGCGAAGGGCTGTGGAGTGATTCCGAGGCTGCGGTCGGGTTCGAAGTTGAACCGACCGTCTGGCAAACGTGGTGGTTTTGGACTATCTCCGCCGCCTTAATTCTTCTTCTGGCGTGGGGCGTGTACCTCTATCGCTTGCGCCAGCTCGCCAAGGAATTCAATATTCGCCTAGAAGAGCGCGTCGATGAGCGCACGCGTGTCGCGCGCGAATTGCACGACACTCTGCTGCAAAGTTTTCAAGGATTGTTGCTGCGGTTTCAAACGGTTTCCAACCTACTCCCGGCGGACGAGCCGAAGCAAAAACTCGATAACGCTATCGATCAGGCGGCTCATGCGATTACCGAGGGGCGGGATGCGGTACAGGGGTTGCGCTCAGCGGCGGCGGTGACCAACGACCTCGCGTTGGCGATAAACACTTTGGGAGAAGAACTTGCGGGCGGCGAAACAAACCAGAATGCTGCCGAGTTTCATGTGGTGGTGGAAGGGACGCCGCGGGACCTCCATCCGATCTTGCGAGATGAAGTCTACCGGATCGCCGGCGAGGCCATGCGCAATGCCTTCAAGCACGCACAGGCGCGGCGGATCGAAGTGGAAATCCGGTATGACGAGCGGCAGCTTAGGTTGCGGGTCCGGGATGATGGGAAGGGCATTGACCCGAAGCTTCTGAATGAAGACGGACGCGCCGGACACTATGGATTGGGGGGCATGCGCGAACGCGCCAAGCTTATGGGCGGCAAGCTGGCGGTGTGGAGTGAACTCGATTCAGGTACAGAGGTGGAGCTGAAGATTCCTGCGTCGCGAGCTTACGAGATACGGCCCGCTCGACGGCGTTGGTGGTTGGCTGAGAAGTTTTCCGGGAGAGACACGGAGGTGAAGTTATGAGTGCCGATCCCGGCCCAATTCGGATTCTGTCTGTCGATGATCATCCATTGCTACGTCAAGGGGTCGCTGCGCTGGTGGGTGGGCAAGCGGACATGAGTGTAGTCGCCGAAGCGTCGAATGGGCGCGAAGCGATCCAGCAATTTCGTGCTCACCATCCGGACGTCACGCTGATGGACTTGCAGATGCCGGAAATGAACGGGCTCGATGCAATAATCGCGATCCGCGGGGAATTTCCAGAGTCACGAATCATCGTGCTGACGACTTATGCCGGGGACGTGCAGGTGCTGCGGGCGCTGAAAGCCGGCGCGCGGGGTTACCTGCTAAAGAATAGCTTGCACAAGGAACTGCTGGAGACCATCCGTAGCGTGCATGCCGGGAAAAAAGCGCTTTCCGCTGAGGCTTCGTACCAGCTTGCCGAGCACGCCACCGATGACGCGCTGACCCCCGCGGAAATCCGTGTCCTGCGCCTGATCGCCGAAGGAAATGCCAACAAAGAGATTGCCGCGCAACTCTCCATCAGCGAAGAAACCGTCAAGGGCCAAGTCCGAAACATCCTCTCCAAACTGGGCGCCAACGACCGAACCCACGCCGCCATGATCGGTTTGAAGCGCGGAATTATCGACTTTTAGTTCACTCAAAAGAGGGATTTTAGGAGAACCTTTTGGGGGTTTCAGTCCTCGTCGGGGAACTTGTAACCTGGCCCTCAATTGAGACGGCTTTATTCGACATTCGCCCGCGGGTTGCCCGGCGTCGGCCTTCTATTGATGAGGGGCGCAGCAGGTATTGTGTTGGTTTTTCATGGGGTTAGGGCACTCCAGAAGGGGACTTCGCTCGAATCTGCCATATTGCACGTGGTCACGACCGGGGTAGGGTTACTTCTGCTCGTAGGCTTATGGACGCCCATCGCGGGAGCAGTTACGGCGGCCTTCGCGTTGTGGCACGCCTTCTCGCATCCCAGCGATTCGTGGAGTTACATCATGCTAGCTACCTTGGGTGCCGCCCTGGCATTGCTTGGACCTGGGGCTTGGTCGGCCGATGCTCGCCTGTTTGGGTGGAAACGCATCGACATTCGAGACCGAAAGAGCTAGGTCTCATACCTCTTTCGAGTTAGTCCTCACTTACGTTAATTGGCCATCCCCTCCGACCCTATATGGTGTACACGGCGACTCCATCTGGGGTTGTCCCCAGACGGAAGTGCTTTCACAATGTGCGCAACGAACAAAAAGATCGAGCAAGGGTGCAAGAGTTTACTAGATTGGGGGAAAGAGTCATGGCAAGCGTCGCCGTAGTGATCGCGGATTCACAGCAGATTCAAGAGACACTGCAAGACGAGAATGTCGCTCTGGGCGAAAGAATCGGAAAGGCGTCCCTATGCGAGGAGATCGTTGGGACTTCTGCCGCGCTGCAAAGGGTACTGTCTCTGGTGTCCAAGGTCGCTCCCACGGACGCCAGCGTGCTGGTCACCGGCGAAACCGGGACGGGCAAGGAACTTGTCGCCCGCGCTATCCACAGGAAGTCCCGTCGATCCTCGCGTGCATTCGTGAGTGTCAACTGCGCCGCCATTCCGCGCGATTTAATCGCCTCAGAATTGTTTGGACATGAAAAGGGCTCTTTCACCGGAGCGGTGCAGCGGCGCCTGGGCCGGTTTGAAATGGCGAACGGCGGCACGATCTTCCTCGATGAAGTTGGAGAGCTCCCTATGGAGACGCAGGTCGCCCTGTTGCGCGTTCTGCAGGAGCGCGAATTTGAACGTGTTGGCGGAACTCGATCTATCCAAGCAAATGTTCGCGTAGTTGCCGCCACCAACCGCGATTTGCGGGCGGCCATCGCAGCTGGAACCTTTCGCAGCGACCTGTTTTACCGTCTTAACGTTTTCCCGCTTGAGATTCCTCCTCTGCGTGAACGGCGGGAAGATATCCCAGTGCTGGTTGAATACTTCATCGCTCGTTGCGCGAATAATGCCGGAAAGAACATAACCGGAATAAACAAAAAAAGTATGGAATCTCTTCAGTCGTATGTGTGGCCGGGCAATATTCGCGAATTGCAGAACGTGATTGAACGATCTGTGATCATGTGCGACTCCGAGAGTTTCTCGGTGGACGAGACCTGGATTCCTCAACGGCCCGCGGCAAGCGAGAGCAAAAACCAGCCGGACTTCTCGCAAAAACTTGCAGCCCAGGAAAAAGAGATTATCGAGTCTGCGCTGCGAGAAAGCGGAGGGCAAGTGTTCGGACCAACCGGCGCAGCCGTTTTGCTCAACATGCCGCGATCGACGGTGGAGTCGAAGATCCGGTTGTTGAAGATCAACAAGAATCGCTTCAAAACCAGCGCCGGAATGCGCCCTCGCCGATCCTGGTTCGAGTCGGTTTCAATGGCTCCGCTCAGAGCGGACGGCGCAGCATAAATTGAGCTTCGTGTAGTGTATTGAGCCGGTTTCGGGGGACCGTCGTCCCGCGGCCGGAACCGGCAAGCCGAAGGACATCCCACACGCGATTAGCTCTTGAGATCCACAAACCGCGTCTCAATCAGTTTTTGAATGACCGCAAAAATGATCGCGGTCGAAACGCCGAACATGAGCATCCCATCGGCCGCCTCCATCGGGCCCAGCAATTTCCACGACGACGTCATGATCAAATCACCGTAACCAAGGGTCGTGTAGTTGACCGCCGAGTGGTAGTACGCAGTAGCGAAATCTGGAAATTCACCGCAGATTTTGAACAGCACCGCCCATAGCGCGATTTCAACCAAGTGCGCCGCGAGCGCGATGGACATCGCCAACGCAACGATTCCAAGATCTCTCCAAAAATTTGTGCCCGCGCGGCCCGCTTGTTTTTCATGGCGGGCGAACATTACCGCCCCGTTCAAGGCCAGCGCGTGGATGAGGATGGTGCATGCCACGACGCATGCGCCAACGAGCAACGGAATCAGGATTGCGATTCGATGAATTCGCGTCTTCCTTCCGCTACAACGGGCGCAGCCTGGTGCAATCTGCAGAGCGCTTACGAAGAGACAGGCTACCGAACCTGTAAACATCTTTTGGTGTTGTACAGATATAGGCTGGATTGATTAATCCGCGGATCACGAATTGAATTCTCATCCTCAGTTAGCTAAAGCTGCCTGCGCTAGTCAGGCGGCACGCAGGCTGGACAGTTCGTAGGAAAGTAGGTCGCCAATGCGCTCGACAGTCACGTCCGCCGGGGGATAGGCGGCGAGCGCCTCCGGATCGTTTGCGAACTTGCCTTGACGCGGAAACACCGTCGTCACGCGGTCGCCCCACACCTTCTTCATTTCGGCAAGGATGCGCAGCTTGTCATCCACCATAACGTAATGCTCCGCCGGGTAGCGTCGCTCGACATCGGCCAGCGCCTGCTCCTTGTGAATGTAGATAAGCACATGTCCGCTGACGGCTCCGCTGATTCCAGAGCGCTCGACCTTACGCGGTTGAAAAACCACATCGCCATCCGAGAGGATCACGGTCTGCCCCCAACTCCGCAGCCGATTCAGCACCTCGAGAGCACCGGGATAGAGTCGGTCGGCGAAGGGATAATCCACCAGGTAGGAGGACATACCCAGCAAACGAATGTCCGTCGGATGCTCAAGCCGGTACCGTTGCAAAGCGCCGAGGTAATCGCGATAACCCAGCTCTTCAAAGAGGGCCTCGAGGATCTTCCAGTAACGGTCCCGACAAGCTGTGCCAAACTCGCGTTCGAGATGCTCTCGCAGGTCGTTTTGAATGCGGTCGTTCTCAAGCAATGTATCGTCCACATCCACGAGAAACACGACAGGTAACCGTCCGCTCATGCCTTTTTACCTCTGGATTCGACCTTACTTGCGCCAGTTTGCACGAACACGTCTATGTGCAAGCGGCGTGCCACGGGTTGTGTCCCCGAAGTTCTTTAGAAGCACGGACCTAGAAAGGGTTCGTGCTTCCTCGAAATAGGATGAAGCCGAAAATTTGACATTTCTGTTAGTGCGGGCCTTGAGCGTCGGTTCACTCTGACATGACCAGCGAGGCACCGGTTGCCTGATTCCGCTAAGGAGATGCGTGACAAAGGGGCAAGAAGTTTCATGCCGCGGGACTGCATGACAAATCGAATCGCTGTAGCAGGGCTTTGACGTTCGCGTCAACAGTATGACTTCCTCTCTTCTGACAGGTGATTGAGAGAATTTGTGCTTTGTCAGCAACTCGTTGAAAGTAAAGATCTTCCGTGGGACTTCAAAATTGAGTGGGTGGCCCCTGGGGTGCAAAATCAATGGACAAGCCAGCTTTGAAGGAGCCGCACATGCTACAAACGCTAATCGCAAAGCTAAAGCCGTATCTCGTCCCTGCTCTTATCTTTCTGATGGCGGCGGGCATTCTGTTGGCCATCATCGGGAACTGGGACAGCTGGGCGAGCGAACGAGCCGAACAAGAAACTGATGATGCCTACGTGCGCGCCGACCTGACGCCGCTCAGCACAAAAGTCTCCGGCGTCGTCGTGAAGGTTCTTGTGGACGACTATCAGACTGTAAAAGCCGGCGATCTTCTGGTCCAATTGCGGGACGATGACTTCCGTGCGCAAGTGGCACAGGCAGAAGCGGCCGTCGAGGCGGCGAAGGCGGCCATCGAGGACAATCGGCGCCAGAAGGATCTGCAAGACGCCAAGATCGACCGCGCAAAAACGGGAATCGATCTTGCCAAAGCGCAGATTTCTGCGGCACAGGCAGCGATCGAGGCCACCAAGGCCGACGTCGATCGAACTCTCGCGGAACGTACTCGCCAAGAAGCGCTGATCGCCACTCAATCGGCCACCAAGCAGCATCTCGAACAAGCTGTCGCCGATGAGCAGCGGTTCCGAGCCCAGGAAGTAGCGCGCCATGCCGATCTCGAACAAGCAAAAGCAAACCTGGCCAACAACCAAACCGCCGTCACAGCCGAAACGCGAGCCCGCGCCGTGCTCGATTCGCGCGATGCCCAGCTCCTCGCCGATCTGCATGGAAAGCTGGCTTCCCTCGACGTCGCCAAAACTAATCTGGATTACACGCGCATCTACGCTCCGGAGAATGGAGTCGTCGGCGAGCGCAAGGTGCGCCCGGGACAACTGGTCAGCCCAGGAACCCAAGTGCTGTCGCTCGTTCAGACCGACGCGTGGGTGCAAGCAAACTATCGTGAGACCCAGGTGCGGCACATGCAGCCTGGGGCTCCAGCAGAGATTTCAGTGGACGCCTTCCCTGGCGTGCATCTGAAAGGAAAGCTGGTTCAAGTTGCACCTGCCAGCGGTTCGCAATTCGCCTTGCTCCCGCCCGACAACGCCACCGGCAACTTCACAAAAATCGTGCAGCGCGTCCCAGTCAAGATTGTGTTCGATCCGGGACAGCCCATGGCTGAACGTTTGCGGCCCGGCCTGTCGGTAGTTGCCAGGGTCCGCACGACTGTGGATTCGAAATAATTCCGGAGCAAATCGCTTGAGTACTGCAAGTGCCCAACTCGCCATACCCGCAACGTCGGCCAAAGCGCCCAGTCAGCTTTCGACAAACCCGTACGTCGGAGTCCTCGGGGTCTTTCTCGGCGCGAGCATCGCGACGATGAACAGCCGCCTGCTCAGTGTTGGTCTTGCGGATCTGCGAGGAGCGATCGGAATCAGTTTCGACCAAGCCTCCTGGCTGCCCACGGCGCTGAACATGGCCATGATGTTTAGCGGCGTTTTCAGCGTGTTCCTGAGCGTAATTTACGGTCCCCGCCGCGTTCTCCTTTTCACCGCTTGCGTCTTTACGATCACTGCCATTCTCCTGCCGGTTTCACCTAATTTCTGGGCCATGCTGGCGTTGCAAGTGCTGGCCGGGTTGGCCTCGGGGACTTTTTATTCCCTCACCATGACCTTCGTTCTTACGTCGCTACCGAAGCGCCTGATCATTTTTGGCATCGCGGCCTATGCCGCGGACATTATTTTCACCAGCAACTTCGCAGCAGCGCTTCAAGGCTGGTATGCCGACCATCTTTCCTGGCGCTGGATTTTTTGGCACGCCGCCCTGGTGACGCCCCTGATGATGCTTTGCGTGTATTTCGGCATTCCCCGCCGCAACCCGGTCTTGCCCTCTCCAAGCTGGCGCGGATTCGCCTATTTCAGCTTGAGCCTCAGCCTGCTTTTCGGAGCTCTCGATCAAGGCGAGCGTCTGGACTGGTTCCATTCCCCCGTAATCATTGCCATGACGGCTGCTGGACTCTTCTTATTCGCAGCCACTTGTGTCAGAAGGATACTGCAGCCGAATCCGCTCGTAGACCTTTCCTTCCTGAGTTCAAGGAACCTGGTCATCCTGGCCTTATCGATTTTCGTTTTCAAGTTCGTGCATCTTGCCACCATCATTCTTATTCCTGGTTTTCTCGGCAACATCCAAAGATATCGAGCTGTGGAAACCGGCCACGCTCTCGCCTGGATTGCCTTGCCCCAGTTTGCCGTGGTGTGGCTGGTAGCGGCCGCGATCATCTTCACCAACTCGCGGCTCATCTTGGCCGCGAGTCTAGCCATAGTGGCGTTAAGCTCGCTGGTTTGTGCGCACCTCGATTCATCTTGGGCGGGAACCAGCTTCGAAATGCTGGAACTCGTGCTGGCCACCGGGCTCGCTGGCGCCTACGTTGGACTCGTAAGCAGCATCGTTCTGGTGGGGTTAGAAAAGGGCGCGCTGAACAGCGCCGCCGCTGCCGCCACGCTCTCTGGATTTATGCATACCTTCCGGATCTTCGGCGGCCAAGTCGGCGTGTCCCTTATGAATCGCTTCCTCACCGTTCGGGAAGAGTTTCACTCCAACATGCTTGGCCTTCACGTCCAGGTTGGCAACTGGCTCACGGACGAACGCCTACGCATCGTTAGCCTCGGCATGTTACCCAGCTCGTCAGGACCGGACGAAGCGCAAGCGCGCGCAGGAGCACTCCTGGGTCAACAAGTGCACGCACAGGCTTATACGCTGGCCGTCGCCGACGGCTTTGTGCTTATTGCCGGCGTGGCGGCAGCCTTTTTGCTGATCATGTTGTTTATGCACCCGGTAAAACCCAGCTATCAAGACTTGAGGAAAATGCCATGACTC
>Ga0209698_10004382_pt1 | contig 15494 bp, 13 predicted proteins | sample LitLauG_LLR_2012_FD_187203 | JGI IMG/M metagenome (GOLD analysis project Ga0209698, IMG submission 187203) | Freshwater sediment microbial communities from Pennsylvania, USA - Little Laurel Run_MetaG_LLR_2012 (SPAdes) (version 2) | ecosystem: Environmental > Aquatic > Freshwater > Creek >...
GGCGCCGGGCAGTGGGTTGTCGGGAAGGACGTGCTGGAAGTCGTTGAAGTCGCTCTTGGTGGATGGCTGCGGCTGCCCAGCGAAGTGTGCGGCGGCGGCGACCGGCCGCGGGCGTCTGCGGATTGTCCGGCGCCCCTCGGTCAAGGCCGAGCCCGGCGCGGCCGACGAATAGACGGTGGAGCCTGCTCGACGCGCTGAGCGCTACGACGAGGCCGTCAGCGCAGTGCTGCCCGCGGTCAGCGGCCTGCTGGCGGTCGTCGCGGCATGTCTGGCGATAGGCAACCTGTTCCTTCCCGACCACAGCATCCGAGTCGCGATGGCTGTGGTGGCCGGCGGCACCTCGATGGCGTACTTCGTGGCCTGCGGTGTCCTGAGCCGGCTGCGGCTGCCACCTGGGTGGGGGCACCCGGTGATGGCGGTTGTCTGCCTGCTGGCGGCGGCCGCCTCAGCGGTCCACCAGCACCTGGGCAGGGCTCCGTGGATGACCAGCAACATGATGCTGATCATGACCGGATGTGGCGCCGCCTTGCTGAGCGTGCGGTGGGTGACGGCCACTCTGGTCGGGGTGTGGGCACTGTGGGTGGCCGGCTTCTACGACGACGGTGGACCGCAGGCCACCCACTGGGTCCTGGGCATGGTGGGGGCGACCGTGTTGGCTCTGGTGATCAACAAGTCTCGGCGCGGGCTGCTGGACCGGCTCCTGGACACTCTCGAGCGAGCCGAGCGGGCAGCGGTCGAGGACGACCTCACGGGGCTGCTGAACCGGCGCGGCATCGCGCTGGTCGGGGACCAGATCGTCGCCTCGGCGCGTCGCTCCGGCAACGCGGTCCACTGCGTGTTCCTCGACGTCGACGGATTGAAGGACGTCAACGACCGCCTCGGTCACGCCGCCGGTGACCGGGTCCTGCTGTCGGTCGCCGACGCGGTCCGGGCTGCGGTGCGAAGCGGCGACGTCGTCGCGCGATGGGGGGGCGACGAGTTCTGCGTCGTAGGCCCCGGGCCCGGGACCGCACCGATCGACCTGGAGAAGCGGGTCGCGGGCAAGATCTTGTCGATGCCGCCGGCCGACGTGCCGGGGTGGGTGCCGCAGGTCAGTGCCGGGTCGGCCATGCTGGCCCCGTGGGACGACGGAGACCTGGCCTCCCTGCTGGACCACGCGGACCGGGAGATGTACCGGCGGCGTGGCCTTCGCCGGGAGTCGGTGCAGCTGGAGCACCACTCGTTCCCGGACTGAGCGGCCGCGACGGCGGCCCGGAACGGGCCGGACAGCAGCCCGGCGCGCCGGCGGCCCGCCAACGGCGGGTGCTGGTGTTCGGCGACTCGTTGACCTTCCACGGTCCGGCCAGCCCGGTCGCGCTGACCGACCCACGGCTGTACCCGAACGTGCTCGGGGAGGCGCTGGCCGGCACCGGCCCGCCGGTGCGGGTCGACGTTGTGGCCCGGCTGGGATGGACGGCGCGGGACGCCTGGTGGGCGCTGACCAAGGACCCGTACGTGGCGACGGTTCTGGCCCCTTCGGCCACCGCCGTCGTCTTGGCGGTCGGCCAGATGGACCAGCTCCCGGCCGCCGTGCCCACCTATCTGCGTGACGGCATCGCCTACCTGCGCCCGGGGTGGCTTCGCCGCGGCGCACGACGGGCCTACCGCGGGGCCGGGCCGGTGCTGATCCGGGCCAGCGGCGGTCGGATGCGCCAGCTGCCACAGGCCGCGACCGACACCTACCTGCAGCGGATCACCCAGGCGGTCCGTCTGCTCAGCCCGCTCGGCGCGGACCTTCCGATCGTGCTGCTCGGGCCGGCGCCCTATGCGGCCGCGGCCTACCCGTCCCAGCGTCCGCACCGGCCCGCTGTCGCGGCCGGACGTGCATGGGCCGATGCCGCCGAAGTCACCTTCGTCGACCTGGACCCGCTGGTCGGGCCGGGGCTGGCCGACGGCTCGTCCAACCCGGACGGGATGCACTGGGGCTGGGGCGTGCACCGGCAGGTCGGTATTGCGGTCGCGGCGGCGATCGCGACCAGCGCCGACTAGGGCAGCGGCGGCCAGCTGACCAGATCGTCCCCGGCCGGCCATCGTCGTGGGGCCGCTGCCGGCGTGCGGGGGCGTGCCGGCCGACCCGGGCACCCTGGCTGCGCTAGGCTTTGGCTGTGCGTCACGGACTGCTTCTTACCGGGCCGCGCTGACCGCAGCACCACGTCGGCGCGGCGACCCCTCCTGAGCGGGGGGTTTCTTCATGTCCGAGCCTGGTTGGATCCCTGGTTCGCACTGCCGGACAGCTAGCAGCGATCACCGACCGGCCGCAGGCCGGCGGCGGAACGAGAGGCAACCATGACCGACAGCCAGGCCGGCCGGGCCGGCCCCGCCGCCGAAGCCAGCCCCGACGGCGCCGTCACGGTCGCCCCCTACCGCTACACGGCGGCGGTGGCGGCGGTCATCGAGGCGCGCTGGCAGGACCGGTGGGAGTCCGAGCACGTCTTCGAAGCCCCGAACCCGGCTGGGCCGCTCGCCACCGGCGCCGACGTCAGCGGACCCAAGCGCTACGTGCTGGACATGTTCCCGTACCCGTCCGGCTCCGGTCTGCACGTCGGTCACCCCCTCGGCTACATCGCCACCGACGTGTACGGGCGGTACCTGCGCATGTGCGGGTTCAATGTGCTGCACGCGCTGGGCTACGACTCCTTCGGCCTGCCCGCCGAGCAGTACGCGGTGCAGACCGGGCAGCACCCGCGCCTGACCACCGATGCGAACGTCGCCAACATGCGCCGCCAGCTGCGCCGGCTGGGGCTCGCGCACGACCCGCGCCGAAGCGTCGCCACCACCGACGTGGGGTTCTACCGCTGGACCCAGTGGATCTTCCTGCAGGTCTTCAACTCCTGGTACGACACCGAACAGGGCAGGGCCCGGCCGATCACCGACCTGCAGGCCCAGTACGAGACCGGGGCGCGCCCGACCCCGGACGGCCGGGACTGGGCTGCGCTGTCGCAGGCTGAGCGTCGCCACCTGGTCGACGACCACCGGCTGGCGTACCTGTCGCAGGCGCCGGTGAACTGGTGCCCTGGGCTGGGCACCGTGCTGGCGAACGAGGAGGTGACCGCCGAAGGTCGAAGCGACATCGGGAACTTTCCGGTGTTCAAGCGAAGCATGAAGCAGTGGATGATGCGCATCACCGCCTACGGTGACCGGCTGATCGAGGACCTGGAACGGCTGGACTGGCCAGAGTCCATCAAGATCATGCAGCGGAACTGGATCGGGCGGTCGACCGGCGCCCAGGTCGCCTTCGACGTCGCCGGCGCCACCCCCGCCGTCACCCTGGAGGTGTTCACCACCCGGCCCGACACGCTGTTCGGGGCGACCTTCATGGTGCTGGCACCGGAGCACCCGGCACTGGACGCGATCGTCCCCGAGCAGTGGCCGCCGGGCTCTGCGCCGGCCTGGACCCAGGGCGCGGCCAGCCCCAGGCAGGCCGTGGACGCCTACCGCGGGCAGGCCGCCGGCCGCACCGACATCGAGCGCCAGGGCGACCGGGCGGACAAGAGCGGTGTCTTCACCGGCGCGTTCGCGGTGAACCCCGCAGGCGGGGCCCTGCTGCCGGTGTTCGTCGCCGACTACGTCCTGATGGGGTACGGCACCGGCGCGATCATGGCGGTCCCCGGCCAAGACGAGCGGGACTGGGCCTTCGCCGAGGCGCACGACCTGCCGATCGTGCGCACCGTCGCCCCACCGGCAGGCTTCGACGCACAGGCGTACACCGGCGACGGTCCGGCGATCAACTCCGGCTTCCTGGACGGCCTGTGGGTCGCCGAAGCCAAGGCGGCGATGATCGACTGGCTGGTCGCCCACGGCCACGGCACCGCAACCACCACCTACAAGCTGCGGGACTGGCTGTTCTCCCGGCAGCGGTACTGGGGTGAGCCGTTCCCGATCGTCTACGACGACACCGGCCTGCCGATCGCGCTGCCGGAGTCGATGCTGCCGGTCCAGCTGCCCGAGCTCGCCGACTTCAGCCCCCAGGTCCTGGACCCCGACGACGCCGGCAGCGCGCCGCTGCCGCCGCTGGGCCGGGTCCTGGACTGGGTCGACGTCGAGCTGGACCTGGGCGACGGCCCTCGCACCTACCGCCGCGAGCTGAACGTGATGCCGCAGTGGGCCGGCTCCTGCTGGTACGAGCTGCGCTACCTGGACCCGACCAACGACGAGGTGTTCGTCGACCCTGACGTCGAGCGGTACTGGATGGGCCCGGCCTCACCCGGTGACGTCGGTGGCGTGGACCTGTACGTCGGCGGCGTGGAGCACGCTGTGCTGCACCTGCTGTATGCGAGGTTCTGGCACAAGGTGCTGTACGACCTGGGCCACGTCAGCAGCGAGGAGCCGTTCCGTCGGCTGTTCAACCAGGGCTACATCCAGGCCTACGCCTACACCGACGCACGCGGGGTCAAGGTGCCCGCCGAGGAGGTGCTCGAAGGCCCATCTGGGGTGTGGACATGGCAGGGGGAGAAGGTCGACCGCGAGTACGGGAAGATGGGCAAGTCGCTGAAGAACTCGGTCACCCCCGACGACATGTTCCGCGAGTTCGGGGCGGACACGCTGCGGATCTACGAGATGTCGATGGGTCCGCTGGACGTGTCTCGCCCGTGGGAGACAAGGGCCGTCGTCGGCTCCTTCCGGTTCCTGCAGCGGGTCTGGCGGTGCGTCCTGGACGAGGACACCGGTCAGCTGCGCGTGGTGGAGACCCCGGCCGACGAGGCAACGGCGCGTGCGGTGGCCCGCACCATCGAAGGCGTCCGCCGGGACATGGAGCACCTGCGGTTCAACACCGCTGTCGCCAAGCTGATCGAGCTGACCAACACGTTGACCAAGCTGCCTGCGGTGCCGCGGGAGTCCGCGCAGGCGCTGGTGCTGATGCTGGCGCCGCTGGCCCCGCATGCCGCCGAGGAGCTGTGGGCGCGCCTGGGCCACTCCAGCACCTTGGCCCACGAGCCGTTCCCGGTCGCCGACCCCGACCTGCTCGTGCAGGAGTCGGTCACCTGCGTGATCCAGGTGGCAGGCAAGGTCCGGGAGCGGCTGCAGGTCCCGCCGTCGGTGTCCGCCGAGGAGCTGGAGGCGATGGCGCTGGCCTCGGATGCGGTGGTCAAGGCCCTGGACGGTCGGGGGGTGCGCACCGTGGTGGTGCGCGCGCCGAAGCTGGTCAACGTCGTCCCGGTGTGAACGGGCGCTAGCCTGCAGCCCATGCCGCCAGCCGGGTCCGACGCTCGCCCGCACGGCCCGGTGGCGGTGGTGACGGACTCGACCGCCTACCTGCCGGCCGACCTGCTCGCCGCGAACGCCATCACCGTCGTGCCTGTGCAGGTCGTCATCGGCGGCACCTCCCATGACGAAGGGGTGTCGGTGTCGTCGCAGGCCGTCGCCGACGCCCTGCGCGAGTGGCGACCTGTGACCACCTCCAGGCCGTCACCGGAAGCATTCCTGCAGGCCTACGCCGCCGCTGCCGCCGCCGGCGCGACCGGCATCGTCTCCGTGCACCTGTCCTCGGAGATGTCAGGCACGGTCACCTCTGCGGAGCTGGCCGCCGGCGAGGCCGCGGTGCCGGTGCGGGTGGTGGACTCCAGGACGTTGGGGATGGCGATGGGGTTCGCGGTCGTGACCGGTGCACAGGCCGCTGCCGCAGGCGCCGACCTCGACGCGGTCGCCGACGCGGTCGCGGCGCGGTGCGCCGCCTCGTCGGCGTTCTTCTACGTCGACACCCTTGAGTACCTGCGCAGGGGAGGGCGGATCGGGGCCGCGGCGGCGCTGCTGGGGTCTGCGCTGTCGGTCAAGCCGCTGCTGGCGATGGCCGACGGGCGGATCGCCCTGCTGGAGAAGGTCCGCACCTCGGCCCGGGCGGTGGCCCGCCTGGAAGAGGTGGCCGTCGAACGCGCCGGCGAACTTCCGGTCGACGTCGCGGTGCACCATCTGGCCAGCGCCGAGAAGGCCGCGGCGCTCGCCGACCGCCTGCACACTCGGATCCCGAAGCTGAGGTCGCTGCTGGTCGCCGAGGTGGGCGCTGTGGTCGGTGCGCACGTCGGACCGGGAATGCTGGCGGTGGCGCTCGCCCCGCTGTGACAGGCAGCCGTGGCATGCTCTGCCCGATGCCGCCCACACCGCAGACCCCGCAGACCCCGCAGAGCCACGCGCCGGGGCCGGTCACCTTGGTGACCGGCCCAGAGGAGCTGCTGGTCGAGCGGGCGGTCGGATCCATTGTCGCCGCCGCCAGGGCCGCAGATCCCGATGCTGACGTGCGCAGACTGACGGCCGCCGACGTTGAGCCGGCGCGTCTGCGCGAGCTGACCAGCCCGTCGTTGTTCGGGGATAGCACCGTCTTGGTGATCGAGAACTCCCACGAGCTCACCGCGGACGCGGCGGTCGCGGTCGCCGCGTACATCAAGGACCCAGCCGACCACGTCGTGGTGGTGCTGGTGCACTCGGGGGCGTCCAACCGGGCGAAGGCGGTCCTGGAGGCGTGCAAGGCGGCCCGGGTGCCTGAGGTCGCCTGCCCGAAGGTGACCCGCGTCGGCGACCGGGTTGACTTCGTCCGGGCCGAGGCCCACGCCGCCGGGCGCCCGTTCAACGACGACGCCGCCCGCGCCCTGGTCGACGCGGTAGGCAGCGACCTGCGGGAGCTGTCCGCGGCATGTGCCCAGCTGATCTCCGACACCGAGGGCACCGTGACACCGGAGGTGGTCAACCGCTACTACGAAGGCCGCGCAGAGGTCACCAGCTTCCAGGTCGCGGACCTGGCGATGGAGGGGCGCACCAGCGAGGCTCTCAAGCAGCTGCGGTTCGCTCTCGGCTGCGGGGTCGCGCCGGTGCTGGTCACCAGCGCTCTCGCGCAGGGCCTGCGCTCGATCGGCCGGGTCGCTTCGGCGCCACGCGGGGCCCGCCCCGCCGACCTCGCCCGCGACCTCGGCATGCCGCCGTGGAAAGTCGACGTGGTCCGCCGTCAGGTCCGTGGCTGGAACGGTGACGCCCTCGCCGAGGCCATCGCGGCCGTCGCTGTCGCCGACGGCGCGGTCAAGGGAGCCGGTGGCGCCGCTGATCCCGGCTACGCGCTGGAGAAAGCCGTCGTACAGATCTGCCGGGCCCGCGGCGGGTCGTAGCCGCACCGTCGCCAGGTCGCAGCGGGCACACATGGCGAAGGCGCCGACCCGTTGCCGGGTGGCGCCTTCAGTGAGCGCGGGCGCAGCTCAGGCGGACTGGCCGCTCAGCGCCTTGGCGAGCGCCGACTTGCGGTTGGCCGCCTGGTTCTTGTGGATGACGCCCTTGCTGGCAGCCTTGTCCAGGCTACGGGACGCGTCGGCGATCAAGGTCGCCGCCGCGGCGTTGTCGCCGGCCTCGATCGCGGCGCGGGCCTTCTTCACCGCAGTCTTGAGCGAGGACTTGACCGCCTTGTTGCGAAGGCGCGCCTTCTCGTTCGTGCGGTTGCGCTTGATCTGGGACTTGATGTTCGCCACGAAAGTCAGCCTCGGGTAGTCGTCGGGAGTCCGGGCACGCTCAACCAGCGCGCGCACGCGAAACCTCAAGGTACCAGCCGGCCCACACCGCACCCAAACCGGGCACCACCTCACCAGTGGTGCAGCTGGCGCAGCGCCGACCCGACACGGTCGAAGCGCTCACGCTCCAACGCGGCCCCCTGCCGGCGCACGGCATGCGGTGCCACCACCAGCACCCGGTCCAGCCGGACACTGCTGACCCGACCCTGCCGGTCCCAGGCTCCGGTGCCCAGCACCAGCCACCGGCGGTCCCCGGCGTGGTCCTTGCTGGACAACATCACCACCGCCAGGTCCTGGCCGCGGCCACCGACCGGACGCCCGACGACCACCACGGGCCGGTCCTTGCCGTGGCCGGGGTCCTCCTCGAACGGCACCCACGTCCACACCACCTCGCCCGGGTCGGCCTTGCCGTCGTCGTGCGGGGCCCAGCTGATCTGCACCGGGCCGGCCCAGTCGCGGGCCCGCCCCGGATCCGCCGGCGCCGGGACCGGCCCCGCGGCCGGTGGCCGGGCCGGGCGTCCGGTCGGCCGCGCCGGCGGCAGACCACCCAGACGGCGCAGCAGCCGCCGCAGCCACCCCTTGTTGAGCACCTCGCGATGCTAGGGCGTGGGACCATGGTTGCGGCCGGCGACCCGGCCGGCCGTTCCCCTAGCCCCCGAGGTCAGCCAGCGTGACGCCGATCCGCCCAGGTGCAGTGCCCCAGCCGGGTTCGACGCCGCCTGAGCTCATCCGCAACTTCTGCATCATCGCGCACATCGACCACGGCAAGTCGACGCTGGCCGACCGCATGCTGCAGCTGACTGGGGTGGTCGACGGACGTCAGATGCGCGCCCAGTACCTGGACCGGATGGACATCGAGCGTGAGCGTGGGATCACGATCAAGAGCCAGGCGGTGCGGCTGCCCTATGCGGCGACCGACGGCACCAACTACGTCCTGAACCTGATCGACACTCCCGGGCACGTGGACTTCACCTACGAGGTGTCCCGTTCGCTGGCCGCCTGCGAAGGGACCGTCCTGCTCGTCGACGCGGCGCAGGGGATCGAGGCCCAGACCCTGGCCAACTTGTACCTGGCTCTGGACAACGACCTTGCGATCATCCCGGTGCTCAACAAGATCGACCTGCCCGCGGCGCAGCCCGACAAGTACGCCGCCGAGCTGGCCCACATCATCGGCTGCGACGCCTCCGAGGTGCTGCGGGTCAGCGCCAAGACCGGGGCAGGGGTCCGCGAGCTGCTCGAAGAGGTCGTCAGGGTCGTGCCGCACCCGGTCGGGGACCCGCTCGGACCCGCGCGGGCGATGATCTTCGACTCCGTCTACGACACCTACCGCGGCGTGGTGACCTATGTGCGGGTCATCGACGGAGAGCTGACCACCCGCGAGAAGATCCTGATGCTGTCCACCCGCGCCACCCACGAGATGCTCGAGGTCGGGGTGATCTCCCCGGAGCCGGTGGTCTCCGCCGGGCTCGGGGTGGGGGAGGTCGGCTACCTGATCACCGGGGTCAAGGACGTGCGACAGTCCCGGGTCGGCGACACCGTCACCTCGGCGGCGCACCCGGCGACCACCGCGCTGGGCGGCTACCGCGACCCGGTGCCGATGGTCTTCTCCGGCCTGTACCCGATCGACGGCGACGACTACCCCGACCTGCGGGACGCACTCGAGCGCCTCCAGCTCAACGACGCGGCCCTGGTGTGGGAGCCCGAGACCTCAGCCGCTCTCGGTTTCGGGTTCCGGGTCGGCTTCCTGGGCCTGCTGCACCTGGAGATCGTGCGTGAGCGCCTCGAGCGTGAGTTCGGTCTCGACCTGATCGCCACCGCGCCCAACGTGGTGTACCGGGTGGTCCTCGAAGACGGCCGGGAACCGGTGGTGACCAACCCGAGCGAGTTCCCCGACGGCAAGATCGCCGCCATCTTCGAGCCGATGGTGCGCGCGACGGTGCTGGCACCGAGTGAGTACGTGGGAACGATCATGGAGCTGTGCCAGAACCGGCGCGGCACCCTGCTGGGCATGGACTACCTGTCCGAGGACCGGGTCGAGCTGCGCTACACCCTGCCGCTGGCCGAGATCATCTTCGACTTCTTCGACGCCTTGAAGTCCCGCACCCGCGGCTACGCGTCGCTGGACTACGAGCCCACCGGCGAGCAGGAGTCCGACCTGGTCAAGGTCGACATCCTGCTCCAGGGGGAGGCGGTGGACGCCTTCAGCGCCATCGTCCACAAGGACAAGGCCTACGGCTACGGGGTGTCCATGACCGGCAAGCTGCGCAAGCTCATCCCCAGACAGCAGTTCGAGGTCCCCATCCAGGCGGCGATCGGGTCACGGGTCATCGCCCGGGAGAACATCAGCGCGATCCGCAAAGACGTGCTCGCCAAGTGCTACGGCGGTGACATCACCCGCAAGCGCAAGCTGCTGGAGAAGCAGAAGGAAGGCAAGAAGCGGATGAAGATGGTCGGCCGGGTGGAGGTCCCGCAGGAGGCGTTCATCGCCGCCCTGTCGACCGAGGTCGAGGTCGGGTCGGGCTCGGGCAAGGGACGGTAGGCGATGGCGCTGAGGCGGGCGGTCCACTGGTCGGGGGAGATCTTGATCACCGCCGGGGTGGTGGCCCTGCTGTTCGTCGGATATTTGGCGTTCTGGACCAACGTGCAGGCCGACGCGCGCGCCCAGACCCTGACCAGCAACCTGGTTCACAGCTGGGACGCCCACCCGCACGGCCCCGCCGCCCAGGCGCCCCCCGGCCCGGTGCCGATGGTCGCCGGCCAGGCGTTCGCGATCATGCGGATCCCCCGCCTCGGCGCCGGCTGGAGCTCACCGGTGATCGAGGGGGTGACGCTGCCGGACCTTGCCGAGGGGGTGGGCCACTATCCGGGGACGGCGGCCCCCGGGCAGATCGGCAACTTCGCTGTCGCCGGACACCGCCGCACCCACGGGCAGCCCTTCGCGAACTTGCAGCTGCTGCGCCCGGGGGACAAGGTGGTCGTCGAGACCGCCGCCGCCTTCTACACCTACCAGGTCGACAACGACCCCAACGCCACCATCGTGCTTCCGACCGCCGTGTGGGTGATCGAGCCTGTCCCAGGCAAGGCGACCGCGACCCCGACCACCGCCCTGATCACCTTGACCACCTGCAACCCGACCTGGAACTCCAGCCACCGGATGATCGTCTTCGGACACCTGATCTCGACCCGGCTGAAGTAGCTCCCCGGCGGCGTCAGCTATCAGGCAGGATGAGACCCATGGCAGGCCCTTGCGTCCTCAGCGTCAACATCGTGCACGCCCTGATCGCCGACCCGGTCGGCAGCGTGGGCCGCACCGCGATCGACAAGCGTCCCGTCGACGGCGCCGCCGAGATCGCCCGCCTCGGGGTCGTCGGCGACACCTGCCTGGACCGTAAAAACCACGGAGGCGTCGACCAGGCGGTCTACGCCTACGCCCGCGAGGACCAGCAGTTCTGGCAGGGTGAGCTCGGCCGCGCTGTGGACCCGGGCTGGTTCGGGGAGAACCTGACCACCGCCGGCCTGGACGTCACCGGTGCGGTGATCGGCGAACGCTGGCAGGTCGACACCGTCGACGGCTCCGGTCCGGTGCTGCTCGAGGTGACCGCCCCCCGGATCCCGTGCTCGACCTTCCAGGCGTTCACCGGCGAGGCGCACTGGGTGAAGCGGTTCACCGACCACGGCGCCCCCGGGGCCTACCTTCGGGTCCTGGGCGAGGGCGTCATCGCTGCCGGCGCGACGATCACGGTCGTCCACCGCCCGCAGCACGGGGTGAGCATCGGTGAGGTGTTCGTGCTGCGCCTGGCCGACCCGGCTCGCCTTCAGCTCCTGCTCGACACCGGCCAGGACCTGCACGAGCCGCTTGCCGCGGCGATCCGCAGCCAGCTGGCCCGCTCCGGCCCCGGGCGCCAACCATCACAGGCGGCCGACTCGATCCTTACGGGCAGCCAGACATGACCCCGTCGACACTGGTGACCGCGCCGTCGGTGGGCCGCGCGTTCCTGAACCGGGTCGAGGCCACCCCAGGCCGGGAGGCGTTCCGCTACCCGGCCGGCTCCGGGTGGGCGAGCCTGACCTGGTCTCAGACCGCGGACCGGGTGCGTTCGATGTCCGCCGGCCTGCTCGCACTTGGGCTGCAGTCCGAACAGCGGGTGGCGCTGGCCTGCGGAACCCGGGTCGAGTGGGTGCTGTCCGACCTCGCCGTGATGTGCGCCGGCGGCGCCGTCACCACCGTGTACCCATCCACCGGGGCGCAGGACGTCGCCTACATCGTCTCGGACTCAGGCAGCCGGCTGGTCATCGCCGAGGACGAGTCGCAGGTCGCCAAGCTGCGGGGGAGCCGAGACCAGCTCGGCGACGTCGCCAAGGTGATCGTCGTCGACGGCCTGCCGGACCCTGCCGACGGCGACTGGGTGATCTCACTGTCTGACCTAGAAGCCCTCGGCGAAGCGCACCTGGCCGCCAACCCCAGCGCCTTCGACGACGCCGTCTCCGCCGTCACCGCCGACCAGCTCGCCACCTTGATCTACACCTCAGGCACCACCGGCCGCCCCAAAGGCGTTGAGCTGACCCACGCGAACTGGACGTACGAAGGTGCCGCCGTCGACGCCGTCGGCATCCTGTCCGTCGACGACCTGCAGTACCTGTGGCTGCCGCTGGCGCACTCCTTCGGCAAGGTGCTGCTCGCAGCCCAGACCCATATCGGGTTCGCGACCGCCATCGACGGCCGCGTCGACAAGATCGTGGACAACCTCGCGGTCATCAAGCCCACCTTCATGGCCGGGGTGCCGCGGATCTTCGAGAAGGTCTACGGCCGGGTGGTCTCGACCACCCAGGCCGAAGGCGGACCCAAGCTGAGAATCTTCACCTGGGCCTTCGGAGTCGGCGCCAAGGCGGCCCAGGCCCGGGCCGACGGATCGGGGCTGTCGCCGCTGCTGCGGGCCCAGCACGCGGTCGCCGACCGGCTGGTCTTCTCCAAGATCAAAGAACGCATGGGTGGGCGGATTCGCTTCTTCTGCTCCGGCAGCGCCGCCCTGGCCCCGGAGATCGCCGAGTGGTTCGACGCCGCGGGACTGCTGATCCTCGAGGGCTACGGCCTGACCGAGACCAGTGCGGGCACCACCCTCAACCTGCCCGGGCAGGTCGCCTTCGGCACGGTCGGGCCGCCGCTGCCCGGCACCGAGATCAAGATCGCCGAAGACGGCGAGATCCTGATCCGCGGCGGCGGGGTGATGCGCGGCTACCACGGCCTCGGCGACCAAAGTGACCAGGTGATGGGCGCCGGCGGCTGGTTCGCCACCGGCGACGTCGGCGAGCTGGACGCCATGGGCCGGCTCAGAATCACCGACCGCAAGAAGGACCTGCTCAAAACATCGGGCGGAAAGTACATCGCCCCACAGGCGATCGAGGCCCAGTTCAAAGCGATCTGCCCGATCGCCAGCCAGATGCTGGTGACCGCCCGACACTTCGCGGCGGCACTGATCACCCTGGACCCCGACGGGCTGGCATCCTGGGCCGCCTCCGAGGACATCACCGGGGACTATGCGACGCTGGCCGGCGACGACCGGACCCGCGCCTACATCCAGACCTGCGTCGACGAGCTGAACCAACGGCTCAACAAGTGGGAGTCCATCAAGGCGTTCCGGCTGCTGGACCGGGACCTGTCGATAGAAGACGGCGAGCTGACGCCGTCGCTGAAGGTCAAGCGCAAGGTCGTGGAGACCCGCTACGCGGGACTCATCGAGTCGATGTACGGAGGCTGAGGCGATGCCGGCAGAGCTGACGGTCCTGGTCGAGGGGTACGCCGACGACCGGGTGGGCAGCACCATCACACTGATCCGGGAGGGCGACACGGTGATCGTCGTCGACCCCGGGATGGTGGCCAAACGCTCAGTCATCCTCGACCCCCTGCAGCATCTCGGGGTCAGCCCGGACGAAGTCACCGACGTGGTGTTCAGCCACCACCACCCTGACCACACCCTCAACGCCGCCCTGTTCGCGGGCGCGCGGTTCCACGACGTCCAGGCCACCTACATGGGCGACATCTGGGACGACCGCAGGGCCGAAGGCCTGAGACTGTCCCCGTCGGTGTGGCTGCTGGAAACCCCCGGTCACACCCCGCAGGACGTCACGACGGTGGTGCAGACCGCCACCGGCCTGGTCGTGTGCACGCACCTGTGGTGGACCGCCGACGGTCCGGCCGAAGACCCCTTCGCTGAAGACCGCTCGACGCTGCGTGCCTCACGGGAACGAGTGCTAGCCCTGGAGCCGGCCCTGGTGGTCCCCGGCCACGGTCCTGCGTTCGTCCCCGACGACGGCACCGCGCGCTGAGCCCCTCAACGCTGCCGGACGGGCAGCCGGCGCCGACCGACGGCCTCCTGCCGCCGGGCAGCGCCGTCGATCCGGCGTCCAGCTTCGGGCTGTACCTGCACGTGCCGTTCTGCGCCACCAGGTGCGGCTACTGCGACTTCAACACCTACACCGCGGACGAGCTCGGACCCGGCGCGTCCCGCGCCACCTACGCCGACACCATCATCAGCGAGCTCGAGCTCGCCGCCACCGTGCTGGCCGCCGCAGGGGGGCCGCTGCGCACGGCCGCCACCGTGTTCGTCGGCGGCGGAACCCCGACGCTGCTGCCCGCCACCGACCTCGGCCGGATCCTGGGCGCGGTGGTTGACCTGTTCGGCCTGCGGCCAGGGGCCGAAGTGACCACCGAGGCCAACCCCGACTCGGTCACCGCCGCCTCGCTGGCGCAGCTACGGGCAGCCGGGTTCACCCGGGTCAGCTTCGGGATGCAGTCCGCGGTCCCCGCGGTGCTGGCCACCTTGGACCGCACCCACACCCCGGGCCGGGTCGCTGACGCCGTCGGCTGGGCCCGCGCCGCAGGCTTCGAGCAGGTCAGCCTCGACCTGATCTACGGCACTCCAGGAGAGAGCCCCGCCGACTGGCGGCGCTCCGTCGAGCAGGCCCTGGAGCTGGAGCCGGACCACATCTCCGCGTACTCGCTCATCGTCGAGGACGGGACGGCGCTGGCCGGCCGGATCCGCCGGGGCGAGCTGGTGATGCCAGACGACGACGTGCTCGCCGACGACTACCTCGCGGCCGACGAGCAGCTGTCCGCGGCAGGCCTTGCCTGGTACGAGGTCAGCAACTGGGCCCGCACCCCAGCCGCGCGGTGCCGACACAACCTGGGCTACTGGCGCAGCGACGACTGGTGGGGCGCGGGACCCGGCGCCCACAGCCACATCGGCGGGGTGCGCTGGTGGAACGTCAAGCACCCCGCCGCGTATGCGCAGCGGCTGGCAGAGGGAGCCTCGCCCGCCCAGTCGCGGGAGGTCCTCACAGCCCAGGACCGCCGAGTCGAGGCAGTGCTGCTGCGAGTCCGGCTCGCCGAAGGATGCCCACTGTCGGTCCTCCAGCCCGCCGGTGCGGCCGTCGCGGGCCGGCTCGCCGCCGCCGGGCTGCTGGACCCGGCGGCGCTGGCCGCCGGCACGATCCTGCTCACCCGCCGCGGCAGACTCCTGGCAGATGCCGTGGTCCGGGACATCGTCGACTGACCGTGTCGGCCGCTGACGCTGTGACGATGTCGCCGAGGCGGGCCCGAGAACCGCGACTTACAAGGTCACCGCCTCGGCCAACGCAGACGCGCCCGACTTCGGACTTCAACCACTCAAGTGGTGCCACGTCGACGGAGGTTCCCAGGGCTCACTGAGCTGACGGCGCAGCGCAAGCAAGGGGAGCACGCCACGGGAGACGTCGTGGTCCACGAGCAGGTCGATGTCGCTGCCTGCGTCGTCGCTCCCGCGGGCCACCGACCCGAACAACCGGACGTTGGACACACCGGCCCTTCGGGCGAGGGCGAGCACGCGGGAGCGGGGCCGGCGCAGTAGCTGCCCCCGCGCGGACGACAAGTCGGACGCGGCGGAGAGTTCCTGGAACCCTCCGCTCCCCGGCCGCCATCAACAGCCGTTCCAGTGT
>Ga0209698_10004383_pt1 | contig 15492 bp, 13 predicted proteins | sample LitLauG_LLR_2012_FD_187203 | JGI IMG/M metagenome (GOLD analysis project Ga0209698, IMG submission 187203) | Freshwater sediment microbial communities from Pennsylvania, USA - Little Laurel Run_MetaG_LLR_2012 (SPAdes) (version 2) | ecosystem: Environmental > Aquatic > Freshwater > Creek >...
CTGATGAAACAGGAAGGCTACGGGGCGGATTATTTTTATGACCACGACGCGCCGGATGCGTTTTCGGGGCAGAATTACTGGCCGGAGAAGGTGGGGCGGCGCAAGTTATACGAGCCCGTGGAGCGCGGCTTCGAGCGCGAAGTGAGGAAGCGGCTGGACTATTGGGCGCGGCTGCGGGCGGAGCGGGAGAAGGGTTCGGGTTAGAACGCCTTCGGGAGTCCGGCCTGCCGCAAGATCGCGTTCGCCGTATGCCGGCTCGGAACGCCGACGGGAACGGGGAAATTGCGTCCGGTGAGCAGACTACTCCAAATCTCGTGACTGCCGCGACCCTGACGGACCATCTTGCAGCCCGCCTGAACAAGAAGATCGCGTAGCGGTCAGTCGAATTGAGGCGCCACCTACGCCGCCAGCGGCGAGGCGTCGCGGAGCGCAACGATCTGAATAAAGATCGACTCCGGCGCCAGCCCCGGATGATTGTCAGGCGCCAAATCGAGCGCCATGCGGGAAACTTTTGTCAACAGTTCATCGAGCGTCGCAGCGTCCGCAGCGGCAGGGATATCGTCGCAATGGCCGCTCCAGACCTTCGCCTCTTCGTCCCAGAGGGCCGTGACTGTGAAAATGACGGGTTTGCTCACGATATCGCTTCAAGCCGCAAGGTTCGCAGTCTAGTCACAAACGACGACGTTCGCCAGCGCCGCTACCCCTTCGCCGCGAACGGCTGCGCCAGCTTCCTCACACCCGACGACGCCGCCACTACGCCGCGATTGGCGAAAGCCTCGTGGTTGGTCTCGATGTGGTCGAGGTCGTACAAATAATTGACCATCAATCCCAGCGACTGCCGCTTGCCTGACGCCGACAGATCGCCGCGCAGGTTGAGGCGCTCGAGCCGCGCGCCATTGCCCAGATGGAACCGCGCGACAGGATCGATCACGCGGCCCGCCGGCGTGCGCGCCACCAGGAAATAGGCTGCGGCCAGACCCGACAGCACGCGATCCGCGCCCTCCGGCGTCTCGCCCGCCTCCAGCGCCTCCAGAATCTTGCGCGCGTCCGGCGAGACGAACCGCGAGTCGTCCGCGCCTCTTTCTTCCGCCAGCCAGCGGGAGAAGCCGGGAACCGGCGACAGCGTCACGAAGGTCGAGAGTTTGGGCAATTCGCGCCGCAGGTCCTCCACGACTTGTTTGATGAGGAAATTGCCGAAGCTGACGCCCGCCAATCCCGCCTGCGCGTTGGAGATGGAATAAAACACCGCCGTCGTCGCCGCTTCCGGCGCCAGCGCCGCCCGGTCGGCGGCGAGCAGCGGCGCTATTGCGTCAGGGATCGCCGCCGTCAGCGCCACTTCCACGAAAATCAGCGGCTCGTCGGTCAAAGCGGGATGAAAGAATGCGTAGAGCCGCCGGTCGGGCGGGTCGAGGCGGCGGCGCAGTTCCTCGAAAGTCGAGATTTCATGTACCGCCTCGTAGCGGATGATCTTTTCCAGAATATTGGCCGGCGTCGTCCATTCGATGCGCCGCAGCACCAGAAAACCCCGGTTGAACCACGAACCGAACAGATGCCGGAAGTCGCGGTCGAACGCCTCCAGCGCCGGATCGTCTTTCATCACCCTCAGCAGCGTCTCGCGCATCTTCACTAGCGCCGAGGTGCCGCCTGGCGCATGGTTGAGGCGGCGGATCAATTCCTGTCGGCGCGGCTCGGCGCGCTCCTGCAATTCGGCGGCGCCCAAGAGGTCGGGCGCGTTGAGGAACGCGCGCGCGGCGTCCTGAAGCGCGTCGAGATCGGGGCCGAAGCCCTCGCCGACGCGCGCGAGGAAATCGCGCTTCTCCTCGTCGCCAAGCGCCCCATAGCCGCCCAGCACGGCGGCGGCGGTGGCGGCGCCCGAAGCCTCGCCACGGCCTTTGAGCAGCTTGCGGCAAAGCTCGATCAATTGCTCGACGTCGGGCGGCGTCGGGCGGCGCCAGCCGACCCAGGCGCGGCCCCGGTCGGCTACGCTCTGCCAAAGGCCGGAGATATATTCGAAACGGGCGGCGGGTTCGGCCATGTCGTCCTCAAGGGGCGTTGCGCCCCCTTCATAAGGCGCCGAGCCGTTACGACAAGCCTCAGCGCGCCGGAAGCGCGGGCGCATAGCTTTCGGGTATGTCGCCGGGCTGGGGCTGCGGCGTTGTGCCGTCGATCACGCCGAACATCTTTCGCAAAAACCCCGGCGTCATGCCCGACAGCGGATTGATGTTGACCGAGGGGCTGCCCACCGGCCCGCTGGCGCGATAGTTGATCGCAAATATTCCCTCGTTCTGTCCGCCCGTCAGCAATTGACCAAACAACGGGATCGCCCCCAGCGCATTGTTGACGCCGTAGAGCGGCACGAACACGCCATTGAGGTCCATCTTCTCGTGGGCGAAGTCGATGAACCCTTGGGTCGTCAGCCCGAACGATGAATTGGCGATTACGCCGTCCTTCACGTCGAGCCGTCCATTCGTGCGCACGAAGCTGGCCACCAGCTTCTCGAACTTCATCGGCGCGTCGGCCTCGGCGCCGGCGCCCGGAGTGAAATTGCGGCTGGCGTTCTGCGACGCCGGCGCCGCCTCCTGAAGGCGCTTGAGCGCGGGTTCGCCGCGAATATGGAATTTCCTGATCGTCGCCGTGCCGCGCGAGCCCTCCGCCGTCTGGCGGACGGAGAGGTCGATGGCGCCGCCCTCCAGTTTACCGTAAACGTCCAAAAACCGAGCCAGCGCGCCTGCGTCTTCTGCGCGCACGGCGATGACGCCGCTCTCGCCGCTGCGCGCCGAAAACGCGCCCGCGCCCAGCTTCCCGCGCACCTCGAGCGCGGCGAAGGCGCCGTTGCGGCGACTGCCCGAGAACTCGAAACCGCCGATCTGTTCGCGGTTGAAGCCCTGCGCCTGAGACACCTTGACGTCGATGTCGAGGTCATGCGCGTCGCGTTCGCCGTCGCCGCCGGTGATCGCCTTGACGAAGTTGCGCGCGTCGAGCGCGGCGCCGCGCAAAACCAGCTTGGGGCGGTCGCCGCCGTCGAGGTCGAGCCTGAGGTCGTCGCCGGGGCTCATGCGCATCGAGGTCAACTTCAGCGATCTCATGGCGCCGTCGTTAGCGAAGGCGACCGAACCCTTCGCGGCAAAGGCGCCGGCGTCGACGACGAGCCCGGTGACGGCGACGCCGTCCGCGCCGGGCTTGATCTGGAACGTCGCCCTGCCGGCCTTGCCGGCGGCCTTCCATGGCGGGCCGCCGAAGGAATCGACGCTGGCGCGGGTCAGGTCAACCTCCACGTCGGCGCCGGAGCGGTCGAGCGGCGCCTTCAGCTTGTAGCCGACGGGACCACGCAGCTTGGGCCCGTTGCTGAAGCCCAGCTTGGCGCGGGTGGCGTCGTCGAGCGTCCCCGCAACGGTGAGCGTCCCGATCTCTTGACCCACCTTCGTCAGATCGAGCCGCGCCGGGGCGCCGAACACCTGACCGGTCCCGCCCAACTTGATCGCGCTGCGGTCAGCACTGAAGTCGATCGCGCCCTGCTCAAGCTTCTGCGGCCCGAGGAACTTGTCGATGCCGAGATTGGCGAGCGCGCCGTTGACGCGAAACTTCTGCTCCTCCGGCTGCACGCCTTTGCCCAAAGTGATGTCGAGCTTAAGGTCGCCCTGGAACTGACCCTTGATGGTGGAAGGGTCGAGCGGCACGCCGGCGTAGCGCTTGAGCGCGTCCTGCGTCAGCAATTCGGCGAGCGAGTCGGCGCTCCCCGTCAGATGCGCGCCGCCCTCGGCGGCGACGCGCGCGGCGGGCGCGGTGTCGGGGACGGCGAAATAGAGGTCGGCGCCGTTGAGTTTGCGGCCCTGCCCCAAGTCCATCACGCCCTGCGGCGCGGTGACCTTGAAATGGCGGCCGGTGATGTCGCCGACCGCGTCGAGGCCGGTCGCCGTCGGCAGGCCCGGCAGCAGATTGACGGCGACGCCCTTCAATTGGAAATGGCCGTTTACGGACGTGTCAGGCGCGGCCTGTTTGGCCAGCACGGTGGCGAAGGCGGCGGCGTCCCAATCAATCTTGAGGGTTCCGGCGGCGAGGTCGCCGCCTTTCACATTCTCGAAGCACCATTTGCGCGCGTCATTGTTGACGAAAATCGGCCACAGCCGCAGCGCTTCGAGCAAGGGGCCGCGCCCGGCGAGATCGAGCTTCAACTCCGGCCCGGCGGGCGCCAGATGCAGTTTGACGCCGAATTCGCCCGATAGGCGCGGACCTTTCGCCGTGAAGGAATCGGTTTGGAAGGTTTGCGCGGCGGGGTCGAAATGCGCCTCCAGGCTCACGTCGTCGAGCCTGGCGGGGGTTTCGTTGGCGCGGTCGGCGGAGAGTAGGATGTCGTGGCTTTTCAGGCTGGCGCGCCAGTCGGGATCGGTTGAGGTCGGCGGCGTCACGACGCCGCCAAAGCGCACGTGCGTCTTGCCCGCGAGAACCTCTACCTTATCGAGCGCGAAACGCCCTTGAGAGTCGAGTTCGATCTTGCCGGTCGCCTCGTCGAGCGCGATGGGCGGCGCGCCTTCGGGATCGTGAGGATCGAACTTGCCGGCGCCCAGCGAGAACGAACCATCAAATTTCCTGAGGCCGCCGCCCTTGGCGACGTCGGCGGCGAAGGCGAAGGAGATGGGCGAATTGAAATCGAAGCCGGGCGGATGGGGTTGCAGATGCAGCACGTCGTCGAGCGACAGCGTATGGGCCTCGACCGAGAGGCGACGGGTGTCTCCCGCTTCAGCGCGCACGTCGAAGCTCCAGGCGCCGGAGGGACCTTCCGCCGAAAGGCCCGCCGTGGCCGCCGAGCCGGAGCGGTCGAAGGTGAGGCTGAGATGATCGTAGACGGCCGGCTTTGGGCGGCCTTCGCTGAGCACGGTCAAGCGGCCGTCAAGGATGGCGACGTGGTCGAGCGGCTGATTGGCCCCGGCCATCGCCTCGGCGACGCCCGCCACCAGCGCGCCCGCGTCGAAGGCGACTGGACCCTTGCTGGCGGGCACGTTGATCGGCACGGCGCCCTCCGGCCCCGCCGACAGCGAAAGTTGGCCGTCGCCGCTGATGCTCAGCGCGATCTGCAAGCCGTCGAGCGCGAGACTGCGCACCTTTACCGATCCGGCCATCAGCGCGAACGCATCAAGGCCAATGCGCCCGCCCGGCGCGTCGACGACCTCGCGGCCCTGCGGGTCGCGCAGCTTGAGACCGCTGAAGCCCAAGCCGAGGCCGCTCGGCCCGCGCGACAGCGAGATCGGCCCGAGTTCGACCTTGTAGCCCGGCGTCAGCCGGCTTTGCAGATTGGCGGCGATGGCGGGGCGCAGCGCATCAAGAGGTATCGGCCCGTGCGAAATGACGACGAAACCTACGCCTGCCGCCGCCAGCGCCAGCGTGACGACGACGACGCCCAGGCCCAGCGCCATGCGCGCAAGTCCGCTGCGCCGACGCCGGCGGGGCCGGTTGAGGCGCTGAAAGGCGTCGGACTCATCTACGTTCGAGTCGGCCGTCTCCGGTTCGTGGTCCGCGATCAACGGGGCTCCGCTAAATCTCCAACAGGTCTTGGCCGGCGAGTCGCGCCCGACGGCGGCGCGGCAACGGGGTCTTGAACGCCGCCGCCCTCTGCGTCAATCTCACTTGCGCAAGGATGTTTCATCTGCGTGGCGATTAAGATCAAACGAGGGCGTTAATGAGCATATCCTGTGAAGCCGGAGACAAGGCGCCCGCTTTCCATTTGGCGGTCGAGGAAGGAAAACACGTAAGCTTGAAGGACTATAAGGGACGCAAGCTCGTCCTCTACTTCTACCCCAAGGACGACACTTCCGGCTGCACCGCCGAGGCCATCGCCTTTAACGCGCTCAAGGCTGAGTTCGAAGCGGCGGGGGCCAGCATACTCGGCGTCTCGCCCGACCCGCTGAAGAGCCATTCCAAGTTCAAGGAGAAATATAAGCTCAACCTCGAGCTAGGCTCCGACGAGGCCAAAGAGACGCTCAACGCCTATGGCGTGTGGGTCGAGAAGAGCATGTACGGCCGCAAGTATATGGGCGTCGAGCGGGCGACGTTCCTTATCGGCGCTAACGGAAAGATCGCTCAGGTCTGGCGCAAGGTCAAAGTGCCAAAGCACGCCGACGAAGTTCTGAAGGCGGCGCAGGCGATTTGACGGCGTTTGCGAAGAGTTAACCCTAATGGAGCCTTATGGACGGAGCGGCGCGCAGGTTTGCGCGTCTCGGAGCGTTCGTCCATGTCCATCCGGGATCGTTTTCCCTCCGCCAAATTGCCTGACACGCACTATTTCCTCACCGTCTCACGCGGCGAGCGGGTGCGGGTATTCGCGGTGCGGCCCGTCGCCGCCTTCGCGAGCGTCGCCGCCGTTCCCCTGCTGGCGATGTGGGCCTTCGCCGCGACCGGCTTCATCGCCTGCCACGACCAGATCATGACGGCGATGCTGTCGCATGACGCGCAGGTGCAGACCGAATACGAGAGCAAGCTGGGCGAAGCGCGCGCCGAGCTGGATCAGGCGACCAGCCGCCGGCTGCTCGCCGACGCCACCATCGAAGGCCGGATGCGTGAACTCGTCGCACGCCAGGCCAAGCTGGAGCAGCGCGGCGCCACGCTCGCGGCGCTTGCGGCCGAAGCCAGCGCCTCCGCAACAGCGGTGGCCGAAGCCCGCCCACATGGCGCGACGCGCTCGCAGAACGCCCTCGCCGCCATTCAGGCCGTCAGCCCCTCCGATGGCGATCTCGGCCCCGCCAGCGCCTACGCGCCGGTTACGCCCAAGCCTCAGGCTGCGGCCAAGCCGCGCCCGCTCGACGGCGACGGCTTGACCCGCGCCGCGCCCGCCGACCGCCTGTCGGGCGAAATTTCCGCCGCCGCCGCCGATTCATCGCTCGACGCCAGCGCTCGCGTCGGTCTGCTGTCCTACTCGCTCGACCGCGTCGAACGCACGCAGATATCGACCCTCAACGGCGTCGCAAAAGCCGCGCGCTCAGCCGCCCAGAAGATGGAGAATGTGGTCGCTCGCACGGGGCTCTCCCCCGCCGCTCTGAAGGCGCCGGAGGGCGTCGGCGGGCCATACGTTCCCCTAACGCCCGGCGCCGACGCCTTCGACCGCGCCGCCCACGACGCTGCGCGCGAGATTGAGGCCGCGCATCGGCTGCGCGAGCTGATGCCGCATATTCCGCTGCGCTATCCGTTGATCGGCGAGGCGTCGATGTCGTCGCCGTTCGGCTACCGCTCCGATCCGTTTCTGGGACGCCCGGCGCTGCATCCCGGCGTCGACCTGATCCAGCCGCCGGGCTCGGAGATCAAGGCGACGGCCGTCGGGCGCGTCGTCCATGCCGGGCCGATGGGCGGCTACGGCAATTGCGTCGAGGTCGATCACGGCAACGGCGTGACGACTCGCTACGGGCACATGTCGGAAGTGCTGGTCGCCGAGGGCCAGACGGTGAAGGCGGGCGATACGCTGGGGCGCATCGGCTCGACAGGTCGCTCGACGGGACCGCATCTGCATTACGAAGTGCGGGTGGATGGCGAGCCCGTCGATCCCGAGCGGTTTTTGAACGCCGCGCGGGATTAGTAGTCATCTGACCCCGCCGCCTGCCGTCATACCCGGACTCTAACACCTCCCACACGCTATCCCCGGATTGCTAAAGAGACCGTCATGGAAGGCGAGATCGCGCGCGTCGTTGCGCTGCTGGGCGTCGCGATGGCGGTGGCCATCGTGGCGAGGCGGCTGGCGCTTCCCTATACCGTCGGGCTGGTGCTGACCGGCTTCGCTCTCGCCCTTGCCCGCATCGACGTCGGCTTCAGCCTGACCCCGGAAGTCGTGTTCGACCTGATCTTGCCGCCGCTTTTGTTTGAAGCCGCGCTCAACCTACCGTGGCGAGACCTCAAGCGCGATCTCGCGCCGACGCTGGCCTTCGCCACGCTCGGCGTCGCTTTGTGCGCGAGCGTCGTCGCGGCGGGGCTGGCGTGGGGCTTAAGCTGGCCGTGGCGACCGGCGTTCGTTTTCGGAGCGCTGATTTCGGCGACCGACCCCATCGCCGTCATCGCGCTGTTGCGCGAGCGCGGCGTGACGGGGCGGATCGCGGTGTTGATCGAAGCCGAAAGCCTGCTCAACGACGCCACGGCGGCGGTGCTGTTCGGTCTGGCGGCGCTCGGCCCCGGCGACGCCGCCGGTCATCTGGCGCTGACCCTGGGCGCGGGTCTCGGCGTCGGCGCCGGCTTCGCCGGGCTCGCGCTCGTTGTCGCCGGACGCACCGAGGAGCATCTGGTGGAGACCGCGATCACCACCGTCGCCGCTTACGGATCGTTCCTCGTGGCCGAGCGATTGGGCGGCTCGGGCGTGCTGGCGACCGTGACGACGGGGCTGTTGCTGGGCAATGTCGGCGTGATGGCGCAGGTCTCGCCGCAACTTTCGATCACCCCGCAAGGGCGGCAATTCGTGCTGGCGTTCTGGGAGTTCGCCGCCTTCGTGGCGAATTCGCTGGTGTTCCTGCTGATCGGATTGTCGCTGGCGCGCATCGGACCGCGTTTCGGCTGGGAAGCCGCCGCTTTGGTCGCGCTGGCGCTGGCGGGCCGCGCGGCGGCGGTCTATCCGGTGGCGGCGTTGTTTCACGGACGCTTCACGCTCAGCCAGCAGCATTTTTTGTGGTGGGGCGGCCTGCGCGGGGCCTTGGCGCTGGCTCTGGCGCTGACTTTGCCCAACAGCCTACCCTATCGCGACGAAATCCTGATCGGCGCCTTCGCAGTTGTCGCCTTCTCCGTCATCGTGCAAGGACTGACGGCGGGGCTCGCGCTGAAGCGGCTGGGCCTGGGAGAAACGACATGACTAAAGTAGCGCTGGTGACGGCGGGCGGCAGCGGCATGGGCGCGGCCTGCGCGCGCAAGCTTAGCGAGGACGGCTATCACGTCGCCGTCCTCTCCTCCTCCGGCAAGGGCGAGGCGCTGGCGCTGGAACTCGGCGGAATCGGCGTCACCGGGTCCAATCAATCGCAGGTCGATCTGCACAAGCTCGTCGACGCCGCCATGGCCAAATGGGGCCGCATTGATGCGCTGGTCAACAGCGCCGGCCACGGCCCGCGCGCGCCTGTGCTGGAGTTGACCGACGAGCAATGGCGCACGGGGATGGACGTCTATCTGATGAACGTGATCCGCCCGACGCGCCTCGTGGCGCCTGTGATGGCGGCGGCGGGCGGCGGCGCGATCGTCAACATCTCCACCGCCTGGGCGTTCGAGCCGAGCCCGATGTTCCCGACCTCAGCCGTGTTTCGCGCCGCGCTGGCGGCGTTCACCAAGCTGTTCGCCGACGAATATGCGGCCAAGAACGTGCGCATGAACAACGTCGCGCCCGGCTGGATCGATTCGTTGCCCGGCACGGACGCGCGCCGCGATTCCGTGCCGATGGGCCGCTACGGGCGCTCGGAAGAGATCGCTGCGACCGTCGCCTTCCTCGTTTCGCAGGGGGCGGGCTACATCACCGGCCAAACGCTGCGGGTGGACGGCGGATTGATGCGCGGAATTTAGAACGTTCGCCAAGCTCCGGCTTGACGCCTTGTGCGGCGCGCGCGACGCTCTGGCATGTCGCGCCGTCTGCCGCCATTCGTCATTACGCCCGACCTGTTGCTCAGCGCCTATTCCATCGGCCTGTTCCCGATGGCCGAGGAACGGGATTCGAAGGACCTCCATTGGGTCGAGCCGGAACGGCGCGGCGTGTTTCCGCTCGACGGCCTCGTCGTGTCCAAAAGCCTCGCCAAGCTCGTGCGTTCCGACCGCTTTGACGTCGTCGCCGACACCGCCTTCGGCGAAGTGATGCAAGCCTGCGCCAGCCGCGAGAAGACCTGGATCAACGACGAAATTCTGGCGCTTTATGGCGAGTTGCACGCGCGCGGCCGCGCCCATTCCCTCGAAGTGCGCGAGGGCGGCGAGCTTGTCGGCGGGCTCTATGGCGTCTCGCTGGGCGCGGCGTTCTTTGGCGAGAGCATGTTTCATCGCGCCCGTGACGCCTCCAAGGTCGCGCTGGTGCATCTGGCGGCGCGGCTGAAGAGGGGCGGCTACCGGCTGCTCGACACGCAGTTTCTCACCGAGCATCTGGCGAGTTTGGGCGCAGTCGAGATCAGCCGCGGCGAGTATCGGCGCCGGCTCGCCATCGCGCTTGCGGCGCCCGCCGCCTTTCCGCGCGACGTGGCGCTGAGCGGCGCGCAAGCGCTCGACTGGGTTCGCGGTGCGGCATAGGACTTGCTGCACTTGGGGATGGGATTATAGGGAGCGGCATGGCGGCGTTTGATGAAATGGGCGAGGCGCCGAGGCGGATTTACGCCAAGGTGGCCAAGTGGCTTCAGGAAAGCCCGCCCGATTTGCTCGCCTCGCGCCGCACGCAAGCCGAATATATGTTCCGCCGCATCGGCATCACCTTTGGCGTCTACGGCGACAAGGAGGCCGCCGAGCGGCTGATCCCTTTCGATATCGTGCCGCGCCTGTTGTCGCGCTCGGAATGGACGCGGCTGGAGGCGGGGCTGGTGCAGCGCGTCACCGCTCTCAATTTGTTCCTGAAAGACGTCTATGGCGCGCGAAAAATTCTCAAGGAGAATATCGTCCCGCCGGATCTGATCCTGCGCAATCCGCACTACCGGCCGGAGATGATCGGTTTTTCCGCGCCGCATGACGTGTGGGTGCATATCGGCGGCATCGACATCGTGCGCGTCGACGCCGACGATTTCTACGTGTTGGAGGACAACGCACGCACGCCCTCGGGGGTCTCCTACATGCTGGAGAACCGCGAGGTGACGATGCGGCTGATGCCGGATCTGTTCGCTGCGCATCGCGTCGCGCCGGTGGACGATTACCCCGACGAATTGCTGGCGACGCTGGCTTCCGTTGCGCCGCATCCCGACGTCGCCAAGCCGACCATCGTGGTGATGACGCCGGGGCCCTACAATTCGGCCTATTACGAACATTCGTTTCTGGCCGACAAGCTCGGCGTCGAACTCGTCGAGGGGCGCGACCTGTTCGTCGACAGCGACGTCGTGTTCATGCGCACGACGCTCGGGCCGAAACGGGTGGACGTGATCTACCGTCGCGTGGACGACGATTTCCTCGATCCCCTCGTGTTCAATCCGGCTTCGGCGCTCGGCGTGCCGGGCCTGATCGGCGCCTATTTGGCGGGCAATGTGACCATCTCCAATGCAGTGGGAACCGGCGTCGCCGACGACAAGGCGATCTATTCCTATGTGCCTGATCTCATCAGGTTCTATCTGGGCGAGGAGCCGAAGCTCAAGAACATCCAGACCTACCGCTGCCGCGAACCCGGCGACCTCGTCTATGTGCTGGAGCGGCTCGATCAACTGGTGGTCAAGGAGGTCAATGGCTCCGGCGGCTATGGGATGCTGGTGGGGCCGCACGCCTCTCAGGCGCAGCGCGACCTGTTCGCCGCCAAGCTGAAGGCGGACCCGTCCAATTACATCGCCCAGCCGACGCTGGCGCTCTCGACCTGCCCGGCCTCGTTCGACTCTGGCATCGGCTCGCGCCATGTGGACTTGCGGCCGTTCGTGCTTTCGGGAGCGAATGGCGTGAAGATCGTGCCGGGCGGGCTGACGCGCGTCGCGCTGACGGAGGGGTCGCTGGTGGTGAACTCCAGCCAGGGCGGCGGCACGAAAGACACGTGGGTCGTTGACGACGAGGGGTTGTAAGTGCTCGCCCGCACCGCCGACAGTCTGTTCTGGCTCGCCCGCTACATGGAGCGCGCCGATTTCATCGCCCGCACCATCGAGGCGACGTTGCGTCTCGAATATCTGCCGCGCGGCGGTTCGCAGGAGACCGAGACCGAATGGACCTCGGCGCTCGAAGCCTCGGGCGCCTTTGAGGGCTATCAGGAAAAGCGCGGCAAGGTCACGGAAGTGGACGCCATCGACTACTTGACCTTCGACCGCGACAATTCCTCCTCGATCTGCAATTGCCTGGAGAACGCACGCTTCAACGGCCGCGCCGTGCGCACCGCGCTGACGGTGGAGACCTGGACTGCGATCAACGACGCCTGGCTCGAACTCAAGCGTTTCGAGGCGACGCGCCGGGCGGCGAAAGAGCTTTCGCGCGATGGGCTGACGCGCTTTCTTGACTACGTGAAAAAAGCCTCGCTCGATTTCGACGGCGCCTGTTACCGCACGATGTTGCGCAACGACGGCTGGTGGTTCAACCGCATCGGGCTGTTCCTGGAGCGCGCCGACAACACGGCGCGGCTGCTCGACGTCAAATATCATCTGCTGTTGCCGCAGAACGAGGAGGTCGGGGGCGGGCTCGATTATTTCCAGTGGGTGGCGATTTTGCGCGCCGTGTCGGCGGCGACCGCCTATCACTGGGTCTATCGGGATCGGGTGAAACCCTGGCTGGTGGCGGATTTGCTGATCCTCAAATCCGCAATGCCGCGCTCGTTGATCTATTGCTACGAACAGCTCGACCGCACGCTCGACGATCTCGCGCGCGCCAACGGCGCCTCGGGTTCGGCGCAAAGGCTGGCGCGCGGCACGCTGGGCAAGCTGGAGCGCGCGTCCATGACCGAGATTTTCCAGAGCGGCCTGCATGAATTCGTGACCGGGTTCATCGAGGAAAACGCCCGGCTCTCCGAGACCGTCTCCGAGCAATATCTGTTCGTCTGAGAGGCGCCATGCGCATTAGGGTGGAGCACGAAACCAAAATATGTTTCCCCGCGCCGGCGCGGGCGCTGCATGTGCATTTGCGCATGACGCCACGCAGTTTCGACGCCCAATATGTGCTGCGCTGGCGCGTCGAGAGCGATCTGGACGCGAGCCTGCGCCCGCGCGAGGACGCGTTCGGTTCGGTGGTTCATGCGTTGAGCTGGCACAAGACGATCGAGGCTGTGACAGTTACGGCGAGCGGCGAGGTCGAGACGATGGACAAGGTCGGCGTCGTGCGCGGCGCGATAGAGACCATGCCAGAGGATATGTTTTTGCGCACCAGCCCGCTGGCGCAGGCCAACCCCGCCTTGCGCGACTTCGCGCAAAGCGTGACCGGCGCCGATCCGCTCGACCGCCTGCATCGGCTGATGGCGGCGGCGCATGCGCATCTGGCCTTCGAAGGCGGCCTTGGCGGCGAGGCGCCGGCGTCGGAAGCGTTTGCGCTGGCCAAAGGCGGCGCGGCGGATTTCGCGCATGTGTTCGTCGCTTGCGCGCGTGCGCGGGGCGTGCCGGCGCGCGTCGTCACCGGCTACCGGCTCGGCGAGAGCGCCGAGGAGACAAGCGAGATGTTCGCCTGGGCCGAGGCGACCGCGCCGGGCCTGGGCTGGATCGCATTCGACGCCGTCAACGACATGTGCGCCGACGAAAGCTATATCCGCGTCGCCGCCGGGCTCGACGTCAGGGACGCCGCGCCGGTGCGCGTCTGGACGGCTGCGGGCGACGCGACCGCCAGCGCACGGCTGGTGGTCGAACAGGCGCGCGGGCAAAGCCAGAACTGAGGCCGCGTCTGGACAGCTTATCGCCGGGACGCCATAGGTGCGATAAGATTTCGCTTGCGTTCGGGATGGCGATGACGACCTCCGATTTGACGCGTGGGGACGAGGGCTACGCCGCCGGGACGCGTTTGGCCGCCGAGCGCGGCTCCGTGGCGGTCGAGACGCTCCAAGCGGGCGAAAGGCTGCTGACGCTATCGGGCGAATACAAGCCCATCGTCCGGATCCACCGGCGTCGCATCGGCTGCGGCGGGCGTCCCGCGTCTGAGCAGGTCTGGCCGGTGGTGATCGCAGCGGGCGCGTTCGGCGAGGGTTCGCCCGAGCGCGATCTCGTGGTGAGCCCCGATCTCGCGCTCTTTGTGGACGGCGGGCTTGCGCCTGCGATCCGGCTGGTCAATGGCGCGACCATCCGGCAGGCGCCGGTCGCCGATGTCGATTACTGGCAGATCGAATTGGCCGCGCATGAGGTGATCTACGCCGAGGGGCTGCCGGCCGAGAGTTGTCTCGGCCTCGGCGGGGACGAAACCTGTTTTCGTCACGTGGACGACGCCGGGCTTGTCGCCTTACGCGAAAGCCTGCTGCGCCGAACGGCGGATTTCGGATTCGCCTTCGAGGATGAGCCCGATCTGCACGCGCTCGCCGACGGGCGGCGCATCGAACCGTTGCGGCTGAGCGAGAACCGTTTCGCCTTTGCGTTTCCGGCGGGGGTCGCTCAGGCGCTGCTGGTCTCGCGCGTCTGGCGTCCCAGCGAGGCGACGCCCGACAATCGCGACCCGCGAACGCTGGGCGTCTGCCTGAGCCGTCTCGACGTGGACGGCTCGACCCTCGATCTCAGCGACGAGCGTCTGTCGGAGGGCTGGAGTTGGTACGAGACCGCCGGCCGCCAACGCTGGACGACGGGTCGTGCGAGCCTGCCGGCGGGATTGCGCATTGCGCTGCTCGACATCTGCGGCCGGGGTCTCTACCTGCGCCGCCCGCGCCCGTTCGCGCTGGAGGCGTGAGCGCCGAGGTCCTTTGCGATTTGGCGTCCTCAGTCGCCTGAGGCTGCGAGCTTGCCAAGCCGGGACGAGCGTGTTTGATCCGGGAAAAGTCTTCGGAGGAAACAATGCCCTACCCCGCCTTGCCGCTGCGCGAAGTTCATGCGCGGCTGACTGCGCCGGGTTCGCCGTTCGAAATGGTGGAGGCCGACGTTTTGGGGCGCCGTCAGCGGCTGTGGAAAAACGCCCCCGCGACCCTGCGTGAGATTTTCCTCGTCGGGCGCAGCCACGGCGACAAGACCTTCCTGGTCTATGAGGGCGAGCGCGCGAGTTTCGAGGCTTTGGCGCGCGCAAGCGTCGTTTTCGCCCATGAATTGCAGAAACGGGGCGTGCAGAAAGGCGACCGGGTCGCCATCGCCGCGCGCAACCTGCCGGAATGGCCGGCGGCGTTCTTTGGCACGCTACTGGCGGGCGGGGTCTCGGTTCCGCTCAATGCCTGGAGCACCGGGCCGGAATTGCAATATATGCTTAGCGATAGCGGCGCGGTCGTGCTGATCGCAGACCCCGAGCGGTTCGACCGCATGGCGCCGCATCTGAGCGAACTTCCCGCCCTGCGACAGGTGTTCGTCTCGCGCCTGGAGCGCGCGCCCCCCGGCGCGCTTCGCCTGGAGGACGTCATCGGCGTCACCGCCGAGTGGCCTGCCTTGCCCGCGCTCGACCTGCCCGCCGTGGCGCTCGACTCCGACGACGATGCGACGATTCTTTACACCTCCGGCACCACCGGCCAACCCAAGGGCGCGCTGGGCACGCATCGCAACGCCTGCTCGACGCTCTTCGCGCGCGCTTATGCCCGGGCGGTGGCGGCGCTGCGCCGGGGCGAGGCGCCGACCGTAGCGGATCCCGCCGCGCCGCAGGAATCGGCGCTGCTGTCGGTGCCGTTCTTTCATGTCACCGGCTGCTTCTCGACGCTGGTTCCCGCGTTTTTCGCAGGCGTGAAGATCGCCACCATGCGCCGCTGGGACGCTCTGGAGGCGCTGAAACTGATCGAACGCGAGCGCATCAATGGCG
>Ga0209698_10004384_pt1 | contig 15490 bp, 14 predicted proteins | sample LitLauG_LLR_2012_FD_187203 | JGI IMG/M metagenome (GOLD analysis project Ga0209698, IMG submission 187203) | Freshwater sediment microbial communities from Pennsylvania, USA - Little Laurel Run_MetaG_LLR_2012 (SPAdes) (version 2) | ecosystem: Environmental > Aquatic > Freshwater > Creek >...
CAGCTATCTCGACATCAAGGCCTGGTCGGAGCGGATCGCCGGCGGTTTGGTCGAGGCGGGCGTTCGGCGCGGCGATCACGTCGCCATCGTGCTCGCCAATTTCCCCGAGTTCGTCGCGGTCAAATATGCCATTGCCCGCGTCGGCGCGACCTGCGTCCCCGTCAATTTCCTCAATCGCCGCGACGAACTAGGCTATGTACTGCGCCAGTCCGACGCGGCTCTGCTCATCACGATGGATCAGTTCCGCGGCCTCGACTACCTGAAGGCGCTCGACGAGTTGGCGCCGGGCTGGGAGCGCGACGGCGGCGCGGAAGCGTTTCCCCGCCTCAAGCGCGTCGTGGTTTTTCCGACCTCCGACGCGCCCGTCCGCGCCGGCGCGTCCTCGTTTGCCGAGCTCGCGGCGCCGAAACAGGTTTTCGCAGGCCTCCCCGACGCCGATCCGCACTCTGTTTGCGACATCATCTACACCTCGGGAACGACCGGCTCGCCCAAAGGCGTGATGCTCACGCATGACATGCTGCTACGCGCGGCGTTCGGAAGCGTCTATTCGCGCGCCTTCGACGATGCGTGGCGCATCGTGTTCTCGCTGCCGATGTACCACGTCTACGGCTACATTGAGGGCGTGCTCACCGTCCCCTTCGTGGGCGGGGCGATCGTGCCGCAACTGCTGTTCAACCCGGTCGCGACGCTCGGCGCCATCGAACTGCATAGAGCCGACGATGCCCTGCTCGTGCCGACCATGACGCTCGCGCTGCTCGACGAGCTACGCGCCCGCCGCTACGAACTGCCGACGTTGAGGGCCGTCATTTCCTCGGGGCAACGCTCGCCGACCGCCATCTGGAAGGACATATTCGAGTGGCTGCATCCAACCGAAGTGACTACCGGCTATGGCATGACGGAAGTCACAGCGACGATGACCATGACGCAGCCTGACGACTCGTTCGAACGGCTCAGCTCGACCAACGGACGCATGCGCGACGTCGGTCCGGCCGGCGATCGCGCGCTCGGCGGCAAGCTCGTCGAATATAAGGTTGTCGATCCCGAAAGCAGTCGCACGCTTCCGCCCGGCGAGGTCGGGGAATTGAGGGCCAAAGGACCTTGCGTCACTCGCGGTTACTATAACAAGCCCGAAGCGACCGCCGCGGCGTTCGACGCCGACGGTTGGTTGCGCACCGGCGACCTCGGAAGGTTCGATGCGGACGGTTACCTCACGCTCGTCGGCAGGCTGAAGGAATCCTATCGCTGCGGCGGCGAGCAGGTGATGCCGACCGAGGTCGAGGACGTGCTGACGAGTCATCCCGCCGTGCTGCAGGCCCACGTCGTTCCCGTTCCCGACAGGAGGATGGGCGAGGCTGGCGCCGCCTTCGTCGTGCTGCGGCCTGAGCCGTCTGCAACACCGGAAGAGTTGGTGCAGTTCTGCGCCGATCAGCTGGCACGCTTCAAGACGCCCAAATACGTACTGCCGATCCGCGCCGAGGACCTGCCGACCACGCCTTCCGGCCGCGCGCGGAAATTCCTGTTGACCCAGCGCGCCGTCGAGCTTCTCGGGCTCTCCCAATAGCGGCGACAAGGCCGCCAACGAAAGGACGAACAGACATGCCAAAAGCGAGGCCTGAGAGCGCCGGAGTGCTCCGCATCACTCGCGACACCCCTGTCGGTTTCAAGCTGATCGGCGTCAAGAAGAAGGCCGCTATTCAGTTGATGGGATCGCGCCTGTGGGGACGCTTCAACCCCAATCACTGGGACCCCGTCTACGCCGCCGAAACCGGCCTAAAGGCCCCCATCCAGACCGGTGAAATGTCGTCGGCCTATCTCGCGGAAATGTGCGTCAACTACTTCGGCGCCGACTTCTTTCGCGGCTCGCGCATGCAGTGCAAATACGTCGCGTCAACCTTCGCCAACGAAATCATCACGACCGGCGGCGTGGTGCGCGAGAAGACGCCCAAAGGCTCCGGCTTTCGGTTCAAGGTCGATATCTGGGCCGACAACGAGGCGGACGAACGCAAGACGATTGGCTTTGTCGAGGTCGATGTCGGAGTGGCGGCTTGAACGCCCCGCACAAACCCAGGAGATGGTCATGAGCCGAGAACCCCTTACCGACGATCTGCGGCCGATGACCTCCGTCCAGATCCAGCAAACCCGCGACTTCGTCGAAAGCCTGCAGGAGGATTGCGAGACCTATTGGGACATGGTCGAGATCGGCGACCGCCTTTCGCGCGAACTGGAGATCACGCCCGAACTGGTGATCCTCTATGCCGACGCCGTGGAGGACTACAACTCCTGGTATGAAGGCTGGCGGATGAACACGTGGCGAATCAAGGGCGAATCCCCGTTCGGCTCGGCCATCGTGCCGCCGCTGCTGGTTTCGCATTTCGTGCTGTCAGTGCAGTTCGACCATACCAAGTCGTTCGCGATCGGCTCGATCCACACCTTCCACGACTCCGAGATCTTCGAACCGATTCCGGTCGGCGCCAAAGTCCGAATCACGGCCACGGCGATCGACAAGTTCGTCAAGCGGGAACGCCGCTACGTTCGGCATGAGATCACGGTCGAGGACGTCGACGACAACAAACTGTATTTCCGGGAAGTTCGCGACATTCTGTCCCGCTAGGGCGGCGGTCGCGAACTCCCGTGCAAATCCTGATCCTATTTGGTAGGACGAGGAATCCCCATCTTCGCCTGTCGATTCGAGAACGGTAACCCGCATGCCAAAACGAACCGCGGCCACCCTGAAGATCCGCGACGAGGTGACGGCGCTGAAACGCGAACGCACCCTCGGCGCCGCCGTCGATCTCTTCTACGAGAAAGGTTACGAGAATACGACTCTCGACGAGGTGGCCGTGCGTCTCGGCGTGACTAAGCCGTTCATCTACGCCAATTTCGGCTCCAAGACGGAATTGCTGGCGGAGATCTGCTCGCGCGGAGTCCGGGCGGCGGAGCAGGCGCTCGACGCGGTGCTCGCGAAGCGGCTGAGCCCGCGCGTAAGTCTCGAAATGTTCGCGCTCGATTACGTCACCGCCGTGCTCAACAGCCAGAAGCACATCGCCGTCTATGTGCGCGAGGAGATGAATCTCGAACCCGCCGACGCCCACCGCCTCACCGGAATGCGCCGCGAGTTCGTCGGCAAAATGACGAAGCTGCTCGAGAAGGGCGCGGCCGCCGGCGAGTTCGATATCGAGGACGCCCACATGGCCGCGCTCGGCATCATCGGCGCTGTGACGTGGTCGACGTTCTGGTTCCGGCCGGCCGGGCGACTTTCGCTCGCGGCAATCGCCGGGTCGATGACCAAACTGATTCTGGGGCTCGCCGGCGCGTCGCCCGCCGAAGCTCCCGCACGGCGCGCAGCGGCCCGGAGCCGCGGCGGATAGCCGGTACGGAAGCGCAGCGCTGTCGAAAGTCGACAGGGTCCGTGAAAAGACCTGTTGCAAGCTACTCACGAGTAGGTTAATCTTGTCTTCAGAATGAAATGCAGCTGGCGCGTATTTCGATTTGACGCCGCTCAAAGGGAGGTCAACGACGTGGAGCAGCTCGACGTCCTCATCATAGGAGCTGGGTTCGCCGGATTGCGCGCCCTCTACCGGTTGCGCGGCCTCGGCAAGCGCGTCGTGGTTCTGGAAGCATCCGACGGCATCGGCGGCGTTTGGTATCACAACGCCTACCCGGGCGCCCGCTGCGACGTCGAGAGTTTTGATTATTCCTACAGCTTCTCGCCCGAACTTGAGCAGGAGTGGCGCTGGAGCGAGCGCTATGCAACGCAGCCGGAGATCCTGCGCTACATCAACCACGTCGCCGATCGATTCGAGCTGCGCAAGGACATCCTGCTCAATACGCGCATGTCCAAGGCGACCTATGACGAGGAGGCCGCGCGCTGGATCATCACCGCCGAGGACGGACGGCAGTGGTCCACCCACTATTTCGTCATGTGCGTCGGGCAGCTCTCCACGACCAAGCGGCCGAACTATCCGGGACAATCGACCTTCGGCGGCGAGATCATCCACAGCGGCGAATGGCCGAAGCACAAGGTCGATTTCGTAGGCAAGAGGGTCGCCATCATCGGCACCGGCTCGTCGGGCATGCAGATGACGCCCGTCATCGCCAAACAGGCGAGCCACCTGACAGTCTTCCAGCGCACCGCGAACTTCAGCATCCCCGCCGCCAACGCGCCCGTGACCGACGAAGAGGACGCTACGGTAAAGGCGAACTACCGGGCGCGGCGCGAGCAGGCCTGGAATTCGCCGACCGGCCTCGGCTTTAAACCGAACCGGCAGTCGGCGCTCGACGTCACGCCCGAGGAGCGCGAAAAGGTCTACGAAGCCGCCTGGAATCGCTGGGGCTTCGGCTTTGCGCTCGCCTACTACGACATTCTGCTCTCCAAGCCCGCCAATGATACGGCGGCGGAGTTCATTCGCCGCAAGATCGGCGCGCTCATCGACGATCCGGTCACGCGCGAGAAACTCGTCCCCCAGGGACACCCCTTTGCTGCGCGCCGCCCCTCGGTCGATAGCGGCTACTTTCAGACATTCAATCGCAACAATGTCGAACTTGCCGACCTCAAGGAATATCCGATCCTCGAGTTCACGCCCAAAGGCATCCGGACCGCCGAGAAGCTGCACGAATTCGACATCATCATCTTCGCCACCGGCTTCGACGCGTTCACGGGCTCGTTGCTGAAGCCGGCGATTGTGGGTCGCGACGGCGTGACCCTGAAGGACAAATGGGGGGCCGGTCCCATCACCCAGCTCGGCGTCGGCGTCGCCGGCTTCCCGAACATGCTGATCGTTGTGGGCCCCGGCAGCCCGTCGTTGCTCAGCAATGTAATGGTTTCGATCGAAGAACAGATCGATTGGCTCGCCGACCTCATCAAGACAATGGAGGAGGGCGGCCTCGCCGAATTCGAAGCCTTGCCGGAAGCGGAGCGCGCCTGGGTCGAGCATGTCAACGAGCGCGCTCGCGAGACGCTCTATCTGACGACTAACTCGTACTACAACGGCGCCGAAGTCGCGGGCAAACCGCGGGTGTTCATGCCTTATTCCGGCGGCGTGCGCAGCTATCGCCGCTTCCTCCAGCAATGCGCCGCCGAGGGCTATTCCGGTTTCGCGCTACGCGCGGCCCCCGCAGCGAAGACCCGCAAGGCCAGCGCATGAAAATCGATTTCACCGGCCAGGCGGCGATCGTGACGGGCGCCGGCGGCGGCATTGGCCGTGCGGTCAGCCTGGCGCTGGCTGGAGTGGGCGCCAAGGTGCTCGCGGTCGATCTCTGCGTCGAGAGCGGCGAGGAGACCGCGGCCCTCGTTCGCGAACGAGGCGGCGAGGCCCTGTTCCAGCGCGCCGACGTGAGCCTCGAGGCGGATGCCCGCGCCTATGCAGATCGCGCGCTCACCGCATGGGGGCGGATCGACGTCTTCATGAACAACGCCGCGTGGCAGGGCGTGATCCAGCCGCTGGTGGAGTACCCCACCGAGCTTTTCGACAAGGTCATGGCGATCAATGTGCGAGGCGTGTTTCTCGGCCTCAAATACGTGCTGCCGACGATGATCGCGGCGCGCAAGGGCGCCGTTGTCAACACGGCCTCGCTCGGCGCTTATGTGGGCACACGCAATCTCGGTCCCTACACCGCCAGCAAACACGCCGTGCTGGGATTGACGAAATCCACAGCGCTGGAAGTGGCTCGCAAGGGCGTCCGCATCAATGCGGTTTGCCCCGGTCCCGTCGATACGCCGATGCTGCGCAACATCGAGGCCGCTCAGGCCCCCGGCGCCGACGAGAGCCTGCGCGCCAAACGCGCGGCGTCCATCCCCGACGGCCGCTATGCGGAGCCCGAAGAGGTCGCTCATCTGATGGTGTACCTCGCCTCGGACTATGCAAGCCACATCACCGGTCAGGGCGTGCAGATTAACGGAGGGAGTCATGGCTGAGGACAGAGCCGATCTCTCAAGAGGGGACCGCATCGGAGTCGTCGGCGGCGGCGCCATGGGCGTGGGCATCGTCTACGTCTTCGCGGCGGCCGGGTTTCCGGTCTTATTGGTCGAGCCCGACGATGCGCGCGCCGAGGCGGCGACGCAGATCCTGCGCGACGCGGCTTACGCCGGCGTCAAGCGCGGCAAGCTTAGCGAAGGAGCAGCGCAGCGTGTGCTTGCGAACATGCAGCGCTATCGCTCGTCGCTCGAACTCCCCGAACGGCTCGATCTCGTCATCGAGACGGCTCCCGAGCGGTTCGAACTCAAACAGCAGGTGCTCGCCGAGATTGCTTCGCGCGGTCCCGCGCTCATCGCCACCAACACCAGCGCGCTCTCGATCGACGCGCTCGCCAAATCCGTGGCCGACCCGTCCCGGTTCCTCGGCATGCATTTCTTCAATCCTGTGTGGTCGCTGCCGATGGTGGAGCTGGTGCGCGGCGCCGCGACGAGCGAAGCGACGCTGGCGCGCGCCCGCGAGTTCGCCGAAGCGACCGGCAAGACGACGATCACGGTCGGCGACACCCCCGGCTTCGCCACCAGCCGGCTAGATCTGATCGCCGCGATGGAGGCGATCCGGATGTTGCAGGACGGCGTCGCCAGCGCCGAGGACATCGACAAGGCGATGGTCGTCGCTTACCGCCATCCGATCGGCCCGCTGCGGCTCAGCGACATTGTCGGACTGGACGTTCGGCTCGACATCGCCCGCCACCTGAGCCGCGCGCTCGGGCCCCGCTACGAGCCGCCTCGCTTGCTCGAGCAGATGGTGGCGCGCGGCGAACTCGGCCGCAAGAGCGGCAAGGGATTCTTCGACTGGCCATCGACCGCCGCGAACTGAGCAGGAACATCATGGCCAGCCTCTTCAACACCACGCTCGTCGATACCGCCGATCACCATGCGATGCTGCGCGAAAGCGTCGGAAAGCTGGTTGGCGGGTTCGGCCGCAAATATTTCCAGGACGTCGTCAAGCGCGGCCAGAAGCCTGTTGAGCTGTGGAACGCGCTAGCGCGCGCCGGCTTCCTCGGCGTCCATATTTCCGAAGCCTACGGCGGCGGCGGCTCAGGCCTCGCGGATTACAACGTCATCGTCGAGGAGACGGCCGCCCAGGGTTGCCCGATCCTGTCGCTGGTCATCGGCTCCATCTGCGCGCCGATCATCGAACAGCACGGTAGCGAGGCGCTGAAGCGCGAATGGCTGCCCGCGCTCGCCAGCGGCGAGCGTCGTCTCGCTTTTGCGATCACCGAGCCCGACGCCGGCACCAACACGCACAAGGTCAGCACGATCGCGCGCCGCGACGGCGAGGGCTGGTCCCTGCGCGGCGCCAAATACTGGACCTCCGCCGTCGACGAAGTCGATTCCATTCTGGTCGTCGCGCGCGGCGTGGAACTCAACGCCAGGGGTCGCGGCGCGCTTTCGCTGTTCATCGTCCCCGCGAACGTAAAAGGGCTTTCGAGAACGCCGATCGAGACGGCGCTACAGGCGCCCGAGACCCAGTTCACACTGTTTTTCGACGATGTGAAGATTCCCGGAGACGCGATTGTCGGACAGGAAGGCGAAGGCCTCCGCCACCTGTTCGCCGGCCTCAACCCGGAACGCGTCTGCGCCGCAGCCATCAATAATGGCATCTCCCGCTTCGCGCTCGAAAAAGGCGCGCGTTACGCGACCGAACGCAGCGTATGGAGCACGCCGATCGGCGCGCATCAGGGCGTCGCCCATCCGCTCGCCAAGGCCTATGTTGCAGTCCAGCAAGCGCGCCTGATGACCGCGCGCGCCGCCCAGCTTTATGACCTCGGTTCAGCGGAAGCGGGCGAAGCCGCCAATATGGCGAAATTCGCCGCCGCCGACGCTTCGCTCGAAGCGCTCGATCAGGCAATCCAGACTCACGGCGGCAACGGCATGGCGCTCGAATACGGGCTCGCCGATCTCTGGTTCATCGCCCGGTTGCACAAGACGGCGCCGGTCAGTCGCGAAATGATCCTGAACTTCATCGCCCAGCACAGCCTCGGGCTGCCCAAGAGCTACTGACGGCCATGACCACCTTCGCCGAGATCCTCAGAGAACATGTCGGAAAGCGGCCGCAAGCCGCTGCGCTGAGCTTCGAGGGGACGACCTGGACGTTCCGGGAATTGCATGAGCGCAGCTCCCGCGTCGCGAACGCCTTGCAGGCGTCGGGCGTCCGGGTCGGCGACCGGGTCGCGGTGTTGACGAAGAACCGAGCCGAGAACTACGAACTGATCTACGCCTGCAGCCAGATCGGTGCGATCCTCGTCGGACTCAACTGGCGGCTGGCGGCGGTCGAAATTGCCGCGATCGTCGAGGATGCGAGGCCATCGGTCATCATCGTCAGCGATGAGGAAGCCCGACTGCTGAGCGAGCGGGCGCTTGCGGTCGACAGCCTCAAGCGTGTGATCAATTTTGACCAGGACTATGACGCGTGGCGAGACACGGCGCCGGCCGTGGACTCGAACTACGTCGGCGCGTCCGACGAAGTCATCCTGCTGCTCTACACCTCCGGCACGACCGGCCTGCCCAAGGGTGTGATGCTCACCAACGAGGGCATGTCCTACACGCGCCGGCTCGCTGAAGCCTGGAAGATGGGACCCTCAAGCGTCAATCTAGTCGCGATGCCGATGTTTCATATCGGCGGTTGCGGCTACGGCTCCAGCACGATGCTCGCCGGTGGTCACACTGTCCTTATGCGCGAAGTCAATCCGGCCAAGGTGATCGAACTGATCGCGGGTTATCGCGTGACGCACACGTTCTTCGTGCCGACGGTGGTGCAGTCGCTGCTGCATGTCCCCGGTGTCGAGGCCGCCGATCTCTCGAGTCTGCAACTGCTGATGTATGGGGCTTCGCCGATCGGCGAGGTACTTCTTCGACGCGCGCTCGGCGTGTTGAAGTGCAGGTTCATGCAGGCCTATGGCATGACGGAATCCTCTGGAACTGTCGTCGAGCTGGAGCCCGAAGATCACGATCCCGACGGGCCGCGCGCCGATCTGCTGCGTTCCTGTGGGCGCGCGCTGCGCTGGGTCGAGACGCGGATCATCGATCCGGCCACCCTCGACGACGCCGAGACCGGAAAGGTCGGCGAGATCTGGCTGCGCACGCGCATGCTGATGAAGGGCTACTGGAACAAGCCCGAGGCGACGCGCGAGGCGATCACCGCGGCCGGCTGGTTCCGCACCGGCGACGCCGGCTATCTCGACGCCCAAGGCTACGTCTATCTGTTCGACCGCTTCAAGGACATGATTGTCTCCGGCGGCGAGAACGTCTACCCCGCCGAGATCGAGAACGTTCTCAACGCGCACCCCGCGGTGCTGGAGGTCGGAGTCATCGGCGCGCCGCACGAGCGGTGGATCGAGACTCCGGTCGCCGTCGTCGTGCTAAAGCCGGGCCAGAACGCTGACGCGCAGGATCTCATCGCCTTCACGCGCGAGCGCCTCGCGCATTACAAGTGTCCGACGTCGGTTCGTTTCGTCGAGTCTCTGCCGCGCAATGCGTCGGGCAAACTACTGAAGACGGAAATGCGCCGACAGCACGGGGGAGGCTGAGCGATGGCCGGGCCCGCCTCTGCTCTATCGCTGCTGCGGCGATGGGTGAACGACTATTTCAACCGTCACGACGATGAAGCGGCGCGGGCGTTTATTGCGCCCGGCTATGCGCTGCATATCGGCGACGTCGTGTTCAAGGGGCGAGACGAAAGCTGGTTGCCTGCGGTCGCTCAACAGATGCAGATGTTTCCGGGGCTCGGCATGACGGTGCATCAGACGCTGGCGGGCGAGAACTGGGCTGCGGCGTGGTTCAGCGAACACGGCGCCTCGAAAGGGCGCATCGCCTGCTGGTCGGGCGTGGCGATCTTTTTCAGCGACGGCGAGCGCCTGGCCCGCTGCATCGCGCAGGAGGATTATCTGACGCGCCAGCGCCAGTTGAAGTCCGGCGTCGCCGATCGCGTCGAGGAGCCGGCGCCCGCGCCGTGGGACGTCAAGCCCCTTCCGCGCGACGAAGTCGCGGAGATGGCGGTTCGCCGCTGGCTGCAGGATGCGTGGCCGCCGCAAAACCCGGACGTGCGGTGTGACGACGAACACATCACGGGGACGCCGCTACGGTTCGAGGTGAGCGGAGTCGAGATCGACGCGCTCCATTCGTCTGGACCGGACGTCGCATTTCATGCGCGCCAGACCGGCGTCTATCTCGGCGGCCTCGCCGGCGTGGACGCCGCGGGCCAGCACGCCGCCTTGGACGCAAACGGAATTCTCCACGTCGTCGACGGGTGCGTGCAGTCCGGCCGCATCATTCGTGACCGCGCCGGCCTTCGCGCCGCCTTGCGCAAGGAGGCGACGCGATGACTTCACCGCTTGTACTTGCCGAAGCCAGGGGCGGCGTGATCGTGATCACGATCAATCGCCCGGTGGCGCGCAACGCGATCGACCGCGCGACGTCCGTGGCGATCGCGGAAGCGATTGATCGCCTGGACGCCGACAGCTCGCTCTCGGTCGGCATTCTCACCGGCGCCGGCGGGCACTTCTGCTCCGGTATGGATCTGAAGGCGTTCCTGCGTGGCGAGCGGGTCGAGCTCGAGGGCCGCGGTCTCGCCGGCCTGGTCGAGAAGCCGCCGCGCAAACCGCTGATCGCTGCGGTCGAGGGTTACGCGCTGGCGGGAGGTTTCGAGATCGCGTTGGCCTGCGATCTGATCGTCGCCGCCGACAATGCGCAGTTCGGCATTCCCGAGGTCCGCCGGGGCCTCATCGCCGGTTCGGGCGGCCTGCTGCGGCTTCCTCTCAAGATGCCGAGGCAGATTGCCATGGAATATGCGCTGACGGGTCGCATGATGAGCGCGGCCGACGCGCTGCGCTGGGGCCTCGTCAACCGAGTGTCGGAGCCCGGCGGCGCACTTGCCGGCGCCCACGCGCTCGCCGCTGAGATTGCGGCCAACGGACCGATCGCCGTCGCCATGACGAAGCAGGTCATCGACGACGCGCCCTCGTGGCCGACCGCTGAAGTATGGCCGCGGCAAAAGCAGATACTGGAGCGGGTGATCGCCTCGAACGACGCGCGCGAAGGTGCGCTCGCCTTCGCAGAGAAGCGAAAGCCGGTCTGGAGCGGGTCCTAGACGAGTTCATCGACAAACAACCAAGGAGGAAACAGACATGTCCGAATGGGTCTCTTCGACGTCAAGACCACGCGCAACGGTCGCCGCGTTCGCCCTCGCCCTCGCCGCTGCGCTCGGCCTTTCCGGCGCGCCCGCAAGCGCGCAGGAAGTTCCCGAGGACGGCGTTTACAAGGACCATATCGACTGGGGCATCCTGATGGATCTTTCGGGGCCGACGTCCTCGTCGCAAGGTCCCTGGGTGACCGGGTTCCAGGACTACATGCGCAAGGTGAACGAAGCCGGCGGAATCAGCGGGCGCAAGGTCAACGTGCTTGCCGAAGACAATCGCTTCAACGCCGCCGCCGACAAGATCGCGTTCGAGAAACTCTCCAACCAGACGCCTGTCATAGCGATCTCGGGCATGGGGACGTCCGCCTCGCAGGTCGCGCTCGCGCCTACCATCAAATCGGGCCCGCTGCCGGTCGTGGGCACCTATACACCGACCAAGGCGCTATCCGAGCCGGTCTCGCCGATGGTCTACAACGGCTTTTGCGGATACAAGCAGATGGCGCAGGCCGGCGTCGGCTTTTACGTCGACCAGCTGAAGCTGAAGGCGCCCAAGGTGATGACGGTCGCCATCGAAACGGCGGGCGGCAGGGATTACGCCAATTTTGTCGCCGAGAGCGCCGCCAAATACGGCGGAACCGCTTCGGCGGTCACCATGAAGGTCACCGCGGTCGACGTCACGCCGCAGGTGCAGGAAATCATGGCCCAGAAGCCCGACTTCATCACGATCTACGGCGTCGAGAACACCTCGATCCTGACGATGAAGGCGCTCGCCCAATACGGCCTCAATATCCCCGCCTTCGGCATCACCTATCTGGGCACGCCCTCCGTCTATCAGGCGCTGGGACCGCAGGCCGGCGGCAACTACACGTTCATCAGCTGCTTCACGCCGGGCGGATCCGACCAGTCGCCCGGCAATGTCGAGATGTCGGCCTATGCGGACAAAGTGGGCCACACCACGCTCAAGCCAAACATCAACTATGTCGCCGGCTGGGTGACCGGTCAGATGGCGGCCGAGGCGCTCGCCAAGACCGGCGCCGAAGCTTCCCGCGCCAAGCTCGTCGAGACCCTGGCGCCCGGCTTCACGGTCGATTCAAAGGGCCTCTCCGCGCCCATCGTCTACACCAAGGACGATCACACCGGTCCGCAGATCCTGAAGATGTTCGGCTACGACTACGGCGCGAACAAATTCAAGGCCTTCGGCGAATATGGCGACTACGGGAAATACACAAAGTAGCGGGGCCGTCGCCATGCTCGCGCAAGTCGTGTTCAGCGGTCTCGCTCTCGGCAGCATCTACGGGCTCGTCGCGCTCGGCTTTGCGGTCGTGTTCAAGGCCACGGAAGTATTCAACTTCGCGCAGGGCATGCTTGCGGTATGCGGCGCCTATTTCGCGGCCACCGCGATCTCCATCTTTGGCTGGCCGTTTCCCCTCGCGATCGCCTTCATGGCGGTCGCCGCCATCGCGCTCGGCGTCGCCATTCACGTCCTGCTGATTCAGCCGCTGGCGGGCCGCTCCATGCTCGCAGTGATCATGGTGACGATCGCGCTGTCGATCGTACTGCGCGCCGTCATCGAAATGATCTACGGCCCGCAGGGTCGAACGCTGGTGACGCCGCTGCCCAACGGCGTGATCACATTGGGGTCTTTGCGAATATCCGAGCTGCATCTGACGGCCGCGCTGGTGAGCTGGGCCTGCATGGCGATCTTCGCCGCGTTCTTCCGATTTACCTCGGTCGGCCTGCTCATGCGTGCGACCGCCGACAGCCACGAAGCGGCGGTCGTCTCCGGCGTCAATGTGAATACGATGAACCGGCTCGCATGGGGCATCGGCAGTCTGCTGGCGGCGATCGGCGGACTGTTTCTCGGTCAGTTACAGATTGTGTCCACCGACCTCGAGTCGATCGGTCTGCTCGCGTTGCCGGCGGTCGTGATCGGCGGCCTGCAGAGCATTCCCGGCGCGGTCGTCGGCGGGCTGCTGGTCGGCCTAATCGAGCAGGTCTCGGCCTCCTACATTTCTCCCAAGTCGACGGACATCGTGATCTACACATTGCTGCTCCTCATCCTGCTCGTTCGGCCCTGGGGCTTGTTCGGGCAGCGCGAACTCGGCAGGGTCTGACATGTCCGACGCGCTCTATTCCAAGCCGCGAATCGTCGCCCGCGTCGCGCCGCCGCTCAACGTCAGACTTTGGCGGTTGCTGGGGGTGGCGCTGGCGCTCGCCTTCCTCGCCTATCTGCCCTTTGTGCTCGCCCATCGCTCCGCCTTCGGTTTTCGGCTCACCAACGCCGAATTGCTGAACCTCGGGCTCTCGCAGATCAATCTGATGATGATTGCGATGCTCGGCGCGCTCTCCCTCAACTATCTGACGGGCTGCGCCGGCCTCATCTCGATCGGTCATGCGGCCTTTTATGCGACGGGCGCGATGACGGCGGCGATCGTCGGGACGCAATGGGGCTGGCCGTTTCCGCTTGCGCTCGCGGCCGCCGCAGTGACGGGCGCGCTGGTCGGCATCATCGCCGGCCTGCCTTCGCTGCGGGTGCGCGGGCTCTATTTCGTGCTCTCGACACTTGCCGTGCATCACGTCGTCATCTTCGTCTTTCTCGAGTACCAGTTCCGCTATTTCGACGTGGTCGGCGTGCCTTACGACCCGCCGAGGCTCGGCTCCTACGCCTTGAATACATCCATGCGCTGGTATTTCTTCCTGCTGCCGGTCGTCGCGCTGGTCTATTGGGGGTTCAAGAACAGCCTGGGCACGCGCGAGGGAAGAGCGATGCGGGCCATGCGCGATCACGAACTGGCGGCGACGGCGGCGGGGGTCGACGTACGCGTATTGAGGCTGAAGGCGTTCGCATTTTCCTCGGCAATCGCTTCGATGGCGGGCGCGCTGCAGGCTTATTTCATGTCGAACGTCACCTCCGAGGCCTTCGGGCTCGATTTCGCGATCCAGTTCATCGCGATGATCATCATCGGCGGACTGGGCTCGCTCGGCGGCTCGCTTGTCGGCGCGGCGATCTGGTTGCTCGCCCCGTCGATCATCTCGGGCCTCGCGCCGCAGGGCGGCGACGCGAGCGGCTGGATGGGGACGCTGCTCGTCGAACACAAGCCGCAACTCGTGCAGGCTGCTTTCGGCGTATTGATCATCCTGCTGTTGATCTTCGCGCCGGGCGGCGTCGCGGGGCTCGGCCGCAAGCTGAAGGCGATGCTTTCTCCGCAGCGAGCACGCTGATGGAGCCCGCGCTGGCAATCGAAGGCCTGTCGGCCAGCTACGGGCGCAAAGGCCTCGCGCTCGACGACGTGAGTCTCGTCGTTCCCAAGGGCGGCATCGTCGCGCTGCTCGGCGCCAATGGCGCGGGCAAGACCACGCTGATCCGCGCGGCGACCGGCCTGCTCGGCCTGCACGGCGGACAGACAACCAAAGGCGCGATACGGATTGCGGGCGAGGCCGTGCAACATCTGCCGGCGCACCGTCGCGTACGGCTGGGCATGGCGCAAGTTCCGGAAGGACGGCTCGTATTCAAGAAGCTTTCCGTCGAGGACAATCTTCTGGTCGGCGCCGCGGTTCTACCCAGGGCGCAACGCAACGAAAGCCTCGAGTCGGTTTATGCGCTGTTCCCAAGGCTGAAGGAGCGTCGTGAGCAGGTGGCGGGATGGCTTTCGGGCGGCGAGCAGCAAATGGTGGCGCTGGGCCGGGCGCTCATCGGCCGTCCGCGGCTTCTTCTGGTGGACGAGCTTTCGCTCGGGCTCGCGCCGATCATCGTGCGGCAGATCTACGAGCAATTGCGCAAAGTCGGCGATACGCTCGGCGCCTCGATGCTCGTCGTCGAGCAGAACGCGCGTCTGGCGCTCGAATTCGCGAGCTTCGCCTATGTGCTCGAGAGCGGTCGGGTCACGGTCTCGGGACCGGCCTCGGAGGTGGCGTCGAGCGAGGCGATGCGGGCTTCCTATCTCGGATCGGAGAGCGCATGAGCGAGTTGCTCCTTGAAGTCGCCTCGCTGAGCAAACGGTTCTTCGGACTGCTCGCGCTGGATAACGTCAGCTTCGCCCTGCGGGCAAGCGAGATCACTTCGTTGATCGGACCAAACGGCGCAGGCAAGACGACGATGTTCAACTGCATTACGGGCATGTTCGCGCCGACCGCCGGAGCGGTGCGGTTCGAAGGGCGCGATATCGGCGGATTCGGCGCGCACAGGATTTCGCGCCTCGGCATTGCGCGCACCTTCCAGAATCTCGCTTTGTTCGGCGGACTGACGGTCCTGGAAAACCTCATGCTCGGCGCCTACCAGCGCGGCCGGTCCGGATTGCTAGAGGGCGCCTTGCTGACCGGACGCGCTCGCCGCGAGCAGCGCGAGGCGGAGAGCGCCGCGCGCGAGACGCTGGCCTTTC
>Ga0209698_10004385_pt1 | contig 15486 bp, 13 predicted proteins | sample LitLauG_LLR_2012_FD_187203 | JGI IMG/M metagenome (GOLD analysis project Ga0209698, IMG submission 187203) | Freshwater sediment microbial communities from Pennsylvania, USA - Little Laurel Run_MetaG_LLR_2012 (SPAdes) (version 2) | ecosystem: Environmental > Aquatic > Freshwater > Creek >...
GAGCGAAAGCGGTAGCACCCTTCGTAGCGGTCGTGGATAGCGAACAGGTGCACGCCGCAGTGACCATCGCGCTGGATGGCGCGATGAACAGTATCGTCGATGAGATTAGCCGGCGGGTAGTATCGGCGCTGGCGGCCAAACGTCCGGACGCTTTCGTGCCCGCGCCGGTCGCCGCTCCCGCCAAGCCGGAAGATCCGCAGCCCGCCGCGCCCCCTCCCGCCGCGCCGCGCGCCGAGACCGTGCGCCGCGTCAATCCCGTCCGCATCCGCTCCAGCTCCGTCCTGGGCCTCAATCTCACCCGTAACGAGCCGCCAGAAGCCGAATAGCCTATGCCCGACAATAGTTTTGACGTTGTATCCAAGATCGAGATTCCGGAAGTCTCCAACGCCGTGCAGCAGGCGTTGAAGGAGATCATCCAGCGCTTCGATCTCAAGGATAGCCATTCCGATATCGAACTGAACGAGAAGGACAACAAGATCACTCTCGCCAGCCAGGACGAGTACAAGTTGAAAGCGGTGATCGACATCCTGGAATCCAAGCTTGTGAAGCGCAAGGTGCCGCTTAAAGGTTTGACCTATGGGCCCATCAGCCCCGCCTCTGGTTCCACGGTGCGGCAGGAGATCTCACTGCAGCAGGGCATCACCACGGAAAAGGCGCGCGCGATTGTGAAAAAGGTGAAGGACAGCAAGTTGAAAGTCCAGGCGTCGATCCAGGGCGACTTCGTGCGTGTGTCCGGACGCGATCGCGACACGCTGCAATCGGTGATCAAGCTGCTGAAGGACACCGATTTCGGTATCGATATGCAGTTCACCAATTACCGCACAAATTGACGTGGCGCGGCGGATCGAAAGCCACTTCCTCCGCGGCCCCGCAGGGAAGCTGGAAGCCCTGCTGGAGGAGCCTGAGGATGGGGAGCCGCGGCTGGCGGCGTTGCTGTGCCATCCGCATCCACTCTATGGCGGCACGATGCACAACAAAGTGGTCTACCGGATGGCGCGCGGCCTGCGGCGCGCGGGCCTGGTGGTGCTCCGCTTCAACTTTCGCGGCGTAGGGGCCAGCGAAGGCGAACATGCTCACACGACTGGCGAGATCGAAGACGCCCGCGCCGCCCTCCAGTGGCTGCGCGAGCGCTACCCGCAGATCGGTTTTGCCTTGGCGGGGTTTTCCTTTGGCTCCCGGGTAATCACGCAATTGGGCTGCTCCATCCAGGGAGCCGCCTTCCTCATGGCTGTCGGCTTTCCTGCCGGCCCGGGCTCTGTGGAATACCTGGAAGCCTGCCTCACTCCGAAGGTTTTCATCCAGAGTACGAACGATGAATTCGGACCGCGCGCCGACCTGGAACGCGCTTACGCTACCTTCGCCGGGCTCAAACAATTGATCTGGATTGAATCCGCCGATCATTTTTTCGCCGGCGCTTTGGGACCATTGGAAGAGGCCGTATGGGAAGCCGCTACGGCTTTCACGCCGGTATAGGCACCGCTCAGGCCGCGTCCGCCGCGCAGTGGCGCATGTTGTAGTAGAGACCGGCCATGTCCGTTCGGCCATCCACGATCATGGACTCAAACTCGACGGTGTCGCCGCGTTCGGTCATCCACCGTTTGTTCTTCCATCGAAGCTCGATGGTGTCAGCGCAATCGTTAACAACAACCCGCATGCAATCCAGGCTGGCCGCCAGCACGATCGCATCGACCCGAATCCCGCTGGGGTACAGAAGAGTTACGAGCATCTCGGAGTCTCCTGACCTGATTGTTAATGCTAACCCTCTTGGTTTCCAAGTCCTCTTTAGTTATGGTATTTTAGTACCTAAATACCTGAATCAAGGTCGGTCTTGAGGCACAAGATCACTTCGCCCGTCCCGGCAGCAGGTGTTTCTGGATTTTCCCCATGGCGTTGCGGGGAAGGCGATCGACGGCGATAAACTCTCGAGGCACTTTGAACGAGGCCAGCTTGGCACGGCAGCGCCGCTCCAAGGCAGTGGGTTCGATCGTGCAGGTCAACACCACATAGGCCACGGGTGCTTCGCCGCGCACCCGGTCCGGCACGCCCACCACCGCTGCTTCCGCCACTTCCTCCTGTTCCTGCAGGAATTCTTCAATCTCCCGTGGGTAGATGTTGAAGCCGCCGGAGATGATCAGATCGCTACGGCGTCCGCACAGCGTGTAGTAGCCGTCCGGCTCGCGAACCGCCAGATCGCCGGTCTTGAAATAGCCGTCGCGGAAGGCGGCCTGGGTAGCCTCGGGCCTGCGCCAGTAACCGGCAAAGATGTTCGGGCCCTTCAAGAACAGTTCGCCCGTCTCGCCATCCGCGACCGGTTCGCCCGCCTCATTCAGAAGTCGCACCGAAACACCGGGCAGAGGCAGCCCTACACTGCCCGGGCGGCGCTCGCCGGTGTATGGGTTGGAGATGTTCATGATGGTCTCGCTCATGCCATACCGTTCCAGGATGGTGTGGCCGAATTTCGCGCGGAACTCTTCGAGCACCTGGGCCGGAAGGGGCGCCGATCCCGACACGAACAGGCGCATGAACCCGCCGATCGTGCGAGCCTGCTCGTCCGGAAAATCGAGCAAGCGGACATAGATGGTGGGCACACCGAAAAACAAGGTCGGGCGGAAATTTACGAAAGTATCGGCGGCATTCTGGCGCTCGAAGCGTTCCAGCAGCCGCATCCGGCACCCGCTCAGCAGCCAACAATGCAGCCCGTTTCCGAGGCCGTGTACATGGAATAACGGCAACCCCAGCAAGAAGCGGTCGGCGCTGGTAATCTGCCAGCACGCCACCAGGTTCACGGCATTCGCCGCAAAATTATTGTGCGTCAGCACCGCGCCTTTGGAGGTTCCCGTAGTGCCGGAGGTGTAAATGATTCCGGCCGGCCGATCGCCATCGAACGCGACGCGGGGGCGCTCGTCCGGAAGCGCGTTCGCCTCCGTACCCAGCTCCGCCGGATTCCAAATCGGCACCGGAGACGCGAAGCTCGCGTCGGAGACTACCGCCACAGGCCCGGCATCGTTGAGGATGTGGGTGATTTCGCGGTCGCGATACAGGATGTTGATCGGAACGAAGATCACGCCCAGCTTGACGCAGGCCAGATACAAATCGATCATCTCGACGCAGTTCGCCAGGTACACGCACAGCCGGTCGCCTGGCTTCAATCCACGGCCCGCCAGCAAGTGCGCCAGCCGGTTGCTGCGCGCATCGATTTCCCCGAAAGTATAGGTCTGCTCGTGAAATTCGAGGGCGATGACGTCGCGGCGGCCCTGGAAAGAGAGATCGAATAAGTCAGTCAGATTCAAGCGGGCAATTCCTTTCCGTTAGTCTCCACGCTCCAGAGCAGCAGTGCGATTCCGATCAGGAAGGCCTGACTGGTGGTCAGCCGGGGTATGACTTGCGGAGGCAAGGTACCAGTTTACTGGATTCGGTGCCGGGAACTGTGCCATGCTGAACGGTTCGTATGGACATAATCACAGGCAACGTCGGATGGATCGAAGTGATTTGCGGGCCAATGTTTTCGGGCAAGAGCGAGGAGCTGATCCGGCGGCTGCGCCGGGCGATGATCGCACGCAAACGAGTGGAGGTCTTCAAGCCGCTCATCGACGACCGTTACTCCGAGTTCGAGATCGTTTCGCATGGCGACCTGCGCATGAACTCGCAGGTGGTGAAGGATGCCGCGGAGATCATGGACCGTCTGGACTGGCGTTCCGAGGTGGTGGGCATCGACGAAGCCAATTTCATGGGGCCGCAACTGGTGGAGGTGGCGCAGCGCCTGGCCGACAGCGGCAAGCAGGTGATCGTTTCCGGCCTCGATACGGACTACTTGGGGCGGCCCTTTCCGCCCATACCGGACCTGCTGGCGCATGCCGAATCGATCACCAAGACGCTGGCCATCTGCGTACGCTGCGGCAACCCCGCCAAGCACACCCAGCGGCTGCGCGGGTCGGAGGAATTGATCGTGGTAGGAGCGGCCGAAATGTACGAAGCACGCTGCCGCCGCTGCTTCGAACCAGGCATACCGAAACAGACGGAGATGGAATTCGTGAGAGCGAAGCGGACGGAGAAGAGCTAAGGAGGCCGAACGCAGACGACAGAGACGATCGTCTGCGCCACCTCACGGCGCCCAGGACGGCATCACATATGAGTAAAACATCACCACCAACCCGATCGCCGAGGCCAGGATCACACTGTGCTTGAAGGTGAAGCGGAATAGCAGCGATTCGTCTTCCCGCTTCATGGAAGTCGCCGCGGAGGCCACCGCGATACTGGTCAAGCTAATCATTTTCCCCATCACGCCGCCGGCGGAGTTGGACCCGGCCATCAACGCCGGGTTCATGTGAAGCTGGTTGGCGGTGACTACCTGCAAGGTCCCGAACAAGGCATTGGCTGAGGTGTCACTGCCGGTAAGAAAGACGCCCATCCAGCCGAGCAGCGCGCTAAAGAAGGGGAACACGACTCCGGTGGTGGCGAACGCCAGACCGAGGGTGGCGGTAGCTCCCGAATAGTTCATTACGTATGCGAGGCCGAGGACGGCGGCGAGTGTGAGCTCGGCCAGAGCCAACTGCTTCGCCGTGTGGCCGATAGTGCGCACGTACTGCGCCGGCGACATCCGCACCACCAGGAAGGCGAAAACGGTCGCGACCAGGCACGCCGTGCCCGACGCGGAGAGCCAGCTAAAGTTGAAGACGGCGGCATAAGGCGCCGCCTGAGCGGTTACCGGCGGCATGCGCGCAATGGTGTTGTGCAGGCCCGGCCACTGGATCAGAATATCGTGAGCCTTGAGCCAGGCCGTAAACGGCGGGTAACTCCAGATCGAAACAAAAACCACGAGCAGAATATAGGGACTCCAGGCATTCAAGAGCTGGCCACTGGTATGGGGCATCACGGCGCGGACCGGGGGCTTGCTATCGCGCGGTCTCCACACGCGGGTGAGAAGAACGATGGCACCCATGGCCGCGAGTGAGGAGAGAATATCGGTAAGCTGCGGGCCGATGAAGTTGGAAACGAAGAATTGAGTGACGGCGAAGGCCACTCCACAAACCGCAGCCGCCGGGAAGACGGCCCGCAGTCCGCTCCATCCGGACATCACGAGCATAAGGTACGCCGGAACGATCAAGGAGACGGGCGCGCAGATTCGGCCTACCGATGCGCTGATGCGTTCCAGGGGCAGACCTGTAAGGCCCGCCAGTGTGAAGATGGGGATCGCCAGGGAACCGAACGCTACCGGCGCGGTATTGGCAAGCAGACAAATGCTGGCGGCGTAGAACGGGGTGAAGCCCAACTGCGTCAACATGGTGGCCGCGACTGCGACGGGCGTGCCGAATCCCGCCGCACCTTCCACAAACGCGCCGAAGGCAAAGGCGATGAGCAGCACTTGCAGCCGCTTGTCATCGGACAGGTGGGCGATGGAATCCTTGAGCAGCGTGAACTTGCCGCTTTCGAGCGTGATGCGGTAGAGCAGCACGGCCGTAAAGACCACCCAGCCGATCGGCCACAGGCCGAAAGCCGCGCCCATCGTCACGGCGGAAAAGAACCGGTCGATTGGCATGCCGTAGACGACAGTCGCGACCAGCGCGGCGGCCGCCAGCCCAATCAGCGACGAGATCCAGGCCGGTTTGCGCTTCACGCCCAGCAAGAAGAGCAGCACGAAAATCGGGAGAGCCGCGACCAGGGCGGAGAGCGCCAGACTGCCGGCGACGGGGGTGTAGTTCTGTTGCCACATGGCGAATGTCCCCCGATTGTACAACACAGGCAAGAATGCCGGTGCTGCCGATTATTTAGCGCCGCTCTCGATACGCATGCCGTAGAAGCTGCGATAGACGAAGAACATCGAGACCAGGAAGAAGATCGTGGCGAGCGTGGTGGTGAGCGCGTTGCCCTGCTTGGCGCTGAGGTCCACCGCGAGTGAGACTGCCAGCAGGCCGAAGAGCGTTGTGAATTTGATGATGGGGTTGAGCGCCACCGAACTGGTGTCTTTGAAGGGATCGCCGACGGTGTCGCCCACGACGGTGGCCGCGTGCAACTCGGTGCCCTTGGCGCGTAATTCGGTCTCGACCACCTTCTTGGCGTTATCCCAGGCGCCGCCCGCATTGGCCATGAAGATCGCCTGGTACAACCCGAACAGGGCGATCGAGATCAGATAGCCCACAAAGAAGAACGGCTCGGCGAAAGCGAAGGCCAGGGTCACGAAGAACACCGTGAGGAAGATGTTCAACATACCCTTTTGCGCGTACTGCGTGCAGATTTCCACGACCTTTTTGGAATCGGCCACGGACGCCTTTTCGGAACTTTCCAGCTTGATGTTGCGCTTGATGAACTCCACGGCGCGATAGGCGCCGGTGGTGACCGCCTGAGCGCTGGCCCCTGTGAACCAGTAAATGACAGCGCCGCCGGCGATCAGCCCGAGCAGGAAGGGCGCATGCATGAGCGAGAGCTTGTCGAGGTTGTCCTTCAGGCCGTTGGTGAGCAACACGATCGTCGAGAAGATCATGGTCGTGGCGCCCACCACGGCAGTGCCGATGAGCACGGGCTTGGAGGTGGCTTTGAAGGTGTTGCCCGCGCCGTCGTTTTCTTCGAGATTCTCCTTGGCCACCTCGAAATTCGGTTTGAAGCCGAAGCTTTTTTGGAGATCCTCCTCGATGCCCGGCAAGGTTTCGATGGTCGACAGTTCGTAGACCGATTGTGCGTTGTCGGTGACGGGACCGTAGCTGTCCACGGCAATGGTCACCGGTCCCATACCCAGAAATCCGAAAGCCACCAACCCGAACGCAAACACGGCGGGCGCTACCATGATGCCGGCAAAACCATAGGTGCTGACGGCGTAGCCAAGCGACATGAGGGCCAACATCGTGAAACCCAGCCAGTAGGCGCTGAAATTGCCTGCCACGAAGCCGGAGAGGATATTGAGCGAAGCGCCGCCTTCCCGCGAACTGGTGACGATCTCGCGGACATGGCGCGATTTGGTGGACGTGAAGACTTTTACGAACTCCGGAATGACAGCGCCAGCCAGAGTTCCACAACTGATGACTGTAGCCAGCTTCCACCACAAGGTATCGTCTCCACCCAGGTTAGGGATCATGGCCGAGCTGATGATGAAGGTGAGGATAATCGATAGAACGGATGTGAGCCAAACCAGCGTGGTGAGAGGCGCTTCAAAGTTGAACTTGGGGGCATTGCCGTAACGGGCTTTGGCGATAATGCCATTGACGAAGTAGCCCACGCCGGAAGAGATCACCATCATCACGCGCATGGTGAAGATCCACACCAGTAACTGAACCTGCACGACCGGGTCTTTGACGGCCAGCAGGATAAAGGTGATGAGCGCGACGCCGGTGACGCCGTAGGTCTCGAAGCCATCGGCGGAGGGGCCAACCGAATCGCCCGCATTATCGCCCGTGCAATCGGCGATAACGCCCGGATTGCGCACATCGTCTTCCTTGATTTTGAAAACGATCTTCATCAGGTCCGAGCCGATATCGGCAATCTTGGTGAAGATGCCACCGGCCACGCGGAGGGCCGCTGCGCCGAGCGACTCACCGATGGCGAAGCCGATGAAACATGGGCCGGCCAGGTTGCCTGGAACGAACAGCAGGATGCACAGCATGATGAGTAGCTCGACCGACACCAGCAACATCCCGATGCTCATTCCGGCTTGCAGCGGGATTTCGTAGCAGGGGAACGCCTTGCCGCGCAGCGCAGCGAAGGCCGCGCGGGAGTTGGCGAACGTGTTGACGCGCATGCCGAAGGCCGCCACCCCGAAGCTTCCGGAGATGCCCACGACGCTAAACGCCAGAATGATGGCGACGCGGTATGCTTCCATGCCCTGGAGGAATCCGAAGTAGAAGACAATAATCACCGCGATGAAGAGTTCCAGGATCACCAGGAATTTACCCTGCGTGACGAGATAGGTCTTGCAGGTCTCATAGATCAGCTCGGAGACCTCGTGCATGGAGGAATGCACAGCCATATTGCGCAGGCGCGTGACAATCATCAGGCCGAACACAAAGCCGAGGGCACTCACCACCAGGCCGCCCATCAATAAGGAACGCCCGCTGATGCCGCCCAGGAAGGGGGGAGCCAGGTCCAGGTTGGGCAGGATGAGCCGGGCTTCGCCGCCACCCCCGGATTCCTGAGCCATCATGGGCACAGCGAGCGCCATCAGGACGAGCAGGCAAAATATCCAGCGCCACATCGGGGGGCCTACATGGGCCCGGCGCCCGACACAAAACGTGTCCGTTAAGGAAAGCATCGACGAAGATCCTCCAGATTCTGGAACAGTCCGGGCCGCCCGCAAAGAACCTCCGCGGCGGCGCACCGGTACTAGATGAGAGCAGTCACCTGAAGTTCACAGTATAAAAGATCGCGATGGGGGAACACAACGAGGAGGGAAAAACGAAACGGCGCAGGCCCCGATCCGGGGTGTAAGCGATTGATTTAATTAAAGAAATACCGGATTCACTCGCGGCAGATCCCGCGTTCGCTGCGACGGACGAACTGGACCAGGTGCAGCGTTTCGGGAGACGGTATCTCGGTTTCAATCCTGGCCAGCGCCTCCTGCAACTTCAGGCCCGAGCGATAGAGAATCTGGTAGGCCTTCTTGAGTGCGCTGATATCGGACGTCTTATAGCCGGCCCGCCTGAGACCCACCAGGTTCAAGCCTTTGGCTTGCACATTGTAGCCGGCATAGAGGAAGAAAGGCGGGACATCGCTGTTGATGCGTGTGTTGCCGCCGATCATCGCGAGGCGGCCGATTTTGGAATACTGGTGCACCACCACGCCGCCGGAAATGAAGGCTTGGTCTTCGACCTCGACATAGCCGGCTACCAGCGCACAACTGGCGATCACGGTCTGGTTCCCGATGCGGCAGTTGTGGGCGATGTGACCGGAGGTCATGATGTAATTGTCATCACCGATTTCGGTCGCCGACTCGGGTGCGGTGCCGCGGGATATGGTGTAGTGCTCGCGGATCTTGTTGCCATTTCCGATGCGCAGATAACTCCGCGCGCCGCCGAATCCCTTATCGAGCGGATCGGTGCCCAGCACTGTGCCGGCCGAGATCTCGTTGCGCTCGCCCAACGTGGTCCAACGCTTGAGGTAGACGTAGGGCTCCAGAATGCACGCTGCGCCGATGGTGACGTCTCTTTCAATGACACAGAATTCGCCGACGCGAACGCCCGGTCCGACCATGGCGTCGGGATGTACCTTGGCCGAGCCGGCCACTTCGGCCGATGGATCGATGGGCATGAATCTGTATGATACGGCAGAAGGCGATGATACTCTGAATTTGGAGGAGCTATGAAACCGGCCAAGATTGTGGTACTCATCCTGTTCGTTGTTTGCATGGTGTCATCACATGCTCAGACCGGACCGCCGCTCATTGCCATGGGCGATAGCATTGGGGAGGGAGTTCAGTCCGCGGACGCCAGTACCCGGACGCAGCCTTTCCAGTTATGGAGCCGGATCGCCCAGCAGATGGGCGTGAGTTTTCCCCTGCCGCTGATTAACGGCAGCGCGTTCACCGATATTTTCTCGACCAGAGGCCGTACGCGCGTCAATCCGTCGATTTCCGCAGCGGACCTGGCGGTGTCCGGAGCCACCATCCACGATTTGCTCAACGCGACTTACCAACCGCCCGTCGACACCGAAACCGATCTGGTGCTCATGCCGCAGACCGGCAGCCAAATCCAGATTGCGGAAAGGGTGCAGGCGCCCGTCAACATGGTGTGGATCGGAAACAACGATGTCGATGGCGCCATCCTGGCGTGGAACCAATTGAATGCCACGCAAATGACATCGGTTGCCAGTTTTACCGCGGACTATGCCACCATGATCACCCGGCTGAGCGCCTGGAAGAGCCATACCGTGGTAGGCACGATTCCGGACGTGACCAAGATCGGGTTTGTCATCAGTCCGCAGGATCTGGTATTGCTGACGGGCACCGATTGCGGGCTACCGGAAGGGAGTTATACCACTCTGCCGTCGGCTGAACTCATCAAGCTGGGCCTCCAGAATTGCAGCCTGTTGCAGAATCCCAACTACGTGCTGGATCCGACGGAAGTGGCCACCATACAGCAACGGCTGCAGACTTTCGACCAGATCATCACGCTCGATGCGCAGCAGGCCGGGATGGGAGTGGCGGACATCTACGGGGTTTTTCAGTCGTATCAGACCAAGCCCCCTGTCTTTTTCGGACTTCCGCTGTCGGCCCGCTTCAATGGCGGGCTGTTGAGCCTGGATGCGTTCCATCCCTCCAATATCGGACACGCGCTGGCGGCCAACGTGTTCATTCAGACGGCGAATCAAACTTATGCAATGAACATACCGTTGATCAGCCAGGATGCGCTGAACCAGATTGCCGCGACCGATCCGTTCATCGACTGGAACGGGGATCTCGTTGTGCGGGGCCGGCCGCTCGCCGGTACGCTGGAGACCCTCGGGCCGTTTCTGGGGCTCTCGGGCGATTTTAATGATCATCCGGGCGCCTCCCGGGTCGTGCCAGTGGGGAAGATAGACAGACAGCTTGGGCAGGCCTTCATGCAGCAGTACCTGGCGCGGAAAGGGTTGCCGGCGTCGAGCCGATGGAGCAGCCAGGACGCCATGGCCGCCATGCTGGAACTGTTTCCAATCCCGCAACGGGCTCAGTAAGCGATCGTCACGCGCCGCCGCTTGGACGCCGGGGGCACATCGAGACAGCCGGCTCCGGCCCACGATCAGAAGGCGCGGAACCCTTCACGTCCTCTTCGATGCTGGCCGCATCGAGCACGTCGCCGTACGCGCTCGGCCCAGGATGCAAAGTCTGGTTTGTATCATAAGGCATGCGGGTACGCGAATTGGCGGAATGGCTGGGCGCAACTTACGAAGGCGACGGCGAGAAGGAACTCACGGGAGTAGCGGCGCTGGAGACGGCGGGCGCTACCGAAGTGGCATTCGTGGGCACCCGAAAGGCGGCGGCGCAGGCGACGGGTTCGGCCGCCGGGTGTTTGCTGGTGCCGGTGGAGTGGCCCAGCCCCAGCTACCGGACCGTCATTCGAGTGGCGGATCCACGCACCGCATTTGCGCGCGCCATGAACCGCTTTTACCCTACGGCCGAACTCAAGCCCGGGGTCCATCCCACTGCCGTGGTGGGCAGTAATGTGGACCTGGGAGCGCTGGTGTACATAGGCCCGCATGCGGTAGTGGGGGATGGATCCCGCCTCGGAGTCGCCACCAGCATCGGAGCGGGCTGCTCGGTGGGCAAGCGCGTGGTCCTAGGGGAAGGTTGCGTCTTGCACCCCAACGTGACGGTGTACGACAACGTAGATATCGGGCGCGGCGCTGTGTTGCACTCGGGATGCGTGATCGGCGCCGATGGCTTCGGATACGTGCTGGAAAACGACCGGTGGCACAAATTTCCGCAGGTGGGCCGCGTCGAGATCGGCGATTTCGTGGAAATTGGCGCCAATTCCTGCGTGGACCGGGCCGCTCTGGGGGTGACCTCCATAGGCGAAGGCTCCAAACTCGATAACATGGTGCATGTGGGGCACAATTGCCGGATCGGACGCCACGTGGTCGTGGCCGCGCAAACCGGGTTTTCGGGCGGTGTGGTAGTGGAGGATCACGCGGTAATCGGAGGCCAGGTGGGGATCGGCGATAAGGCGCGCATCGAATCGCGCGCGGTGCTGGGCTCCGGGTGCGGCGTGCTCAGCTCGAAGATCGTGCGCTCGGGAGAGACGGTATGGGGCACGCCGGCGCGGCCCTTGAAACATCACCTGGAAACGCTGGCCAACTTGTCGCGGCTGCCGGAACTGCGGCGCGAAGTAGCGGAGCTCAAGCGGCGCTTGGAAGAACTGGAGAGGCGCACCTGATGCTGGTAGTGGTCGGCGGGCATTCGCGCAATATCGGTAAGACCTCGGTCGTGGCGGGTCTGATTCGCAAGCTGCCCAACCGAAAATGGACGGCGGTCAAGATCACGCAGTACGGGCACGGGGTCTGCTCCCACGCCGGAGAAGCCTGTGGCTGTGAGACCGAGCCGGACCATCCCTTCGCCCTCAGCGAAGAATATGAACCTGGCGGTAGCGATTCGGGCCGGTTTCTGGCGGCCGGCGCGGAGCGGTCGTTCTGGCTGCGCACGCCCATGGGAGAGTTGGCCCGTGCCCAGACCAGTCTCCGAAAGATCATCGGCCAGAGCGAAAACGTGATCATCGAGTCCAACAGCGTTTTGGAGCTGGTGGAACCCGACTTGTTCCTGATGGTGCTCGATTTTTCGTGCCAGGATTTTAAGCCTTCGAGCCTGCGCTTCCTGGACCGCGCGGATGCCTTCCTGGTGATCGACCGGGGCTTGAACCTTCCCCTGTGGGAGGAAGTGGCACGCGGCCTTTGGGACCACAAGCCGCAGTTTCCGGTGAAGCCGCCGTCCTATTTAAGCGCGGCCCTCTGCGATTACGTCAGATCGAGGCTCTTGCCAGCCGCCGCGCACTGAGCCGTGGGCGGATGCCTCTGGGACGAAGCGTCAACCAGAATGCGGGCGGCAAGGTCCGCCTGCCTCGCGAGGAGGCGTAACTGCTCGCGGACCGGTTCTTCGGCCCCAGCCAGCAACAGCTCCAGATAACAGATGCTGTGACTGATGGTACTAAGCGGCTGGCGCAGGCCGTGAATGAGATCGGCTAGCAGGTCTTCCGTTCGTGTGATGGCAACTGGCATATCCCAACTCGGGGGGCTGGATCAGTATATCGCACGGCGCAGTCGCCGGGAAGATTTTTTTCCAAAACCATCCAACACCCTTGGTGAAGTGCCGCTTGCTCGGAAACCGGCCTGGGTAATCAGCTAGTAGTCAGTTCGGCATAAGCGGATTCGGTCCGATTACGGCCGTGCTCTTTGGCGGCGTAGAGAGCGGAATCGGCATAACGAATCAAGTCGTCGGCATCGCAGGGAACGGCGCCGGAGCAGGAGGCAGAGCCGATGCTGCAGGTGGCCGTGATGTGGTGACGGCCTGCGGAGAACAGAGCAGAGGCGAGGGCCAGGCGCAAGCGTTCGGCTTGCACGGCGGCGGCGGCTCCATCGCAGCCCGGCAGCACTGCCAGGAACTCTTCACCGCCGTAGCGGCCCACAGAGTCGTAACGCCGGATGGACCCACGCATGCGGCGGGCGGCATCCCCCAGGACGGTGTCCCCGGCCAGATGGCCATAGGTGTCGTTGATTTGCTTGAAGTGGTCCAGATCGACCATAAGGATCGATAGGGGAAGGTTGCTGCGCGCCGAGCGCGCTAATTCGTTCTGCAGCACTTCCAGGATAGCGGATCGGTTGAGGAGCCCGGTGAGGCCATCGTGTGTGGCCTGCTGGCGCAAAGCTTCCCGCGCCACCACGAGCTCCCGTTGCAAATCGACAATGCGCCGGCCGGCTCGCAGGCGCGCCCGCAGTTCGGCAGCGTTGAACGGTTTGGTGAGGTAATCGTCGGCGCCGGCTTCAATCCCTTCCACCAGGTCCCGGGATTCCGTGCGTGCGGTCAGCAGCAAGACATAAATGTAGGGCTCCCGATTAGCGGCACGCAAGCGGCGGCACAGTTCCACCCCATCGAGGCCCGGCATCATCCAATCCAGTATGGCCAGACTGGGTGGGTCTTCGGCTTGCAGCGCCGCCCATGCCTGGTTCCCGTCCGAGACCATCGCTACTTGATAGCCCCATTTCAACAACATGCTATGCAGCATGAATTGAAAGACAGGGCTATCTTCGGCAGCCAGAATCCGCATGGGGCTTGCTCCGAGCCGCTCGGCTCCTCCGCATCACTGGTCTTATCGGCCGCTTCCGCCCGAACAGTAGAGGACGAACGTACTAAGGCGCGCCCCAAGAGCGGCAGCATCTCTGGAGTTTGATCTCGCACCCCGGCGGGGCATGGTAGGATGGCGGATTCGAGGAGTTTGAACTTGGCTGCAAGCGTTCCCTTACTCTCACCCATTGAGCCCCTGGTCACCCCTTACGACCGGATCGCTCTCGAAGATGTCGGGTATATGACCTGCATGACGCTGGTACTGCTCGGCAACTATGCCCAGACCGGGCATTTTGGCGGGCCGCTGGCGTACACGCCTTATAACGTCGCGGTGCATCTGGTGGGTCCGGAGCTAGGCGGTCTCCGCTATGACTACCGCCGCCCGAAACACCCCTATGGCGATAAATTCATGCTGGCGGGCGGGCATTGCATCCCGACGTGTTATGCCCTTTGGATGATTATGGGGGAGGCTCTGGCGCGGAAGTACAAGGCTACGGGGGACCGGCGCTACTCGGTGGATCCGCAGGTGGCGATGCTGCCGGTGGACGCACTGGGATTCCGGCGCGGCGCCGGGGCACTCCAGACCCTATTGCAGGACGTTGGTCTGGCGGACCACCCGCTGTTTGCGCAGGCGAAAGGGCGCGGGATTCGGGCGCTGGCAGGACACGCGGAGAGCACCGATCTAACCAATGACGTAAACGGGGGCCCCTCGGGAATCGGGATTGCCTCGGCGGCCGGCAAAGCGGCGTTCTGGGATTTCATCGGCGCCCCGGGTTCCCCCAAAGTCATCGCCTTTGAAGGGGAATTCGCGATGACCGAAGGGCACGCGCAGGAACTCAAGACCCAGGCCCTGGCGTTGCAGGTGGGAAAGCGCCTGCGCATCCTTTTCTCCGATAACAACGCGGGGATCGACGATCGCCTGCTGGGCGGCGTGATCCCCGAGAAGTACGACCGCTATCGGCTCATCGACCAGTGGACTTCTTACGGCTGGAACGTGTTCGCGCTCGATAACGGAAACGACTACGGCCAGGTGGTTTCCGCTCTCAAGACGATGGAAGACTGGGACCCCCAAGACCGGCGGCCAATGATCGTCCTCGGCAAGACGATCAAGGGGTACTGGCCCCGTGCCGCGAATGGGAAGATCTCCGCGTCCTGCGATCAAATCGTCAGCTACCCGAGCCATCCGTACGGCATGAAGATGAACTCGGAGTATTTCGTCGCGCTGGCGCAGACCTTCGAGCAGCAATACGGCGTGGAATTCGCCGGGATTCGCCAAGGACCCGTGACCGATCCGCGCGAACGGCTGATCCAGTTCAAGACGAACATCGACGCCGTGATGTCCGTGCTGGACCGCCAAGGACTCGGCGACTGGCTGGCGGACCGCCTGGTATCCATCGGCGACACCGTAAAGGACGATTCGCGGGTGCGCATCGATGTGCACCATGACCCGTTTCTGGACGACCGGCTGCGCGTCGCCAACCTGCCGGTGGAGCCGCAGAAGGTGACGGTGAAGAACCCCGTTTCGGGCGCCGAAAAGCAGGTGAGTATTGCGCTGTTCCGCAAGCCGGGTGAAACGGCGGGTGCGCGGCGGGGGATTTCGGAATTCATCAAGTGGATGAACTATGTCACGGGGAATCGCTTCCTGACCGTGGCCGCCGATCTTTCCGAATCGATTAATGTGGAACACGGGAGTCTGTGGGGCCACTACGATCCGGAAGCCAACCCGCTGGGCACACGTTTGAAGGCGGCCATTCAAG